>Ga0307421_1000112_pt1 | contig 50344 bp, 53 predicted proteins | sample SalMarWE160270MG_FD_202163 | JGI IMG/M metagenome (GOLD analysis project Ga0307421, IMG submission 202163) | Salt marsh sediment microbial communities from the Plum Island Ecosystem LTER, Massachusetts, United States - WE1602-70 | ecosystem: Environmental > Aquatic > Marine > Intertidal zone >... | reverse complement strand
ACATAGCCCATACCGGCCTTTTTTGTTTATCGCACAGGCTAATTTTCTAATTTTTCAGAAACAATGTATTATAATAATAGTGTAAAAGTTATTTCAACACAAACAGGACATGCAATTTTAAATTAGCGGGATAATATGCAAAAAAAAGTCAGTAAATTTTTAATATTTTTAATATTTATCATCTTTATTTTTTTATTCATAACATCACCCGCTGGTAAAACCCTATCGGGAGACACGGGCAACCCGGAAAACAACATAAATAATAACACCGGCGAAGATTACACCGAAATAAATAATTTTTACACCTGCGAGATTACAGGCATAATAGACCCGCCTGTATCAAATTATGTGTCAAAATGCTTAAAAAAATCTCTTGACTCCGGATATGGGCTCATCATACTAATGGATACCCCCGGCGGTCTTGAAACATCTATGCGGGAGATAATAACTGAAATTCTAAATACAGAAATCCCTGTCATAGTTTTCGTTCACCCCGGAGGCGCAAGAGCTGCTTCCGCCGGTACATTTATTACCCTTGCAGCAGATATCGCGGTCATGGCCCCGCTTACAACTATCGGGGCAGCACATCCGGTTAACCTCGGGGGAGACCAGCAAATTTCAGAGGACACGCTTGAGAAGGTCACTAACGATTCTGTTTCTTACATCAAGAACCTTGCAGCATCCAGGGGAAGAAATGCTGAGTGGGCCGAGGAAGCAGTAAGAAATAGTGATTCCGTAACCTCTGCCGAAGCTCTGGAGCTCGGCGTAGTCGACCTTATGGCACTGGATACGGAAGACCTCCTGCAAAAGATAGACGGCAGAGTTATAGACAAATCAGGGGTAACTTTCATCCTTAAAAGTAAAAATATCACCGCTGAAAAAATTGAAATTAATTTCATCACCCGGTTTCTTCATATTATAGTTAATCCAAATATCGCTTATGTACTGTTTATTCTGGGAATCTTTGGAATAATTTATGAATTCTCCAATCCCGGACTGGGCATTTCGGGAGCTCTTGGAGTTTTATTTATAATTCTCGGACTCTATGCATTCAGCATACTCCCCATTAACTACGCGGGTCTTGCCTTAATAATTCTGGCCATAATTTTATTTATTCTTGATGTAGTTTTTGGCCTGGGGGGTATACTGTCTATAGCAGGTGTAGCTTCACTTTTTATCGGGTCTTTCCTGCTAATTAATACCAGCGCTCCCTATCTTAAAATTGCCAGAAGCCTTATAATTAGTGCATCGGTAGTGGTATCCGGATTTATAATTATAGTAATCAGGGCAGTTTACAGGGTCCACCGGTCAAAACCTGTTACCGGCATGGAAGGCATTATTGAAGAAACAGCAGTAGTTATCAGGGAGTTAAATCCTGAAGGTCTGGTCAGAGTATCGGGGGAAATATGGAAGGCGGTATCCGCTGACGGAAAGAAAATTATAAAAGGTAAAAAGGTTAAAATAATTTCTTTAGATAGTTTAACCTTAATGGTAAAATTATTAAATAACATAAATAAAAAAGGAGGTTAAAATGCCAGTAGGAGTGGTGATAGCAGTATTATTTGGTATATTTATTGTATTGATGCTACTGATTTCAGCTGTTAAAATCCTGAGAGAATATGAAAGGGGTGTAATATTCAGGTTTGGAAGATTAAAAGGAGTAAAAGGACCCGGTATATTTATAATAATTCCATTCGTAGATAAAATGATTAAAGTTGACCTCAGAACCGTTACCATGGACGTTCCACCGCAGGATATAATAACCCATGACAACGTCCCGGTAAAGGTTAATGCTGTGATTTATTTCAGAGTCCTGGATCCAGCAAAAAGTGTGGTCAAGATTGAGAGGTATATAGTTGCAACATCACAGATAGCCCAGACCACACTGAGAAGTATACTCGGTCAGGCCGATCTTGATGACCTTCTTGCCAGAAGAGATAAAATTAATCAGGAACTCCAGAAAATAATTGATGAGCAAACGGACCCGTGGGGAGTAAAAGTTTCAACCGTTGAAGTCAAAGATGTTGAATTACCACAATCAATACAGAGAGCATTTGCCAGACAGGCTGAAGCTGAAAGAGAAAGAAGGGCAAAAATAATTAACGCCGAAGGAGAATTCCAGGCTTCCGAAAGATTGTCTGAGGCTGCAAAAGTACTGAGTAGATATCCTGTATCTGTACAGCTGAGGTTTCTTCAGACGTTAAAGGAAATAGCCACAGAACAGAATTCCACTATTGTGTTCCCTATTCCAATTGACCTTGTTGAAACTTTTATAGATAAACTCGGCAAGAGAAATTCAGAAAATAAATAAAAATAAGAGGTTGTATTTGGCTTTAAGCGAAAATAAAATCATAAATAACCTTTTTATTCAAAAAATTTCTGGCCTGAAGATAAATTTAAGAACACTGGAGGAAAAAGACCTGCAAAAATCACTTATATGGTTAAAGGACCCTTCCGTGAATATGTATCTCAGCCATAATTTCCGTGATTATACTGAGGAGCAGGAGATTAAATGGTTTAATTTTATCCAGACCTCCAATAATGATATAGTTTTCGCTATTGAAGATAAAACTACAAATCAATATATAGGTAACTGTGCACTTCATAAAATTGACTGGGATGAAAAAAGTTGTGAACTCGGTATTTTCATTGGCGAGAATGATTTCTGGAACAGAGGTTATGGCTCTGAAGCGGTAAGATGCACCATAAAATTTGCATTCCAGAAACTTAGCCTCAAAAGTATCAGGCTGGATGTTTATAAATATAACCGCCGCGCGATAAAGGTGTATAAAAAATGTGGTTTCAGGTTAGTTAAAATTGAAAGGAAAAATCATTTTTACAACGGAAAGTACTGGGATACTTTAATAATGGAAATACAAAGAAGAACCATTTAAATTTTTTTTTAAATTTAACCTTCATATATAATTATAATCAAAACCTTCAATAAATTACATACATTGTCCATACTTAAAACATAAATAAATTATATATACTGGGTAGGAATATTAATTTTTTTATTTTTTATAATTCATTTTTGTGCTAATATTTTAACATTCATTACCAAAAGATATAATCATGTATACTTATAGAAGAAAGCACAAACCTGATGCCGGTTCAATTTTTTTTATAATTTTATTTATCCTGGCTGCGCTTGGCCTGTACTATCTCGCATATATTGATAGGGGTAAATTCTGGGATATCTTCCCCCTTGTCTGCATACCGGTAATTATAATAAGCATCATATTGATAATAATTAATTTTATCAGGTTAACAAAATGCAGGATGTTCTTTATTTTATTCTTCTTGCTCTCTGTCACAGGCCTGATACTATCAAATTTTTTTGGTCCGAACGCCCTTAACTATAAAGCAGGAATAAATTATGAAAATAAAAATTATGAACAGTCGATATCTTACTACAGAATACTTCTGGACAAATATCCTAATAGCTGGCACGCTGATGAAGCACTTAAAAATATACCTTATGCCTACCTTTTGAATAATGACTATTCGGAGGCAATAGACTACTTCAACAGGGCAATAAACAAAGAAATATTAGATAACGATAAACTTGAAATAAAAAACGCTATTGAAGAATGCTACACAAAATTAGCCCTGGAGTATTCCAATGACGGGAAATATGAGCTTTCTGCCGAAAATTATCTTAATGCAGTAATAACACTCGAGGAAATAAAGAATAATTTCCCCGATACAAATGAAGCCTTCATTTCCATATATAAAATCCCTGAATATCTCTATAAAGCTGCTCTTAACTTTAATAAAGTTAAAAAATGTGATAAATCTATAGAATGCCTGGAAAAAATTACTACTGATTACAGAGAAAGCGAGTACTTTTATGACGCCAGTATCCTCCTGTCAAAGATTTATATCAATAAGGCAACTGAACTTGCGAAGGATAATAGTTATCAGGAAAGCATTGAAGAGTTTTTGAAAATCCTGGACCTTGAGGCTCTTGATTATGACTATAATAGCATTAATGATTACTATAAAAATTCTGTATTTTCTAATATCCCCCCTGATTTAATAAAAAATACAGCACAGGAAAAATATGATTCAGGAAACTACAGGAAAACAATATTTCTATGCGAATTAATTATCGATTATGCCCCGGAGATGAAAGAAGATACTGATTATTTTTTAATTAACTCAAAACTTAAACTTATTTCCTCCTCAGAACATAAGCCATTGGAACAAACCGCTCCCGAACGGAAATTCTGGGGCCCCGGAAGGAGTATCCTTATAATAGAAAATAACACTGAATTTGACCTGTCAGTATATCTTAAAGGCCACGAATATAAAATAATAAGGATAACAAAAAACTCTGCTGCAGAGATAGAAATCACAGCAGGAGATTATGAATCCGCTGTAGAATTAAACGATACGGATATTTTACCTTATTACGGCAAAGTAACCTATGAAGAAGGACAAAAATATAGAGAAGAATACACCATAAATATAAACGAAGATTCAGCTGATTTTTCTTAAGTTACTGTCAATTAATTCTCTAAAATTTTTTCCCAGATTGCTTTTGACACTATCAAAATCTTTTCTTCTGTCTACGCCGCAGTTTGTTTCCATTTCTACCAGAAGTTTGTCTAATTTCACGGATGCCTGCTCAATCTGCTCTTCAGTTTTTCCTTCATCGGAACACTCCAAATCTTTTGCAATCCCGTCTGCAGTCTTATTAAAATTATCAAAAGCATCTTTAAGCACCCCGGTAAATCTTGCTTTTTGCCAGAACCATCTCCCGCTGTTCTTCGCATTGTATAAGTTAAAAAGCCCAAACAGATAATCTAAATCAATTTCCTTTAATTCACATATTCTTTTAAGGATATACAATCTTCTGGTCATATAAGGTAGCTTATTTAGCTTCTTGAAATCTATCATATTTTTGTTATCACCCTGTTTAATTTAACATTTTAATAATATTTTGGACAGTAGAAAGTTTTATATTTACATTCCATCATCTACCATTAAGAATCTCAGCAATCTTTCTTTCCCTTTCTTTATGCCAATCCTGCCTGTCTTAATTATTCTATGATTATTGTCTCTTTTTTTAAAATTAAATATATAAAATCCCCTTTCTCCCTTTACAATATCTGCACCATTATCCTTTATGTCTATTCCCAGTGCCATTGTTAACCTTCCCGGACCATTTGTAAGATTAATATCGGTTCTTCTTCTACTTTTCATAACATCAATCCCCCATACAGGTGCCAGCGCCCTTAATAAAACAGCACCCGGTTCACCTTCTCTTTCAGTGACAATATTTAAGAGATAATACATTCCATAACATAAATAGACATAAGCCAGACCGGGTTTGCCAAACATAATCTCACTCCGGGGCGTCTTACCCGGATAAGCGTGGCTCGCAGGGTCATCCCCGCCATAATAAGCTTCTGTTTCCACAATTATTCCCCCCGCCATACCTGTGCCATCATATTTTACCAGAGCCTTGCCCAGCAAATCCTCCGCTACTTCTGAAGTATCCCTGTTGTAAAAATTTCTATCCAGTAGATTTCTCATAAAAAATCCCCGTATAATTTTACCATTGATTTTATCAACGGTCTCATAATTTAACAAAAATATCCTTAAGTTATTCTGTTTTCCTTATATAAACCGGCCAATTCCCCTGAACCAACAAAAATATTAATTACTTTTATTCACCCGCATAAATAAATTATGTTATTGAAATAGAAAAAAAAATTTTGTATATTACACTAAAACATTGTAAAGAAAAAGAAGAAAGGAAAACAATGGAAGTAAAAATTGATAAGGATTTGTGTACAGGATGCGGACTATGTGAGGAAACATGCCCGGACATCTTTAAATTAAATGAAGATGAAGATATTGCAGAAATAATAAAAACTGATTATGACGAGAACGACGAAGAATGCATTGAAGAAGCTATTGAGGGTTGCCCAACCGAAGCTATATCAACAGAATAATTTCATTCTAGAATAATATAATAAAAATAGTCCTGTCAGAAAAAGAGAGGGCTATTTTTATTTTTTATTTTTTTAAGACATCGCTTAAAATTTATCCTTTTAAATTCCGTTATTTTTTACTAAGGCTTCCTGTTAAAAAGGCCCTGATTCCGGGAATAGTTACACTGTTAACATTCCGGATGTTTTATCTTTGATTTTTTTTATAAATTCTGATGGATTTCTAGAATCATTAAATGCCCTGCCAACAACAAGGATATTAGCTCCCGCCTCTGCCACAATTGGTGCAGTATCCAGATTAATCCCTCCATCAACTTCAATATCTATTCTTTTCTTTAAATCCGGAGAATATTTCCTGAAGTCTTCAATCATTCCTTTTAATCTTTTAATCTTATAAACCATATTGTATATAAACTTCTGGCCGCCAAATCCGGGGTTAACTGTCATAACCAATATCATGTCCACCAGGCCAAGAACATTTTCAACATAACACAGGGGTGTTGATGGATTCAGGGTCACTGCTGCCTTCTTACCTGCCTCCTTAATATAATTCAGAGTACGGTCAAGATGGGGGCATTCTTCAACATGAACATTTATAAGGTCTGCCCCGCTTTCGATAAAGCTATCAAGCAATCTGTCGGGGTTTTTAATCATAAGATGTACATCCATAAAAAGCTCTGTTTCATTCCTCAAACATTTGATAACAGGAGGGCCAATAGTTAAATTGGGGACAAAATTACCATCCATAACATCAATATGAACCATATCGGCGCCGGCTTTCTCTATCCGTTTAATTTCCCTGCCCAGATTTGCAAAGTCACCATTTAAAATAGAAACCGAAATTTTCACTGAGCCTTTTTTACCATTCATAATTTTTTACCCTCCTTTATATGAATTATAGCATAAAATTTAAGTTTATTTAGGAAGCTTAAAAATTTTTAATAATCTCTATTTTATTTATATTCACTACTTATTCAGAAAAGACCTTGCATTTTAATCTAATTTTAGTATATTCTTAACATAAATTTCTTTGTTTTATTGAAATTTTTTTAAATATTAGTAATTTTCGAGGAAGGGCGAAATTCCTTACCGGTGGTTAAAGTCCACAACCCTGCCTGACCGGCAGGTTGACCCGGTGAAATCCCGGGACCGACAGTTATAGTCTGGAAGGGAGAAAATTTCTGACTTTAACAGCGTAAAGCCATGGATTTTCTCCATGGCTTTTTTTAGTAATTTTGTTCTTTAGTTAAAAAAAATTTTATTAATATGGACCACTTTAGCGAAGAAGAGATAAAATATATGGAGCAGGCTATAAAACTTGCTGAAAAAGGAAGGGGCAAAACCAGCCCCAACCCCATGGTCGGCGCAATTATAGTAAAAGATGGGGTGGTTATATCCTCGGGGTATCATCACATGGCCGGGCTTCCCCACGCCGAAATAGAGGCCATAGATAATTCAACACAATCTCTGGCCGGCTCGACCATGTATGTAACGCTTGAGCCATGTACATTCCATGGTAAAACACCTCCCTGTACGAAAGAGATTGTAAAGCATAAATTCAGAGAAATTGTCATAGGGTGTATTGACCCGAACCCGCTGGTCAATGGGAAAGGAGTGGAATTTTTAAAAAAATCCGGATTAAAAGTAAGAACCGGCCTTCTAAAAGACCGGATTGAACTCCAGAATGAAGTCTTCTTTAAGCATATTAGAACCGGGATTCCCTTTGTCTGCAGTAAAATAGCTTCCAGTGTTGATGGTAAATTGGCCACCAGATCTTCTGATTCAAAGTGGATAACATCAGGGCAGTCAAGAAAAAAAGTTCAGAGACTTAGAAGTGAATATGACTGTATTCTGACGGGCATAAATACCGTTTTAAGTGATAATCCGTACCTTTTCCCGAGGAAAAATCTTAACGGCCTGCCGGAAGAAGCAAATATGGCCACCGGTGAAAGATTTTACAGGGCCATACTGGATAGCAATCTCCAGATTTCTCTAAATTCTAACATTGTAAAGTCTTCCAGTTACATTAAAACCATTATTTTCATAGCAAAAAACAAAAAACACGATTTTCTAAACAAAGTTAAAAAACTGCATGAACATAATATTGATGTACTACCGGTGGATAGTAAATCAACAGAGGAAAAGGGGCTTGACTTACTTAAAGTTCTCAAGATTCTTTACAGAGAATACAAAATAACATCTATTCTTCTGGAATGCGGACCAACTCTGTCCACATCTTTCATAAAAAGAAATTTAATCGATAAATTTATTTTTTTTATTGCACCATTAATTATAGGCGGAGATGGTAGTTACAATATGTTCAAGGACCTGGGAGTAAAAAAAATAAAAGAATGTAAAAACTTAATATTCAAAGATATTAAAAGGGCCGGTAGCGACATTGCTATAACCGCCTACCCTTTGAAATAATAAAATTTGGCAGGGATTTTAAATGTTTACGGGAATAATAAAAGAAACCGGTAAAATCATAAAAATTAAGGATAGGGCCACCGACCGGGAAATAAAGATAGGCTGCAGTAAAATTTTAAAAAACTTAAAGAAAAGTGACTCTGTATCTGTAAACGGCGTCTGCCTTACGGTTACAGAAGTTAACGGCGGGGGATTTTACTGTGATATTTCCTTTAACACCCTAAAAAACACTTCTCTGCAATACATCAAAGACGGTGAAGCAGTTAACCTGGAAGACTCGCTCACTGTTACCGATAAGCTTGGTGGGCATTTTGTAAATGGACACGTGGACTGCACGGCAAAAATTATTGATATTTCAAAAAAAGGAGACTCTTATATACTCAGAGTTGAGCTACCTCTTAATATTCGTGATTTTATAGTACTTAAAGGAGCTGTTGCAATCGACGGGATAAGCCTTACTATATCAGAAGTCACAGATACCAGCTTTAGTGTGGTTGTTATTCCATACACCTTCAAAAATACAAACTTAAATGGAAAACACCCGGGGGATATAGTTAATATTGAGGTAGATATGTTAGCACGTTATGTGATAAATTTTCTTAAGTCCGGGGGACCAGAAAATATAAATTCTTATAACATAAAGGACAAATTACTAAAGGAGAAGCTGAAAGAATATGGATTCATCAAATAAAACCAGGCATTTCTATCCTGTAGAGGACATAACCAGTGATGTAAAAAAAGGTAAAATAATAATTATCGTTGACGATAAATCGCCCAATAATGAAGGGTTTTTTTTTCAGGCCGCTGAAAAAGTAACCCTGACTTCTCTAAATTTTCTACTGAGCGGTGCAGGGGGGTCGGTCTTCCTTGCCTGTGAGCAGGAAAGATTAAAACAACTAGAGATACCGGTTATAAGCTATGAAAATAAATTCTCTCCCGGCGAAGTCAGGTCTCTGGCAGTGTCAATAAACGCAAAATCAATAAATGGCAGAGAAATCTCCGCCAGCGATATGGTAAAAACTATAAAAACTTTCATAAACCCCGGCACCACATCGGAAGACATAACCATGCCCGGGTATATATTTCCCATATACTCGCATAGCGGTGGTATTCTCACCAGAGCGGGGCATACAGAAGCAGCAGTAGACCTGGCAAAAATAGCCGGATTGTACCCTGCCGGAATTATATGTGAGGTCATTAAAGAAGATGGTAGCGTAGCGCATCTTGCAGACCTGTTGGAAATATCCAGAAAGTCCGGACTAAAAATAACGACTATAGAAGAGCTTATTAGATACAGAAAAAGAAAGGAAAAATTAATTGAAAAAGTCGCTGAAGTTAACCTGCCCATTAAATGGGGTAATTTTCAAGCTATAACTTACCGGTCTATTATAAACTCCGAATTTCATATTGCATTTATTAAAGGAGAGGTCAGGGGTAAGAAAAATGTTCTTGTAAGGGTTCATTCACAGTGCCTTACGGGTGATACCTTCGGCTCTACAAGGTGTGATTGCGGGGAACAACTTGATAAAGCCTTTAAAAAAATAAACGAAAAAGGGTCGGGGGTGCTGCTTTACATGTCCCAGGAGGGCAGAGGAATAGGCTTCTGCAACAAAATGAAAGCTTATGAACTCCAGGAAAAAGGGCTTGATACAGTTGAGGCAAATTTATATCTCGGTTTTGACGCCGACCTTCGGGATTATGGTATAGGGGCACAGATTCTCTCCGACCTTGGATTATCAACCATACACCTCATGACCAATAATCCAAGAAAAATCGTCGGTCTTGAAGGATACGGGCTCAGGATAACCAGAAGGGTTCCCCTTACCGTACACCCAAATAAAAATAATAAAAAATACTTATCTACTAAAAAAACCAAATTAAATCATATGTTATGACCATAAAATAGAAAGGAACAAAAATGAAAAAGTATGAGGGAAAACTTGATGCAAAAGAACTCAGATTTGGAATTGTGGTAAGCAGATATAATGATTTCCTGACTTCAAAACTTCTCGACGGCGCGCTTGATTGCCTGCACAGGCATCAATGTGATGATGAAAATATTGAAGTCGCATGGGTCCCGGGGTCATTTGAGATACCGGGCGCTGCCAAAATTATGGCCGAATCAAAAAAATATGATGCCATTATATGTCTTGGCGCAGTAATTAAGGGAGATACATCACATAATCATTATATCGCCAGTGAGTCTATTAAGGGAGCCGCCAAAATTTCCCTGGATCTCAATATTCCGGTTTCATTCGGAGTAATAACCCCTGACAGCCTCGAGCAGGCAATTGAAAGAGCCGGGACAAGAAAGGGAAATAAGGGCTGGGACGCAGCTTTAGGTGCAATTGAAATGGCAAATTTATTCAAACAGATAAAGACCTTAAAATAGAAAGTGGACAAATTGTATTTACTCAATCCCTTTTATAATGTATACTTCTGAACATAAATAATTTAAAAATTTAATAGTTTATTCTCTTTCAGTAAAATACTTTGATGTGATATGCCAATAAGTGCTAAAGAGAGCCTGAATAATTTAAACAAAGAAGTAATCAGCTGTAAAAAATGCCCTGACCTTGCAAAATGGAGAAAACACCCTCCTGTTCCCGGGACAGGAGCATCCAAAGCAAAAATAATAATAGTCTGTAATTACCCGATAATAAGCGAATCAGGGAATAAAAGTTCTTCTAATAGCAATACAGGCCAGTACAAATTTATTAGAAAAATTTTAAATAAAACAGCCCTGTCCCTTACCAGGGATACTTATATTACCAACCTCGTCAAATGTACACCGGTTAAGCCTTTAAAAGATGCCAGTGGCACCGGGGTAAAATATATAAAGCCATCAAAAAAACATATAGATAATTGTATCTCGTTTTTAAACCGGGAAATTTCTATAATTACTCCTCATATAATAGTGGCCCTTGGCATTGATGTTTCCAATGTCATCCTTCAGAAATTTTTTTCCTTAGAGAAAAAATACAGGAACATGAAAAAAATACATATGAGGTTATTTGAGAATCCATCTTTTAAACTGGTCCCCTTTTATGACACAAAGGAAGTTCTGGTAAATGGCACCATAAAAGAAGAAGAATATGTAAAGGACTTTGAATCCCTTGCCAGATTTTTAAAAACAGTCTGAAAACATTAATCTTCAACCAGGTATACTTTTATTTTCCTCCTGCCCCAGCCATAACATTCTTCAAATGATTCAAAACAGAGGTCAACCCTGTTTCCCTTTATCCACCCCCCGGTATCTGCCGCCAGGGCCTCCCCGTAACCGGGTACGTATAGTTTTGTTCCGAGGGGCACAACCCGCGGGTCAACAGCCACTATTCCCTTTCTGGCCCGCAGCCCTATTGCAGTTATTCCATTACCATTTATATCGTTCCCCCCTCTTCCAAAAGCATAATAGGCTGTGGCCACCATATCCCACTCGCCAACCAGAGTAAGGCCGGGTGGTTGAACCTTTGCTATTCTTTTTTTTATCTCGGCTAAAAGATTCTGTACTTCCTGTTTTTCCCCTTTTACCTTTTCCAGTAACATCTTATTTTCTTCTATGCTTTTCAGTAACATTTTCTCTTCCTCTACAATTATATTTCGCATGTTCTCAATTTCCTTCTTTTTTTCTTCAGATTTTCTGGCAATTCTCTCATATTCTTCCTTCTCAAAACGCAATGCCTCTATGTTGTCCGCCAATCTTTCCATTATATTCTTAAAAAGGTAGATGTTGTTTATGACTTCATTTAAGTCCCCTGCGCTGGTTACAAGTTTGGAAATATCGTCATTGGCATATTTATAGGAAAAAACTATTTCTTCTTTTAAGGCTTCCCTCTTATTCTCAATACTTTCCATCAACTCCTTCCTGGTCCGGTTGAGTTCCTCCAGCTGGTTCTCCATTTTTACCAGTTCATCGTTAAGTGAATTAATCTTATTTCTTTTATTTTCAACTTCAGCTTCTGATGCAATTATTTCCTCTATTAAGCCCTCCTCTTCCTGACCCAGCTTCGCAACAGCGTTTCCCAGCTCCTTTAATGTAATTGCGTATATATTTTGAGGGAAAACAAATAATACAGATGAAACAATTAAAAAACCCATGATCGGGGCTATAAAAATTTTTATAAAACCTTTTCCGGTCATTTTTATCTTATCCCATTTTTTTAACAAATTTTGCCTTACGTATCCGGCGACTTCTCTATCTGCTCCTTATGACCTGCCTCTCGTGCAACACGTAATAATAACTGAGGGGCTTTACTTTTCTTTTCAGGTATTTTAATACATTAATTTATAATTTTATATACTTTATTAATTTAATATATCTTTAAACAATATTAATAAATTTAAAATTAACAGTTTCATTTGCTTTTTTTTAACTAATTAGCTGTCCGGAAATCTATAGTGTCCGGTTATTATTTTTTCACCTAAAATATCTTCCTCGGCTGTATAGCCCGGGTCAATATAGTTATATATAACTTTAGGAATTCCTTCCCTGGTTGTGCTGTCTGAAATAATTCCGGCATTGTCAGTGAATCCGTCCCCATCCATATCCAGAAAAATCACGTCTCCGGGGAGCCACTGATTCAGGTTATCAACTTCAGAAGGGTCAAATAAAATATCAAGAGGCTTCGCGTTCCTGCTAAAAAAAATCTCCAGGTTCTGAATCCTACGGTAATCAATATTCGGGTCACATACAGACTGCCCCCATATTTCTTTCAATGGATAAAAGTCAAAGTTCTCCTCTATATCCTCATAAACAAGTTTCCTTAAATCAAAACCCGCTTCCATAAAAGCCCTGGCTATAATATCTCCAGCTATTGCCAGATTTTCCGGCGGGTCCCCATTTTCATAATAGTTTGGCTCGTTCTCCTCCAGATAGATATTTCTGGCGGGCGTCTCAAGCTGTTTTTTCGCGCCGAGCAAAATATCCTTCTGGTCATTTATGCTGTCACTATCCTCATCTCCGGATATACCCGTATTATCCATATCTATTAATCTAAATCTTGGTAGTTCTTCCACAAGTGCGGTGGGTGGTCTGTATTCCTCTTTAAAAGAAAAATTTTTTATGCTTATAATAATAGCAATTACTATTATAAGAAATAATATTATAATTAGAAAATGCCCTATACTGAATCTTTTTTTGTTTTCTTCAAGCTCTTCCAAGGTTCCAAAGAAGTAAAAGAATAAAAAATCTTAAAAATTAAATCCTGTTATCTTAAAATCAAGAAACACAATATCAATATCCAGTATTACCAGCAGTATTGTTACAATGCCCAGTAAAGTAATAACTGAAAAAAAAGTGATATATGCATACAGAGACCCTGTAAACAAAACTTTCCCTGCTTCCCCTCCTGAGGGCCTGTTAAAGATTTTCCCCAGAATCCTAAAAATATTTACCGAAAAAAATATAAAACCCGTCACCATAGCCACCAGCACCATGCTACTGGCCGCACCCATTTTTAGAAAATCCACCCTGTCAAGATATGCTCTAACCGGTTCTATATAATAAAGGAATCCAAACCAGGATAAAAATATCACTATAATATTTATACCTGCATATATATTAATTCTCCCCAGGCCAATTACATTATTTATATTGTCTGCCCCGGTATTCTTTTCAATATTATTAAATATGCTGCACAGAGGCATAAAGCTGAATAATATTATAAAAATATTTACAAGATTGAATAAATCCATAGAACCTCTGTCTATAATTCCTGTTGAATACATTGAAATATTAAGCAAAAAAATACTCATAAAAAATAAAAACAAAAACGACATTATTCTTCTTACGCTCCCGGTCTTAACCGCTCCTATATTGGCTGCCAGCATACAGAAATAGGTGATGATTATTAAAAGCACAGGCAGAAATGTATTATTTCTTTCTATAAAAAAAAGAAATAAGCTCCCCGTGTTAATCAGGGTAAAAACTCCAACCGGAAAATAAAAAAACCATATTACACTGGCAGTGGAGAAGCTGCCCTTCTTTATCATCCGCATGTATGGACCCTGGAAAGGAAATAAGAAAAAATACAGATAAAGAGCAATTCCAAAAATAATCAGGGTTAAAATAACCAGAGCGTCAGACATATATTCAGACTGTAAAATTTGATTAAAATCTTTAAAATCAGTAACACCATACAGCAGCGAGAACCCGAAGAAAAATAAAATAATTGCCAGCACCGGCCTTAAAAAAAATTCAAATACATGCAGACTGATTTTATCAACCCCGGAGTTAGTAGCGGATATCAATTGGAATATGCTTAATATAAATACAGAAATGCTTACAAACATAAGAATAAAGTTTTTACTCAAAATTACAAAAGCTCCACAGATTACAGAAAATAAAAAAATAATGAGTATTTTACTGAAGTTTTCGTCATCAACATGGTAAGCAGAGATAAAATATAGCACACTTATGGCACTAAATATTATAATTCCGATCTCTATCATCTGTATATTCTCAAAAAAAATCAGGAAACTGGAAAAACTGCCCATAGAAAGATAGCTATAAATATTGAGATAAAAAGCAATTATCAAAGAAATCGAAACCAGGACTATGAGAAACTTTTTTACTGCTTTACTTTTAGAAAGCGCAAAAAAAGATGAAATAAGAACAGCGGCAGACAAAATAATTATACTCTGAAAAGGATTTACCCTTTCACTGAGATGAAATAGAAAATTCATATTTTATATATTATCCTCTCCCCACCAGTCGCTTTTTTTAATTTTAAAAAACTTAAAATTATTATAAAGTGTCTCTCTGCTCAGTTCATCTTTATTTAAATAAAGGTAATAAACAAGACAGAACATAACAAAGTATATTATCGTGACACCGAGAATAATAAATATTTTATCCCATAAAGAACGCTGGTATAAAAATTGTGAAAAAACTAAAAAATTCATTACTCCGGATATTATTATCAGCTGCATTGATACAAAGATAGACACAATATCTTTACTGTACAGGATACCAAATATACCTATCAGTAAAAGCAAAAGATTAGCATATATTATTAACTGAAAACTCATTTTTTCCTCACCACGATTGCCATAGCCCATAGAAAGGACAGAAACAACGATACGGTTATAATTATTAAGAGTAAACTATACTCCGTAAATAGTTGGCCGCTTATATCGCCCCAGCCAACTATAGGTACGGCGCCGCTTTCTTCTGCCATCTTAACTCCTTTTAAAAACCTATCTGTGTACCTGTATACAGGGTAACCGGCAGCCGCGCAGAAAAAAATTGATATTATTATATTTAATATTTTATTTTTAATTAAACCTCCCGGGCTATCTGTAATTTCGGGATATTCCGGACTCCCAAAAACTTCTATCTGCAGAACAAATAAATACAACAACAGGAAAAAGAATGCAGCTATTATACCAATTAGAAAAAATAAAACTCCGGAATAGTAAACAAAACTTAAAACCCCGGCAAAAAAAAGGACCAAAAATAAAAATAACAGCTTTCTTTTCTTATCAATTACAAGAATTGAACATAAACCGGATATCAGTAATCCCAGAATACTGATATAGTTCATTACTGCTATTGTCAATTGGCTTGCGTATGACATTTTTAATTACCAGAAATCTCTTATCTTTCCCGATGGTTTTATTAAATCGCTCTTTCCTAAAATTAAGTTTTCCTTTTTTGGCCCTGCCAGCTGATATTGATAAGACATAGTGATAGCATTCATTTCACAGAATTCAACACAATTTCCACAAAAAATACATTTACTTAAATCAAGGGAAAAATCATCAAGAACTTCTTTACCGTTTTCTTCAACTCTCTTTTTTACTTCTATACAGTTCTGTGGACAGATTATACTGCACAACCCGCACCCACTGCAAATAACCTCCATAGTATCGGGATCCAGTTTAAGATGAAGCACCCCTCTGCTACTCTCCGGGATTATTATTCTTTCCTTGGGGTAAACAACTGTTCTGGGTTTCCTGAACAAATTCCCTAAAACAATAAAAAAGTTTTTTATAAATCTCAGCATCTTAAAAACAATTAGAATAATACTAAATTATATACATCCCTCGCTACAAAAAATCCAAGAGTAATTAAAAAATTAACCACAGAAGCCGGAATCAGAAACTTCCAGTTAATCCTCACCATAAGTTTATAATTATCTATTCTTCCGGTTATCTTATCCATAAATAATAAAATAACAAAAATTAAATAAAATTTAAAAGCAACCATTATTTCCCCTCTTATAATATAGAAATTCTGCCAGCCGCCCAGATATAACACATTTAAAATTATAATTAAGAAAAAAATAATCATATAAATAGAAAGCCTCTCAATTATTTTCTCCAGCCCCTTCCCTTCTTTACCACCATAGACTCCTGTTGATACATAACTCTTTTTGATTATACCCAGAAGCTTTAACTGGAAAAACATTGAAATAAAAAAGATTATAAATCCCAGAGGCTGCAGCACTACATTCCAGTAATTATGCTGGTAATTAACGATCTCTTTCAGGCTTAATGTTTTATTTAATAAAATTATGCTTAAAATACTCAGTAAAACAGGGGCAATAAAAGAAAACACCATTAACAGCTTCTTACAATTTTCACTAAACACTCCGGTATAATTAGACCGGCTTGAATTAAGGACCAGCATTATTAGAAGAGTAATATAAAAAACCACAGCGATAAAAAGGCTGTATTCTTCGTCAATTAAAACCAAACCGGCAGTTATGGGAACTACGCTCCACATTAAAAAAGAAAATATAAAAATATAGAATGTCCATATATTTATTTTGTTTCCGGAGGATAAATCTTTTATGAACCTAACTACGGGGAACCCGCTGCTTGCCAGTCTGGTTATCCTGTAACCCCTTCTCAATTCCATACGGGCTGTAATTTTATTGCCTGCATAATCACATATATACAAATTTACCGCCAGCAGCAGGAGTATGTAGAATATTTTTTTCAATATAAGTAGCATTATCTTCCTCTTTTTATGTACCCATTATCTCCCCGGGGCTAATATCCATGCTCATCAAAATCAAATCAATATCTTCTATTTTACTGCCCCTTAGTACCCGCTCGCCCAGAATAAGGCTATTAAGCGACGGGCCCATTATTATAAGAGACTTTATATTCCTCTTCTCAACCTCCATATAAATTTTGAACAGGCCATGCGGGCACTCGACACCATACGAAATACTCCCCGGCTGAAACTCCAGATTTGAGAGATTTATTTTCTTTATATAATCTCCACGGGGAAATTTTTTCATGATCTGATTTAACAGCCTTAATGATTGATACGTTTCAGCAAATCTTACTAAAACTCTGTCAAGGCAATCCCCCGTTCTTCCCGCAGGTATGGTGAATGATAAATCTCTGTAAGAGACATAGTTTTCATCCTTTCGTGAATCAAACCTGATACCCGAAGCTCTTAGATTTGGCCCGGTTAACCCGTACTCCAGAGCATCTTCTTTAATAATAACACCAACGTCCTTCAATCGTTCAATTATCATTAAATCATTGACCATCATTTTTTCAATTTTTTTTATATTTTCATATAAAACCGGGAGGCTCCTTCTTACCTCAAGTAAAACCTCTTCGTTTATATCCTGTCTTACCCCTCCTATTCTTATAAAATTTGGTGCGACCCTCGAGCCGGTAACCGTTTCAATAAGCCTTAAAACCCTTTCTCTTTCCAGAAGGGATAGATTATAGGCAATATCGTACTGTAAAATATTGCAGATGTTTGAGACAAGATAAATATGATTGGATATCCTGTATAGCTCGCCAATTAGTATCCTGATATACCGGGTTCTTTCCGTCACTTTCAACTGTAATAGTTCTTCAAAAGCACTGCAAAGGCATATTTCGGGGAATATTCCTGCCTTCCAGTCAAATCTGCTTATATAGGCTATAAGATTAAAAATTTCCATATTTTTATAATACTGGCTGCCCAGAACCCCGCTTATATCTATATTTATATAAGCTTCTCTTACTACATCATCTTCGGCATAAATATCCACATCAAAGCAATCCAGTCCATCCAGTATCCCCGGAGGAATTTTAATATCAACAGGAACTGATTTGTCTCTACGCTGATAAAACCCGGCTGCCCTATAAAACCCCTTCAAAATATCTATGATCTGGTAATAATTTCTTTCCGGCTCTTCAGGCAGCATTTCTATTCTCAGCAATACAGAAAAACCCCCGGCCGTTGATTTTAAATTTATAAATAGAAAATTTTTACCGTTACTCTTATAAGTATTTATATTCTGAAAACTATTTATATTTAACTGGGGATTTTCTTTTAATTCCTTTAGCACTTCATAAATATTTTCCTGCGGAACTTCAATCAAAAGATCCAATCCTGATTTACAAATACTATTTATCCTATCCTTCAGGATAAACTCTATATTTCTACCGGCTTCTTCCATAAATACAGATTTTGTGGAAGGATAGATTTTATTGTATATATCATCAAACATTTATTTAGATTTATTAAAGTTTTTTATTTATCACCATAACCACATATTCAAACTTTATCTAACAACTTTAAGACCGCATACATGAACGCCTCCGGCCTGGGAGGGCATCCAGGGACATACATATCTATTTTAACTTTGCTCCTGAATAGTTTTAATAATTCACTTTCCTTATTAAATATATTTCCATCCAGCACACAGCTTCCAACAGCGATTACTCCTCCGGGTCTGCCCATTCTTTCATAAATATCTAAAACTCTTATTAACCCTTTTTTATTATAAAAACCCTGAACAACCAGTAAATTTGCTTCCTCTGCAGTACTTACAAAATTGACCCCGAACCTCTGGATATCATATAAAGCTCCCTGGGTAGCAAATATTTCCTGTTTGCAGCAGCCAGAACCGGTAACCAGTATATTAAAATTGCTCTTAACAGCTGAAGGCATTCACACAATCTCCTAACTTATAATTTTTGATTTTATCAGGTATATAACCATTAATATAAGATAAAATAACACACCTATGATCAAATACAGGTTTAAATTTATGGATGGGTTCATAGTGTAATTAAAAACAGCAAATATAAGAAATATAAAAGAGATTATAATTATAAATACTGTTACAAGTATAAAAGCATTCTTTCTGAGATAGGGGTCTTTTCTATAGTTTTTTATTATGGGAGAACCATCTGACCCGGGGCCACTTCCTGCTTCTGTATCTTCTATATCCTCTTTTTTTAGATTTCTGCCTGTTAAAAAATATGACCATAAAATAAGAAGGGTGAATATAAATGCTAAAACAATAATAAACACTGTAAAGGTTATTATATTATTAACATATGCGGCGATTGACTCTCCTGACATTATGGTTCCTTATTGTATTAATTTTTATATTTTTGAGTTTAAACTTTATCACAATTGAAATGCTACTTCAATCAATAAGACGGGCTTAAAAAAATTATTTTCTACTATAGAGTAATTTAAAATCTAATTTACCCCATCACCACTTCTACCGGATGGTTTTTTCCATCCCTAAAGACAGGAACCACATTGCCTTTTATCTTTTTTCCATCTACCCTTAACCCGAATACCCCGCGGTTAATATGTTCCGGGTTGGTAACCTCTATATCGTAGACCGAACCTCTGTATTTGCGCCTGACCTTAAAGCTGCTCCATCCCGCAGGAATACACGGGTCTATCTTCAGGCCTGTATAAACCGGCCTTATTCCAAGTATGAACTTTATACCGGCCTGATACATCCATGAAGCCGCCCCGGTCAGAGCTGTTCCGTGCGAGTCCAAATTGCGGGTGTACATCGCTTAATATATTCTGAGCATAAACATACGGTTCGCATTCATACTCATCTATAATATCGTTCTTTGCAGCCGGGTTAATCTGCTTATAATACTCATAAGCCCTGTCGCCATTTCCCATTATAGCCCCGGCAATCACTACCCAGGGATTTGTATGTAGAAATCTCTTTCTGTCTGATTCAAAAGAAGAAACCGGGTGGTTTGATGTCAAAAAATTAACTCTGGTTTCTCTGTGCATAAAAGCATACTGGGTGAGCGTCAGCGAACCATCTTTTCCCCTTACGCACCGGGATTGCATTGTCTGGGGCACCCAATCAGCATTATTAAACTGTTTTACTGCATCAAAGTGGGTATACTCAACCACACTTATGGCATCAATTTCCAGTCTTCCCCCTGTTTTATTAGTTATTTTCACTTCCCGGATTTCACTCTCATCATCTATGGGAACAAATATTGTACAATAAGTCCGTATCCCATAAAATTCTGATATTATACGTGAATAACCCGGACCAACATGGCATTCAAACATATCATATGGGTCCAGAGTAGGGATATAAAAAGGCGAGAACACCTTATACCTCCCATTCTGTCTGAATCTTAGATATAAAGTTTCTCCCTTAAACTCTGATGATGGCAGCTGCTGAATGTATTTAAGGATACGGTTTAAAGTTGGATCGCCCCTGCATATTAACGCGCCGCCCGTATGGTCAACAAAACCGCCGAATTTTAAACTTCCTATATAATTTATCCATTTAACAGGCGTTTTGGATTGGTAATTACATACTCTTTATTTTTATCATCAAAATAACCGTATTTCACGCGTTTTCCCTCTGATATTCATTCTTTAAAAGAATAAATATTGTATTTAAAATATATTAATAAGTCAAAACGACAGGTTTCATCCATAATATATCGCCATTGTGATAGCCTCAACTTTATTTGCTTAAAAGCAGCAGCGGGACTGAATTTAAAATATATTTAACTTATTTTTCCATATTAAAAATTCAGTCCTATCTTAATAGTTTATTTTTTTTTAGAAAATATAATATAATGAAGTAATATGAGATTAAAAAAATTATCAGGCGACAATAAAAACTTAAAGAACCTTGGAATTTTTTCATGGTCAATAATTGGTTTTCTTTTAATTGCCGCGCTTTTCTTTTATATAATTTACCAGATAAGAATCGCAATCATTCCCTTAATTATAGCAGTAGCTATCGCCTATCTTTTAACCCCGGTGGTTGAACTTCTCCAGAAAAAAATGAGGAAAATCTTTGCAGTGGCAATAACCTATATTGTCTTCCTGGGAATCATTTTTACTGTCTTTTTCTTTATAATACCGGTAATAATTGACCAGTTTAAGACTTTTATAAATAAATTCCCTTCATATTTACAAAACTTAACCTACTTTATTAATGACTTCCTGAAAAATAACGTTCTAATCAAGAATGTTGAAAACCTTATAGGTAAAGAAATAATACCGGAAGACGCCAGCAGTGTTACCCAGTATTTTATAAACAGAATGAATTTAGAGGAAATTAATATTTTCCAGAGGGCCACCACACTCGGAAAGTCTGTGCTCAATATAGTTCTTTATTTTATAGTAGGACCCCTTCTGGGAGTATATTTACTTATCTATGCAGAAAAAATAAAAACTACTTTTATGAGGATGATTCCAAAAAAATTTAAAAATAACACCGCGGTTGTACTTGATAGGATTAATAAAGTTGCAGGAAAATACGTCAGAGGCCAGATATTTATATCTATTATTATTGGCATTCTGTGCACCGTAGTGCTTCTTGTGCTAAAAGTAGATTTTGCAATTCTTCTTGGTTTTATAGCAGGCATATTAAATATCATACCTCTCTTGGGCCCAATTATTGGTGCTATACCTGCTGCTCTGGCAGCGCTTTTTATTTCTCCGCTAAAAGCCCTTCTTGTAATACTCCTTTTTATAGCCATACAGCAGATAGATAATTATGTTATTTCTCCAAACGTTATGAAATATCAGGTTGGGGTTCACCCCGGAATTATAATACTCTCCCTCATGGTAGGTGGCGGTCTGTTTGGCATATGGGGTCTTGTAATTGCCGTTCCCACTGTTGCAGTACTGCAGGAAATATTAAAATATTATCTTCTGGAGAAAAACACGACAGCGTCATGATATATTTCTTTTAAGGGCCTGCCTGTTTTTTGCGCTAATTTTTTACAGGACTCAAATTCAGGTGAAATATTTATTTCCCTGTCCCCTAAAATACCTACTTTCACCTTAACTTCACCATAAGATAACCGCGCAGTCTTTACTTTTCTGATAATTGAGAATCTTTTTATGTGCTCGCTTCTTACCCCCAGCGTTGTTGATTCCATCAATATTATTTCAATCATTTCCTGCTCTTTTTTCCGTTCACAGAGTACATTTATTTTAAATGCAGGTCTTGTTTTTTTCATATAAATAGGTTCTATCCATGCATCAAGCGCTTCATTCTTAAATAGTTTTCCCATCAGGTAACCCATAATTTCGGGAGAACTGTCATCAATATTTGATGAAAGTAAAATCAGGCTCTCTTCGTTTAAATAATGTTCTTCTTCCATAGTTCCCTTTAAGAGCCTTAAAACATTCGGGACTTTCTTATTTTCATTGCTCCCCGCGCCATATCCAATCTTCTTTATTTTCATAAATGGAATATCCCCAGATCCAGCCACCAGAGCCTTTATTATCGCTGCACCGGTAGGAGTTGTAACCTCAAAATCAAAATCTCCTCCATAGGCCGGTATCCCCTTTAATATCTCCAGGGTTGCAGGCGCCGGGACCGGCAGCTTACCGTGGGCACAATTTACAAAACCCTTTCCTGTCGGGACCCGGTTACTATAAAATAAATCAATTTTTAATTCATTCAAACATACCGCAGTACCGGTGATGTCAATAATAGAATCCACAGCACCGACTTCGTGAAAATGCACTTTATCCACTTCATAACCATGAACCACAGCTTCTGCTTCCGCCACTTTCTGAAAAATATTCCCGGATATTTCTTTGACTTCTTTATCCAGCCTGCTTTTACCAATCATTTTCTTGATATCCCTGTAGTTCCTCGCAGACTGGGGCTCGGTAACCTCTACATTAAATTTTTTTGCTCTGAATGAACCTCTCTTTACCTCACTAAATGTTAAATTATATCCATATCCACCAATATCAAGTTTTCTTAACTCATTTCTCAAAAAATCAATATCTACTCCCAGGTCAAGTAACGCACCAACCATCATGTCGCCACTTATTCCCGAAAAACAATCAATGTAAATAATTTCTTTCATTTTAAGCTCCTCTAATTCCCCGGTGTAAATTTAAAGATATATAAACCGGGCTTAATTTCACTTTATAAAAGTAGACCATATAAAAATAAAGTCCTGACTTGCCACATGTCCGGCTTTTATTATCGGACTGATGCAGTCCGGTGAATACCATTTTACTAACCCTGTTGCAAAAAGATAGTATTTTATATATTTTAGAGAATAATTTTATATTAAAAAAGGAAATAACCAATGTTTTATAATAAAGTTAATAAATTAAGAGCACTCTTAAAAGAGATGGGTTCCGTAATAGTTGCTTTTTCCGGCGGGGTGGACAGCAGTTATCTTTTAAATATGGCTGTAAAAGAATTGAAAGAAAAAGTAATCGCTGTAACAGCCGTATCCGTTTCTATTCCTGAAAATGAAATCAGGGATGCAAAAAGAATTGCACGGGGTACGGGCTGCCGGCATATACTGATTAATTTCAATCAGCTCGGTATAGAGGAACTAAAAAACAACCCGAAAGAGAGGTGCTACTACTGCAAGAAGAAGCTTTTTACAGAATTGCTTTCCGTAAAAGACAGATATAAATATAATTTTGTCATTGATGGAACAAACCACGACGATCCGGGCTCCTACCGCCCGGGAATTAAAGCCCTGAAAGAACTCGGGATAAAAAGTCCCCTTTCAGATGCAGGGTTAACTAAAAAAGAAATTAAAAAATATTCCAGGCAATTAAAACTCCCCATCTGGGATAAACCCCCGTTTTCATGTCTTTTAACAAGGTTACCCTATGGTGAAACCATCTCAGAATCAAAGCTAATAAAAATTAAAAAGGCTGAAAGTTATATCCACTCTCTCGGCTTTAAACAAACTAAAGTAAACTGTCATTATCCTGTTGCAAGGATAGAAACAGGGAAAGAAGAAACCCACCTGATGCTTGACAGCAAAATACGAAAAAAAATAATAGGCACGCTAAAAAGAATTGGTTTTAAATATATATGCCTGGACCTTGAGGGTTACCGCTCCGGGAGCATGGATGAATCAGAATTTGAGCAATAGCCGTAAATAACTTTTAAGAGCCAATTTTTCTCATAATTTCCCGGGTATTCTCATCAAAAATCCTGACAACTTCATTTTCCGTAAGACCTGAGCCCATACCGATTTTTTTTTGCTTATCCAGACTAAATAAATCCTCGTGGCTGTGAGCATCACTGTTTATCAGGAATTTTACGCCCGCTTCTCTGCCCACGCTTGCAACAACTCCGTTTGTAAGGCTGTGGCCCGCTCTTGATGATATTTCTATAAAAATATTATTTTTAACGGCAAGTTTCGCCTCTTCTAATTTCAAAAACCCGGGATGGCCCAGAATATCTACAAATTCTGATTTAGCAGCTTCCAGATTTGTCCCCGGTTCCACACTTTCAGCTATAGTCTCCCCATGAACTACCACTATCCTGGCACCCAGCCTCCGTGACTCTTCAGCCATATCATTTATACTCCCGGCTGGAACATTGGTTAATTCTACCCCCGGTATTGCCTTTATATCCCAGTACTTTTCCGCAAGCTCACAGTCTTTCTTTACTGCCGATATTATAAAATCAAGGTTAGAGTAGCTCGCATGGTCAGTAATTGCTATACACCGGTACCCTCTGGTAACAGCAAACCTTATAAGCTCTATAGGGCTATTTTCTCCGTCAGATAAAAACGTATGAGTATGAAAATCACAAATCATAAAAGAACCTTTCCTAAATTAAATATTTTTCAAAAATCAACTGCCGGCCAAAAATTTTTTCAAGATTTATTAAAATTCTACCAGTAATATCACTATAAAACTATAATTTTATTAACAATTCTAATTTTATTTGAATTATTATTTAAAATGAAATAATCTTAATTTCTGTACTTAAAAATATCATTAACCGGTGACCTTAAAAGACATTTTAGTTAAGATACGCACACAGATAGAGAAAGGACAAAAAAATATCAATCGTTAATTCCCTTATAGAAATAATAGGTTTCTCTGTATGCCACCAGTTACCCCTGAGAAGCATTGAATTTGGCAATATCATCATGCCGGTTTGCTCCAGGTGCAGCGGGTTTTATACCGGATTTTTAATAACAACAATCATTTTATTCTTAATGTTTAGAAGAAAAGAAAGCGACCTTCCGCCCGGATATATTCTAATAATACTTTCTTTTTTCTTCCTGTTCTTTCTTATTGATGGGTTCGCATCAAATTTTGGCCTTTACAACACAAATAATAATCTCAGGTTCGTTAGCGGGACCCTTTTTGGCTCTTCAATCGCAATTATACTTTATCCTGTCTTTATATTTCAGTACTATAAAAATACAAAAGCAGAAAAGTTATTCAGCAACCCCCGCAGTTTTGTAATATACCTCCTGGCAATCTTTGCTTTCATTACCATAACACTGCTGCGTTTCAGTTTCCTCTGCCATTTTTATTACTACCTGACAGGTTTCTCAATTATATTTACCTTCTACTTTATTAATCTGGTAATGATATTTTTAATTCCCCCGTTTTCACAAAAAGCCCGGAGGCTCCCGAGCAAATACCTGGTTCTTCCCTCTATAATTTCTATTTTTTTCGTATTTTTAGAATTACTTGCCTTTTACCACTTCCATAAAATTATTTCTAATTTACAGGCAATTATCTAAATTTGAAAAGTCCTGCGGGGATTAAACCGGGATTAAAAATAACTCGTCTGCTGTAGCTCTCAAAAAATACTAATAAAACCGTAATTGTAATAAATTAAGAAGCTTGTCAGGGTAGTAACTCCAACTCCAAAAACTACCTGGTTCACCGTATGTTTCTTTATCCTGACCCTTGCCCACCCTATCACGGGAATCAGTGGAATCATGAGTAACATCCACCTGCCGAACAGGACATTAAATGTAATAACCACAAATGTTATCCAGCTGGTGTGCAGGCTTATCTTCCAGAAATAAGTTATTACAGTAAAGATAACAGCGGAAACAGCACTGACTGCGAATATTGATTTTAAGAATAGCGGACCATCCAGAATATACAGTACAAAAAGACACGCCACGTAGCTAACACTCGAAACAATCATAGGTTTAATCCTGTCTTCCTTTCTGGGTATATGCATGTCATCTATCTCTCTTCTTTTATACATTAGAACTATATAAAGATAGGGGATTATTGTTCCAAACAGCAGACATATAAAAGCCCAGCTAACTGCCTCTATCTTATTATCCACAACTATTAAACAAATGGTAAGAAAAATAGGTATTGATATAACAGAGCCATCAAAAATATATGATATTATTTTTGCTGTTTTATTCACAGAGACCTTCCACTTCTTAATTCCTGCAATTACAAATTAATAATTTAATTGATAAATTTTTTTACTTTATCTTTATTATAATAAAACGAAACAAATTTTAACATATTTAATAAAACATTATATCCCGGCTTTATTTTACTATCCTCACCGCATCCCGCGGTCCCTGAGTTCTGTTCAGTATATCCCGATTACAGATTTTCATACCAGGGATAGTCTTTTCTATAGTAAAAATGCTACCATATTTATCAAGACCCGTTTTGCCCGTTTTCCCCCCGGACCAGTGACAGCCCCGGTAAACAATGAAAGTTTTTTCGCAACATTAAAAAATAAAAAAAATCGTTTATAATTAAACTAAATGAAATTTAAGTCTGTAAGTGATAAGCTTACTAAATCAGCCGGTAAACCTTTTAGAAAAGGAGCAAGAAAATATCTGTTTTAAGAGTATATCTTGCACAGATTAATCCAACTGTGGGAGATATTAAAGGAAATTATAATATTATTGCCTCCCATATCCAGGAGGCAAAGAACAACGACACCGATATAGTGGTTTTCCCGGAACTGTCCCTCACGGGGTACCCGCCGGAAGACCTGCTGCTAAAAACAACTTTTATTGATGAAAATACTGAATACCTGGATAAGATTAAGAACATTGCCCCGGATATCATCGCGGTTGTTGGTTTCGTTAATAAAATGAAAAAGGAAATATACAATTCTGCTGCAGTAATTTATAACGGTAAGATTAAATCCATATATAATAAACAATTCCTTCCCAATTATTCTGTTTTTGATGAGGAGAGATACTTTAGCAAAGGCGGTAAAAATTATATTTTTAACGTCGCCGGTACTATTATCGGAATTAACATATGTGAGGATATATTTAATCCTGACGGGCCGGCAAGAATTCAATCTGTCCTCGGGGGAGCTGAACTCATAATAAATATATCCGCGTCTCCTTACCATGCCGAAAAAATTAAGGAAAGATTAAAAGTCCTGTCCGGCACAGCAAAGCGCAATCTGGCAAGTATTGCTTATCTAAACATGGTCGGCGGCCAGGATGAGCTTGTGTTTGATGGAAACAGCTTAATAATGAGCGAAAAGGGGGAAGTTCTGGTATGGGCAAAATCTTTTACAGAAGATGTTTTAATATACGACTTTGATATTGAAAAAATAAAATCTTTAAAAAATAAAAATGAAAAACAAATTAAAGATGAGAAAGCAAAACTTCTAAAAAAATATAAAAAACCATGTATAATTGACTTAAAATATAATCCCGGTAATAAAAATAAGACAGTTCTGAAACACAAAAAACCCGGTAAGCACTCCCCCGATACCTCTATTTTAGAAGAACTTATACTGAAGGCGCTTATTCTCGGTACAAAAGATTATGTAAGAAAGAACGGATTTAGAAAAGTTGTAATTGCCCTGAGTGGCGGGATAGACTCCGCCCTTACCGCAGTAACAGCCGCTCTTGCTCTTGGAAAAGATAATGTTTATGGCGTACTAATGCCCTCGCCCTACTCTTCCAGCGGGAGTATAGATGATTCGGTAACATTATGCAAAAACCTTGCAATTTCGTATATTACTATTCCCATTACAGAAATATATATGTCTTATCTTAAAAATTTAAATCACATATTCAGTCACAAAGAAATAAATATCACCAGAGAAAATCTGCAGGCGCGCATAAGAGGCAATATTATTATGGCTCTTGCAAATGAAAATAACTGGATGGTCCTGTCAACCGGTAACAAGAGCGAAATAAGTGTTGGCTACTGTACCCTTTACGGAGATATGGCAGGCGGTTTTTCACCTATTAAGGATGTATACAAAACAATGGTTTACCGCATCTGTAAATTCATAAATAAAAAATATTCAAACATAATCCCGGAAAATATTATTACCAAAGTTCCCTCTGCCGAACTTAAACCGGACCAGAAAGATGAGGATAAATTGCCCCCTTACAGAGTACTTGACACCATGCTTAGAGCATACATAGAAGAAGATCTGGGTTACCATTCAATTGTAAAAAAGGGATTTGATAAAAAAACAGTTAGAAAAGTGATTAATATGGTAGATTCCAGCGAATATAAAAGGAGACAGGGCTCTCCGGGCATTAAAATAACTCCAAGAGCTTTTGGTAAGGATAGAAGATATCCTATAACCAGTAAATTTAAACTATGATTTCTGTGCTTTCTCCTTCTTTTTTGCTTCTTCCTCCAGTATCTCTATAAAAAGTTTCGCTATCTTGGGGTCAAATTGTTTTCCACTGTACCTCTTAATCTCCTCTATGGCCTGCTTTCTGGTCATTTTCCTCCGGTATGGCCTCTTGCTGGTCATGGCTTCATATGAATTAATAAGAAAAGATATCCTTGATAGCACCGGGATTTCGTCTCCCTTTATGCCCCTCGGATACCCGCTCCCGTCATACCACTCATGGTGGGAAAGTATCGCTTCTGCTATGGGCCTTAGCTGGGAGGATGCTTCTGCAATACGGTACCCTATAAGAGGAACCTCTTTTATTATCTTCCATTCTTCCCTGGTAAGCCTCCCCTTTTTGGACATTATCTCATCTACCAGAGCAAGCTTCCCTATGTTATGGAGATTTAGCAGAAGTTTTAGCTCTTCAAGTTTTAAAGATGAAAGGTTCAGCCTTTCGGCAAGAAGGAGCGCATACCGTTCCTTCTTCTGGGCATTTACGGTTTCATGACTATCTTTTTTTAAGTTTACCCTAAGTGATTCTACCAGACTATCATGAATTGGCTTGCTATCCGATATTTTTTTTCTGTACATTTTATCTTCTGCTTCCTTTAATATATCAGCTATGCTCTCTCCCGGCTTCCTCTTGGTTGAGACCCCGAGCGAAACACTTAAGGGCATGTCCGGGGTGCTTTTTTCCTTACACATTTTACTTATTCTTTTTATTATACTCTTTGCATCTCCGGTGTTTGTTCTGGGAAGTATTATTATAAACTCATCCCCGCCCCAGCGTGATATTATATCTTCCTTCCTAAAGGCTTCCCTGAGTATATCTGCTATCTTTTTCAGGAACAGGTCTCCCTTTTCGTGCCCAAACGCATCATTTATCAACTTCAGGCCATTTGTATCTCCCATTACTACGGTCAGCGGGAGCTGCCTGGAGGTATCCAGCCTTTTTATCTCTTCTTCAAAGTATGCCCTGTTATACAGCCCGGTAAGTGTGTCGTGAAAGGACAGGTATTCCACTTTCTCCTCGGCCTTTTTCCTGTCTGAAATGTCCCGTGAAATTCCAAATGTCCCTATTATACTGCCCTTTCTTTCATAAAATGGCATCTTTGTTGTTGATATCCACCGGGGCTCTTTCTCACGCGGCCATGTCTCTTTTTCCTCAATGTTTACCATGGGTTTTCCGGTTTTTATTATTCTCTGCTCATCTGCATATGCCTGGCTGGCATGCTCTTTAGAAAAGAAGTCAAAATCTGTCTTGCCAACAGCTTCTTCCGGACCTTTTAATTTATAAGCTTCAACCGCACAGGCTTTATTCACTCTTATAATCCTGCTTTTAAGGTCCTTAAAATATATACTGTCCGGAATATGTTCCATAAGAGATTCCAGTATCAGGTCCCTGACTATATCCGGTTCAACTGTTCCGGACTCGCCTGTCTTACTTTTTTTTGTCATTTTGATACCTTCCCTATTACTGTATACATTAAAAGATTTAACTGTATTATATATCTTATCTTAATACTTCATTTTATCAAAAATTCTTTTAACATCCACGACTCTCCCGGGTTTAAGCTTCACTGTTAATATATCTATCCCGTGTTTTATAGATTACCTTCTTCAGGAGCGTATTCCCACGGAAGAATTTGAATGCAAATTTATAAGTCCTAGAAGCTGGTTCTGATAAAGTTAATTCTATTTCCAGTCCCTGGGTTCATAACAATTTATCAACTATATCCCTTAACTCTTCAGCTTTTTCCTCCGGCAAAGTGTCATTTATAAATGTTCCCGCACCAAGCTCGCACCCTGCCATATATTTTAATTTGTCCCCTGTCCTGTACGGCGGGTAAAACTCAAGATGAAAATGGTAATAACTGTGTTCCCTCCCGTCTGTCGGCTTCTGGTGTATTACCATTACGTAGGGCATTCTAAAACCAAAAAGCCTGTTGTAGCCATTTATCAGCTCTTTGATTGTTTTTGAGAGAGAATTAATTTCTCTCTCTTCCAGTTCACCTATACTGCCCAGATGTCTTATGGAATAAATATGTACTTCATACGGCCAGGAAGCGTAAAAAGGGATGAATGCAATAAAATCATCATTTTTAATAACAATTCGCTTTTTATCACTTAATTCATTTTTGATTATAGCGCAGTGAAGGCATTTTTTATTTTTTCTGTAAAATTCTTTAGATGATTTTAATTCATCCAGAATAACTGGTGGTATATATGGAAATGCATATATCTGGCCATGGGGATGGGAAAGAGTAACACCTATCTCTTCTCCTTTATTCTCAAAAATAAAAACATATTTTATAAAACTTTTATTTCCCAGGTTAAAATACCTGTCCTGCCAGACTTTTATTAAATTTCTTATTTTTTCTACTGGCATATCTTCCAGGAATAAATCATGTTCTGATGTGTAACACACAACTTCACAGATTCCCCTGGATGGTTTTTTTAAAAAGGAAAAGACTCTTTTACCGTCTGCATTATTATGATTATCTAATTTATCCGGGCTCCTGCTGAAGGTGGGAAATTTATTTTCAAAAACCACTATATCATAATCACTCTCTGGAATTTCGGTAATAATCCTGCTGTTCTTTGTTGGGCAGAGAGGGCAAAAATCTTTTGGCGGCAAAAAAGTCCTCTCCTGCCTTTTAGTTGCCATGGCAACCCACTTGCTTTTAACCGGGTCATATCGTAATTCTAATATTTCATACCCCCATTATCTTCTGGATAATCTTACTAATTAGTTGTCTTCGTTAATATCACTTATTAAAATCATAATAAATCAGGTACCTGCCGTCTTCTTTTACAACTATTCTCTTTTTAAAGGCCAGGTCTTTCTCGAACCTTCTTTCAGTCAAATTTTTAACTTCCCGGCTGTTCGGGTTAACTTTTTTGATTTTACTTTTATTTTTCAGGGTTTTCTTTTTATTTAATTTAACTTTTCCCTCTTTCATTTTTCTTTCATTTTTCTTTTATTTCCTATACATATTGTATAATTAACATTATCTACCCTTTGCTACCCGGCCGCACACTTTCTTTTAAATCTTGGATTAATATCAAATTTTTCATTCATACTTACATTTTATACCATTAATGTCGTCAATCTCAAATTGTAAGTTACTTTTCTTTCAGTATAGCGAACTGTCTACTTTTTCTTCTTCCCGACCAGATTTTTTATAGCTTCTATTATTCTCTTACCCGGACTTATTCTTTTATTCATTAAGGCATAAATTGTAAGAGACAGAACTATTACAAACCCAAAGACAAACTGTGTCCAGAATCCAGAAATTCCTCCTGAAACAATACCTGCTTCCAGTGACCCCATGATTATGGCTCCAACAAAAGTTCCGAATATTGTTCCAGCTCCTCCAAAAACCGAGGTACCTCCTATAAAAACCGAAGCCAGTGATTTCATAAGATAGCCTTCTCCTGTTGAAGGCCACAGATATAATACCTCCAGAGTTGCAAGGACACCAACAAACGCAGAGAAAACCCCGACCTGCATAAAAACAATTGTTTTCACCTTTGACACATTTACACCCATCATTTTTGCACTTACTTCGTCGTCACCAGTGTAAAGTATATGTGCTCCAAATCTATGGCGGTTTAATACCAGTGCAAAAAACACCGCAATTAAAACAGCCCACACCGCCTGAGCCGGAACCAAACCTCCTATCCTGCCAACAAGGGCTTTATAGAGAATCGTTCCTTTTGCTCCAACTACAGATATACCATGGCCTCCACTTGCTATATAAACCATCCCGCGCCACAGGAACATCATTCCTATGGTTAATATTAAAGACGGTATTCCAACTCTTACTATAAGTACACTATTTAAGTAGCCGGCAAATAAACCTACTGCCAGGCATGCTATAAATGCCAGGTAAATATTATTTGTTTGATTAAACACAGCTGAAAATACCCATGCAGAAAAACCTACTATTGATGGAAAGGAAAGGTCAATTTCTCCTAAAATAACGACCGGTGTTAATGATAAAGCAAGTATTGCTGAAAAGGGAATAGTTGACATAAATGCGTAATAAATTCTATAACTAAGAAAAGTACCCGGATTTCCAGCAATAAAAACCACAAATACAAGTATTAATACCCCGAATATGCTCAGCTGCAATTTGGATTCACTTATCTTTAATTTAATTTTTTCTAACATTTTTACTGTTCCTTTTTTATATCCATTTATTTCTCTTCCAACAGGACCCTGTATTTGGAAAATAATATGATTCAGACCCAGGGACAACTTTTATTAGCATATTAATAGTTTTGCCCTGGCATAATTTCTTATAACCAGGGCAAAATCAATTTATTTTATAGCCCGGTTGTCGTCTTCTATTATCATTCTAATTTAATACACCATGTTTGGCTACATATTCCAACTTCTCAACAAGCTCATCCAGCGAGAGGTCCCTCTTAAGAAACTCTCCTATGATATTGCCGCGATCCATAATCACAAATCTCTCTGCCACAGAGTAAACGTGATAAATGCTATGGGTTATAAAAATGCAGGATTTTCTATTCTCTTTTATCCACTTTACAAATTCCAGCACTTTATTTGTCTCAGAAAGCGAAAGATTGTTTGTGGGTTCATCCAGGATGATTAATTGGGCATCAAAATAAAGAGCTCTTGCTATGGCTATCCCCTGCTTTTCTCCACCGGATAGTCCCATCACACCCAGATTTGGAGCGAGACCCGACTGGGTAAGCCCTACCATTTTCCTTAACAGATTAATAGCTTCCTTTTGTGACTTACCAATTTTTAAAAATCCTGTCCGTCCATAGGTTAATTCTCTTCCCATAAAAAGGTTCCGCCATATATTCTGCTTCTCTGCAAGAGCCCTGTCCTGAAAAACAGTTTCAATCCCTATATTCCGGGAATTTTCAACTGTGTGTTTCTTTATTTTTTTACCCATCCAGTAAATCTTTCCCTTATCCTGTTTCTCTACCCCTGTAAGTACCTTGATAAGAGTAGATTTTCCTGCACCATTATCTCCTATAAGCCCAACAATTTCATTTCTTCCAACAGTAAAATCCACTCCATTTAACGCAGTAACTGCCCCATAAGATTTGTGTATGTCTACCATTTTTACCAGAGGTGAATTTTCTGATGGAGTCTGTGCTGGAGAATTTACTGCGTTATTTTCCATAAGTTATCTAATTCCTTTCTCCGCAAGTTCCGCAAGAAGGTCCACATTATCTGCATTTACAAAACCGCTCCCGGTATCAATATGGAGACCTGCAAAATAGTATTTCTCGGTCAGACAAACCTGCAAAATTGGTAGATATCCCTGCAGCCACGGCTGCTGGTCAATTATTAGTCCCAGGTATCCAGACTTAATAGCTTCAACAGAAGCTGCCGACAGGTCGAACCCCGCAAAATTAACTTCGCCCGGTTCCAGGCCTGCGCCCTTGCCATAAGCTTCAGCTGTTGAAGTGAGAGCTCCATGGTCAGTTATTATTAACTTAACATCTGGATTCGCTGATACATAGCCGCTTACCACAGGTGTACCAAGAGTTGCATCTGCATTCACTTCGTCACTTATTTCAATGTAATCAACCACCAGACCGGCTTCTTCCAGGCCATCTATACAACCCTGTGATCTTAGCCCGCGGTCTGCCTGCGCCAGAAGACCCCAGACAAGAGCCCTATCTCCTTCGCCAAGACCAAATTCAATTACTGCCTGCCTTCCCAGTGATAGTCCGGCATTATAGTTAGAAGCACCTACATAACCAAAACCATTGGCGCCGTATTTTGCTTCGGATTCTGGAAGTTCAGTATTCTGGCTTGTTACTATAATACCTTCTGATACAGCATCATCTATCAGGGGACCGAATGCAACATCTCCCGGGTGCCCCATGACACAAATACCATCAGGCTTTGCTGCAATTGCTTCTTTAAACTGCGAAATCATTGTTTCAACATTCCAGTCAGACCAGACATATGTTACATTAGGTCCCAGGTCCTCTTCCGCAGCCTTTGCTCCATTATACACAACACTTGCGAATGGTCCTCCTTCAGGCCCCCCGGGGAAAAACCATATGTCTATTCCTTCAAAATGTTTTCCTTCTGTAACTTCTCCTTCAGCCGGAGCTGCTTCCTCTCTACATCCATTTAACGTTAAAGACAATATCATTATTGCACTTACCGCAATAACTGCAAACAATAAAAACAGCTTTCTCATTTTTTATAACTCCTTTCTTATTTTTTCAGTGCTTTTTGTAAAATTGACTCCGGGATATGCTCTCGATATACCTTCACCTGTTTCTGTATATGTGCATATTCCTTTTTTAGGTAACCGATTCCTCACCTCCTGTCTTTTTTTCTCAGTATTTATTGCGAACTCTGATTATATGTATAGTTTTATATATGTTTCATACCCTGTACTTCATGGGTGTTTTAATAATATTATTTTTTTTCTGATTAAGTTTCGGATTTAAAAATATCATAGTTAATAATTTTAACTAACTATTAAAGTTTTGTCAAATTCACCCGGTCTAAGATCTTTTTCTTTTTTTAATATAGCTCTTTAGCCCGCCCTTTTGTCGGCTCGCAGTTATCTCTTAATTCAGGGATGTTACCCTCCTGGTTCCGTCTGAAATTGTGCACTGAATAAATTCAGGGGTAACATTGAATTTATTTAAGAAACTTTTGCCTGTAATATCTTTAATATCGTTGATACTATCCCTGCTTACAATGCTTATAACGCTCCCCCCAAAACCTGCTCCCATTAATCTTGCGCCGTAAACTCCTTTAATTTTACCAAGCTCATTTACCAGATAATCAAGCCTTCTGGTTGATACTTCATAATCATTTTTTAAGCTTTTATGTGATTCATATAATATCCGTCCCAGCTCTTTGATTTCCCCTTTAAGAAGATTTTCCTTTGCTCGCAAAACCCTGCTATTTTCGGTTATCACATGCCTTGCCCTTTTAAAAAGTTTTTCGGGCATGCTGCCTTCCAGCCTGCCAAGCATTTCCGGTTTAATATCTGATAGGGACGTAATCTTTTCCCCTCTTATCATGCTGGATATTATCTTTACTGCTTCATTGCATTCTTTTCTTCTTTTATTGTATTCGGTATCTGCAAGATTTCTCTCTTCTTTTGAGTTAATAATTAAAATAATGTCACCTCCGAGGTTAAACGGGATGTATTCATATGAAAGGTCCCTAAAATTTAGAAAAATCACATAATCTTTTTTTCCGTATGCAACTGAGAACTGGTCCATAAATCCACAGTTTACTCCTACAAAATTATTCTCTGCGCTGTTGCAAAGAGCTACCATTGTCCTTTTGCTAACCTCTAAACCAAAAAGCTCCTCAATAAACTTTGCAACACCAACTTCAAGAGCAGCAGAGGAGCTTATGCCGGCGCCTATAGGAAGGTTACTGTCTAAGACCATGTTAAAACCTGAAATTTTGTGACCTTTCTGGATATATTCCTTTAAAACGCCCTTTATATAATTCGTCCAGTTCTTGGTTTTATCAAACTCAATATTATTTAAGGAAAACCTGCTGGAGTCGTTTAAGTATCTGGAAAAAACTTCTACAGAATTAGAATCATTCTTATAGCCCGTTATAAATATATGTTTATCTATCGCCGCATTTATGGACAGCCCCAGATTATAATCTGTGTGTTCTCCGATGATATTTACTCTTCCCGGGGACAGAGTATTTACAGAACTTTTATTTTTTAATATACCTACTCGTTCTTTTTTACTTTTTGCAAACCTATCCAGATATAAATCCTGCAATTCTTTAAAACAATTATTGATTTTTGCCTTTTCCATTGAATATTATCCCTACCTTATAGTTATCTTTAATTTAAATTATCAATATTATCCGTGAAACTACCAATATGATATGAACCCCCAATTCTAGACACCAAATTAACTAATCAAAATCAGCTGATGGGACTCGTTTCCTTTCATATTTTTATTATTTATGTTTTCAAACTCTTCCGGGGACTTATAGCCCAGGGATGAATGCAATCTTTTCCTATTGTAGACTTCTTTAATAAAATAGGGAATCCTTTCCAGAACCTCTGCATATGTCTCATATTCAAACATGTATACCTCTTCAACCTTTAGTGTCCTGAAAAATGATTCTATCTTGGCATTATCATACGGATTTGCCTTACCCGACATGGATATTAAAATGCCATGATCTTTTAGGACCTCCACATATTCGTAAGAGCAATACTGTATGCCCTGGTCAGGGTGGTGGATAAGATTATCCGTATTCCTCTTAGATATGGTATCTTTAAGTGCTGCTATAGCAAGATCTGCTGAAAGGGTCCTACCCAATCCGTATCCTACAACTTTTCGGCTAAAGCCATCTATTAGAGCTGCCAGATATATAAAGGAGTTTACTATTCTTATATAGGTTATATCTGCATGCCACAGCTGATCTATTTTGTATGGAACAAGATCTTCTATCAGATTGGGGTACTTTCTAAAGCCATGGGATGAGTCTGTAGTGGCTTTAAATGACTTTCTGGCCCTGCACAGTAGGTTTTTATTCCTCATAAGGCGTAAAACCCTTTTATGGTTTACCTTGAATCCCTGGCGGTGCAGTTCCGCAGTAATCCTTCTGTAGCCATAGTATGGGTAATCCAGGGCGATTTTTTCAATGACCTCAGCAAGTTCCATATCAGGGTGTTTTTTATTCTCGGGCTTGTAGTAGTAAGTTGATCTAGGTATCCCCACTATCTTGCGCCCCCTCCCCGCCGATCCCAGTCTCTTGAGGTTACTATGGACGAAGACTCTTTTTTTTCCTTGGTGTCAAGGTCTCTGATTTTCTTCAGTACTTCGTTTTCCAGGGTAAGCCTTCCTACTAGTCTTTCCAGATCCCTTATCCTAAGTTCCAGCTTTGCCATATCCTGAGAAGTTACATTTTCAAAGAACTTTCCGGCTTTGTAGTCTTTTTTCCACCGGTTTATCATTACCGGTGATATCCTGTGCTCTCTTGCCAGCTCTGCCTGGGTAGATGAACCCGACAGTATTGACTCTACTACCTGTTTCTTAAAATCATTTGAGAAGCTTCTTCTTTCTCTTACCATCTGATGAGAACTCCTATCTCTTGTTTTTGTAAGTCTCATCAGCTATTGTATCTTTAAGTTAATATACTGTCTAACAGGAGGGGTTCACCTCAATTAGTATTATTTTATTATTTTTATTAAATCAATAAAATAATTATAGAATTAGACAACTATATTATCAATTATTTAAATTTGTTTTCTCCTACGATTAAAAATAATAAAGTCCACTGTTTTTATATTATCCGGGCAGACCTCTTTGCTTTTACTATATATTAAATTACTCTATAATATAAAATTGTATATTTTTTAAATTTTTAACCGTATATAACTATGGTTTATTCAATTAAAACACTGCTTTTTTCGGATGACAGGGCGCTTGAAGGTGTAATAAAAAATGTTCTAAACACAGGTAATTTCAATATTCAGTTACTTGACAGCCCTGAAAAATTCGCCGCTGACCTCAAAAGTGCCAAATTGATAATTTTACATTTTATCGCTAAAAATACTGCGGATATTGCTGCTATCAAAAATGAACTAAAAAGCAAAAGGGAAACAGATATCGCAAAGATTGCGTTGCTGGATTTTAGCTGCGCTGATCTCCTGTTTGAAAGCGGAATCAAGTTTGATGATTTTTGCTTCCCGGAAAATATTAAAAAAGAACTTGCAATCAGGGTAAAAGCTGTTCTTATAAGGAAAGGTATTTATCCTCCAGAAAATGCTATTGTGGTAGACGGGCTTGTGTTAAACTCTGATAAATATGAACTTAAGGTCAACGACACTACAATTGAACTGACTTTTAAAGAATTTGAGCTTCTAAAGCTACTCCTGCAGAATCAAAATAAAGTTTTTACCAGGAATAAACTGCTTTCCATTATCTGGGAATATGATTTTTACGGGGGCAGCAGGACAATTGATGTTCACATTAGAAGACTGCGTTCTAAACTCCCATCCCCTTATAATCTTATGTTAAAAACTGTAAGAAACGTTGGCTATATGTTCTCTTCCCGGATTCAGGTTTAATTTATTTATTAATTAAACCGTTTATTCCACTCAAAATATTAAATTGCTAATAATTTACACACTCTTAACGAAACCGTAACCTTCATGTAATGTTTGTGCTGTAAAATAGCCTGAATTATAAAAAAGCGGAGGTAAAAATGAATACTATTGCAGCTAACCTTGACACCATATGGATACTTCTTACTGCGTTTATGGTATTTTTTATGCAGGCTGGATTTGCTATGGTAGAGACAGGCTTTACCCGCGCTAAAAACTCTGTAAATATCCTTATGAAAAACCTGGTGGATTTCTGTGTCGGTAGCATCCTTTTCTTTCTTGTTGGGTATGGCCTGATGTTCGGGAGAGATGCCGGTGGCTTTATTGGCACCAGTAATTTTACTCTCTCAATAACAGGTAATTTGGACACTTCAGTCTTTTCTTTCTGGATATTTCAGGCTGTTTTTGCAGCTACTGCTGCTACAATTGTATCCGGTACGGTTTCAGAAAGGATAAAATTTAAGAATTACCTTATTTACTCTATTTTTATTACAGCGATCATATATCCTGTAGCGGGACACTGGATATGGGGAGGCGGCTGGCTTGCCGACCTGGGAATGATTGATTTTGCCGGTTCCACCGTAGTTCATTCTGTTGGCGGCTGGGCCGGCCTTGCCGGTGCTATTGCCCTGGGGCCAAGATTTGGTAAATACAATAAAGATGGTTCTTCCAATGCTATCACCGGTCATAATATCCCTCTCGCCGCACTGGGGGTTTTTATTTTATGGTTCGGCTGGTACGGTTTCAATCCAGGCAGTACGCTTTCTGCCAGTAGCCCTGCCATCCCGACTATAGCTGTTGCCACCACTCTATCTGCCGCATCGTCATCACTCGCCACTATGCTTTTTACATGGATAAAATATAAGAAACCGGATGCTTCTATGACCTTAAACGGTGCACTGGCAGGACTGGTAGGAATTACTGCGGGATGTGCATTAGTCTCACCATACAGCGCAATTATTATTGGCATATTATGTGGAATAATAGTAAGCATATCTATAGAGATACTTGACAAAAAATTAAGAATTGATGACCCCGTAGGAGCAGTATCGGTTCACGGTGTATGCGGCTTCTCCGGGACACTTTTTGTAGGACTTTTTGCACAATCAGAATACGCAGGACTTGCGGGTTTTGAAGGCGTAAACGGGCTATTTTTTGGTGGTGGATGGGACTTACTTCTTATCCAGCTTACAGGTGCATTAAGTGTGTTTGCCTGGACCTTTGGAACCATGCTCCTGGTATTTCTTTTAATTAAGAAAACAGTAGGACTGAGAGTATCCAGAGAAACTGAACTGAAGGGCCTTGATATTGATGAGCACGGAATGGAAGCGTATAGCGGGTTCCAGATATTTCAGAATGATTAATAAATTACCACTTTATATTATGAAAAGAGGAAGAAATGAAATTAATAATAGCAATGATTCAACCCCACAGGCTACCCGATGTAAAAAAAGAACTATTTGATAATGAGATATACAAGATGACCATAACCAACGTTCTCGGGTGCGGCCAGCAAAAAGGATACACGGAAACTTACAGAGGAGTAATACATGAAGTTAATCTCATCAAAAAAATCAGGCTGGAGATAGCTGTAAATGAAGAGTTTGTCGAACCCACTATTAATGCAATCAAAAGAGGCGCTTACACCGGTAATATTGGTGACGGTAAAATTTTTATTATTGACCTGCCGGGGTGCATCAGAATCAGGACCGGAGAGGAAGGTAAAAAGGCCATTGGTTAAGCCGGGGCTTTTAGTGAGGCCCAGATTTAACATAGATTTAACATTATTTAGATAAAATTTTACCAGAAATTAGGCTATAATATTATGAAATTTAAAAACTTAATTCTCAGTATAAATATAAAACCAATTAATTATTAAAATTAATCACCAGAATAAGGGGAGTGACGACATGGAAAAAAATGATGAGATGAAAGAGTATGTTCTAAAAAAAGCCCGTGACCATAATATAAAGTTTATAAGGCTATGGTTTACAGATGTCCAGGGGTTTTTAAAAAGCTTTGCCATAACAGTTGAAGAACTTGAAAGCGCACTGACTGAAGGTATGGGTTTTGACGGCTCATCCATTGAGGGGTTTTCAAGGATAGAAGAAAGTGACGTTATTGCAATGCCCGACCCGAATACTTTTCAGATACTTCCCTGGAGCCCCGAAGAAAACGGGGTTGCCAGGATTTTCTGTGACATACTTGAGCCCGATAGGTCAAATTTTAAGGGAGACCCGAGATGGGTTCTCAAAAAAATGTTAAAAAAAGCAAAAGATTTGGGCTTTACATTCTATGTTGGTCCTGAGCTTGAATTTTTCTATTTTAAAAATGATACAGGTGAACCTCAGATACTGGATAAAGGAGGATACTTTGACCTGACCACTCTAGATGTGGCAAGCGAGCTAAGAAGAAACACGGTTCTTTATTTAGAATCAATGGGCATAGGCGTGGAATATTCCCATCATGAGGTTGCTCCCTCGCAACATGAAATAGACCTGAGGTATACAGATGCTCTCACTATGGCCGATAACGCTATGACTTATAGGCTCATAGTAAAGGAAGTTGCAACCAGGCACGGCGTATATGCTACTTTTATGCCCAAGCCACTATTTGGAGTGAATGGAAGCGGAATGCATACCCATCAATCCCTTTTCAAAGGAGATAAAAATGCCTTTTACGATCCAGGTGACCAATATCATCTATCTGACACCGGCAAATACTATATAGCAGGTATACTCAGGCACTGCAAGGAAATAGTAGCCATAACCAACCAGTGGGTAAACTCCTACAAGAGGCTGGTCCCCGGTTATGAAGCTCCTGTTTATATCTCCTGGGCCAGAAGAAACAGGTCAACGCTTGTAAGAGTGCCCATGTACAAACCGGGTAAAGAAACATCAACCAGAGTAGAATTCAGGTGCCCTGACCCTGCCTGCAACCCATATCTCGCATTCAGCGTTATGCTTGCGGCAGGCCTGGAGGGTATAAAGAATAAATATCCCCTTCCAAAACCAATTGAAGAAAATATTTTTGAAATGGATGTTTTGAAAAGAGAAGAATCAAAAATAGAAACTCTCCCGGATAACCTTCTTGAAGCAGTAAAATTAATGGAAAAAAGTGAGCTGGTCCGGGAAACCCTCGGAGACCATATATTTTATAAATTTATAGAAAATAAAAAAATTGAATGGGACAGGTACAGAACCCACGTTTCCAAATACGAGCTGGATTCTTATCTCCCGCTTTTATAATCTCTGGCTTATTTTAAAAAAAAGAAAAGACAAAAAGTCCGGTTTCCTCTGACCGTGGCTTTTTGTCTTTTCTCCATTTAATTCTTACTTCATCAACTCCAGCAACAAACTAAGAGCAATGCAAAAAACACCTGCGACAAGCATTTTAATGCCATAAAACACCAGATTGCCACGGGAAATCTTTCCTAAAAAAATACCTATTCCGAATAGTATTAAAAATGCAAGCGCAAAACCGATGTAGTAGCAGGTATCTATGGGTAAAAACCTTCCAAAAAGAAAAGGTGTTAATGGAACAAACGCCATTATAACCGGGGATAGACCGTTTACAGCCGCGAGTATTCTTACTGCGAACTTTTGCGCCCTTGAGATTACGGTTTCATCTAAATTATAAAGAACTGACTCTTCCAGGTCGAATAGCTCTTTTCTTCTTTCAGCGGTCTCACTAAAGTAAGCACTCCATATTCCGGATACTCCAAGAGAAATACATATTGCGAACCCTGCTATCATTACATGCTTGTATTCTTTAACCCCAATAATATAATTACCGGCCAGAACGCCTATACCAGTGATTACTCCATCAAAACCATTTACTGCAAAATACCTTCTTACAATTTTTGATATACTCGCAATATTGTTATACGATTTTATCTCTTCTATATAATTCAATAAGCGCTTTCTTATTTTATTCATTCCAGGCTCAACATCCCTTAAAAATGCTTTATATTAATTTATGTTTAAAAATAATAAACCATTTCTTTTATTTCTACTAAATGTCCGCTCGCCCGGACCCATTAATTTTCCTCTTCCTGGTTATCGGGGGTAGCTGTTTCTCCGGTACCCTGACTTTCCTGATAATAACTGCCTGTTTGTTCCTGTAGCTTACCAGGGTCAATAAGTGGAACAATTCCTTCATCGGGAAGTATTCCCCAGGATATATTCGGAGATAATTTTTGTATAAACTCAAGCTGTATTATCTGTGGATAAGCCCTGAGCGCTTCACCTTTAATCTCAATCTGTTTTGCCTCTGCTTCCGCTTTAATTATCGCCTGTTCCTTCTTTATTTTTTCCTGTTCAAGAATATTCTTTTCAACCACGATTTTTTCCTCGGCAATTTGTTTTTCTTCAAGGATATTGAAATACTCCTCGGTAAAGTCTATTTTCCTGAGTAAAAATTCATCCAGAATTACTCCGTTTTCTCCGAACACGGGTGACAGTGTCTCACCTATCTCTCTCTGTACATCAAACACCTGTTCAGAATAAAGCTGGGCAGCAGTATATTTTTTTGGTATATTACGGGACAGAGACCTTGCCTCGGTCTTTACTACTTTTTCCACCACGTTATCCATGTCACCGACGTTGTTGTATATCCATTCTGCCTTCTCGCCATCAATAGAAAATCTTATAGTATATTTTAGCCTTATTTGCTGTCCGTCAGAAGATGTGGTATCAACCGAATAATCCGGATAATTTGCCCTGCTTGTTTCGGGATTATCACTGGTTTCATAAGTAACCTTCCTTGTTGAATAATTTACCACATTTTGTATAAAAGGTATTTTTAGATGCAGCCCCGGCTTAAAAGTCACCCCGGTAGTCCTGCCAAACTGCGTCAGTACCCTCACATTCCCCGCCTGGACCACAACAAAACTATTAAATACAATAAATAAAAACACGACCAGTATAACAACACCTAATATTATCCTGGGTACAAGCTTCACTCTCTTTATCTCCTTTTATTAATTACCTTCCTTTAAATACGACCATATAGGCATTTTTTATTATCTTAAACACCTGTATTAAGTTAACTACTATAATGACTGCGTTGCTCTGATTAACTTTATATTGGTTCAACCACTATGCAGGAGACTGTATCTTTAATCCCTTTCAGGTTCTGGACCCTGGATATTATCATTTTCCCCAGATTTTCCAGACTCTCACTTTCTACAAAGACGATAAGGTCGTATATGCCCAGTACTGTATTTGCACTCCTAACGCCTTTTAATTTCAGTACTTTTGTATAAATATCCCCCTGCTCCCCCGGTTCTGATTTTATAAATATATACGCCCTGACCAACTTTTACCCCCTCTTTTAATATTAATCAAAAAGATATAAACTTAACTTTTCCCTTGCGCGGTCCGCCTCGGTGGATATGAAAAATAAATGGCTCTCGCACTTGCAATCCGATGCTCCAAAATTTTTTACCGGCGGTGCTATCCTTCTTATTCTCTCTGCAATGCCACATTCTATTTTTTTGTCGCTCCTAAAACAATAAACCCGCTCCACATTAACATAGCTGCTGGATAAAAAATAATCAATATGCCAGTAATTCTTCTTCCTGTTCCCCAGGTGTCTTGATACCCTTCTTTCTATACCATTCAAAGCAGACCCTACATAAAGATAGAACCCCTTTTTGAACCATATTGGTCCAAGTTTACCAATTCTTATTCGCCGGGGTTTGCTACATTTAATCAATAAACAATATGAACCTCTCATAATATAAAGGTTTTAATCCACCGCCAACTATTATAATTTCGGTGAAGATACTCTCCGGAAATTATAATCTTTTTTCCTGTCATTATTTAAAACTTTTTCCAGAACAATACCAGCATCATATGAAGACCTGACGAATATTCCGCTTACCACTGCCTTAAAGCCCATATCCTCCGCCATTTTTCCTATTGTTACAAATTCCTGCCCGGTGTAATACTTTTCTACTTTAAGATTCAAATCAGATGGCCTGAGATACTGTCCTATGGTAAGGATATCACAATCCACATCCCTCAGGTCTTTTAACAATTCAACTATCTCGTGCTCTTTTTCCCCCAGACCAAGCATAAAACCCGACTTTGTATAAATATCCGGTTTTATTAGCTTTGCTAATTTTAGTACTTTTAGTGACCTCTCATAATCTGAACCTCTTCTTACTTTCTTAAAAATCCTTTCAACCGTCTCTATGTTATGATTCAGCACATCCAGCTTCTGTCTTAAAACAATTTTAAGGCTTTCTGAATCCCCTTTAAAATCAGGAATAAGGCACTCTATCCCCGAGTCCGGGTTTAGCTTCTTTACCTGCCTTATGGTCTCCGCAAAATGGTTAGCTCCTCCATCAGGAATGTCGTCTCTGGTTACAGAAGTAATAACAACATATTTTAACCCCATCTTCCTCACTGCTCCTGCAACTCTCAGAGGCTCCCTTCCATCAAGTGCCTCCGGCCTTCCGGACTTCACGCTACAATAGCTGCAGTTTCTGGTGCAAATATCTCCCATAAGCATGAAGGTCGCTGTTTTACTGGCAAAACATTCAAATATATTCGGGCATTTCGCGCTCTGGCAAACCGTATTCAGATCTAAATCCTCTATAAGAGTTCTGACCTCATTGATTGTTTGAACATCCAGATTTATCTTTTTTCTTACCCAGTCCGGCCTTTTATCTGACAATTTTACTCACTATTCTTTCCAGGTCCTTAACCGAACCAAATTCTATTGTAACCCTGCCCTTCTTTTTGCTCATTGTTATCCTTACAGGTGCATTAAGGTAATTGGATATTTTTTGGGATATCTCCGGGAATTTGCTGAATTGCAAAACTTTTTTGTTCTTCTTTCCCTTTCTATCTTCTTCTTTTCTTCTTGCTAATCTCTCGGCCTCTCTTACGCTCAATTCGTTTTTTACAATAAGGTTTGCAATTTTTATCATTTCTTCTTTTCCATCTACAGCCAGTATCGTTCTTGCGTGCCCTTCGCTTATTTTCTCTTCATTTATTAATTTTTGTACCTCTATCGGAAGATTAAGGAGCCTCAGTGTATTGGTTATAGTTGTTCTGCTCTTTCCAATCCTCTTTGAAAGTTTATCATGCGTTATATTGAATTCATCTATAAGCTGCCTGAATGTGTAAGCCTTTTCCATTGGACTTAGGTTATCCCTGTGAATATTTTCAATAAGAGCCATCTCAAGGGAAGAAACATCATCAACATTCTTAACCACGATGGAAGGAATGGTATTTAAACCGGCTTTTTTAGTAGCCCTGTACCTTCTTTCACCGGTAATAATTTCATATTTTTCTTCTCCTCCAGGTTTCCTGACCACTATGGGCTGAATAACCCCGACCTCTTTTATTGATTCTGCCAGTTCTACCAGTGAATCATCATCAAATTTATTTCTTGGTTGATTCTTGTTCGGGATTATTTTATCCAGTGAAAGTTCCACTATCTCGTTGGTTCCAGTTTCGGAAGGCCTGCTTACCGTTGGAATCAGCGCTCCAAGCCCCCTGCCTAACCCCCTTTTAGCCATTTCTTATCACTTCCTTTGTAAAATTACTATATGCTTCCGCTCCCTTGCACCCGGGGTCATATTCCATTATCGGCTTGCCGTAGCTCGGTGCCTCACTAAGCCTTACATTTCTCGGAATAATCGTTTTATATACTTTTTCTGAGAAAAAGTTCTTTACTTCTTCAATAACCTGCCCTGAAAGTTTTATCCTCGGGTCATACATGGTCATTATAGCTCCATTTATCTTTAAAGCCTCGTTCAGATTCTTTTTCACCAGGTCTATGGTATTTAAAAGCTGGCCAAGTCCCTCAAGCGCGTAATATTCACACTGTATGGGTATTATTACTTCCTTCGCCGCGGTCAGAGCATTAATGGTCAAAAGTCCGAGCGCCGGCGGGCAGTCAATCAGTATAAAATCATAATCCTTTTCAACACTGCTCACAGCTTCCTTTAATTTGAACTCCCTCTTTAAGCTTGAAACCAGCTCCACTTCTGCTCCTGCAAGCTGTATAGAAGACGGTATCACTTTGAGATTTTTATACCCTGTATCTAAAATTACCTCAACCGGTTCTATATCATGTATAAGAATATCATATATTGACACTTTCACATCAGTGGGATTTACCCCGATGCCACTGGTTGAATTGCTCTGGGGGTCAAGGTCTATAAGCAATGTTTTATATCCATAGAAGCTCAGGTATGCAGAGACGTTCACTGCTGTCGTGCTTTTCCCTACCCCGCCTTTCTGGTTTGTAATCGCAATTATTCTCTCCAGATGCTTTTTTTTTAAAAGCTCTGACCCTTCCTTCTTTCTAATTACTTTACTAAAAAGACCCATCAATAACTCTTACACCTTTTACCTAAATATACTTATATGCTTTTGCACATTAACACATCCTATAAAGGCCTCTTCTTTATTTTATTAAAACTACGTGGATATATCAAAGGCGTTTCTTTAATTTTTTTTATAGCCAGAAAAGCTCTATATTCATTTAAACAGGGAACCTTTACTTCTAACAATTTATCTACTTTCCCTCCTAACCTGGATATAACTTCTCTGTTTTTTTTAAGCTCATCATCTAACCTAACACTTTTATAAAATATAATTTTACCATTTATCCTGGAAAATGGAATTGTTAATTCGCTTAAAATATCAAATCTTGCCACGGCCCTCGCCAGAACTACATCAAAACTCTCTCTGTATGAAATTGCTTTCGCAATTTCTTCGGCTCTGCTTCTTATTATCACCACGTTTTTTAATTTAAGTTCGCCTACCAGTTCAGTTAAGAAATTCACCTTTTTCATCGATTTATCCAGAAGATAAAATGTCTTATCTTCCAGAAAAATGGCCAGTGGAATTCCCGGCAAACCAGCACCCGTTCCCACGTCAAGTATTTTTTCATTTTTGCCTTCGTCCAGAAAAATCTCTTTCCCGTACCTTAATATGGATATTGAATCAAGGATATGTCTTACCAGAATATCTTTCCTTTCTTTTGTCCCGATTAAATTGAATTTCCTGTTATTTTCATAAACTATATCAAGATATTCCTTTATATTTACCAGTTGTTTATTAACGTAGCCGGTGCCAAACTTTTTTAGTGCTGATTTTAAAATATTTTCAGTTTCCAAACCTGTATCCCTTGTTTAGCTTCCCCTTCAGGCTCAACAACAAAATTGATATATCAGCAGGAGATATCCCTGCTATCCTGGAGGCCTGGCCAAGGGTATCCGGTTTAATTTCCGTAAGTTTCTCCATGGCCTCATAAGTAAGGCCCTTTAAATCAAAATAATTCAGGTTTACGGGAAGGAAATATCTCTCCAGACCCCCCATTTGTTTTATCTCGCTTATTTGCCTGTTTATATAACCCTCATATTTTATCTCTATCTCCGCCTGTTTCAGGGCCTGCCTGCTATAATTGCCTGCTATCCCGTTAAGAAGTTCGGCAATTTTTTCTATTTTAACTTCTGGCCTCTTTAAAAGTTTATAGAGATTTACTGGTGTATCAATGGTTTCCGTCCCTATTTTTTTAAGAATTAAATTTTTATCCTTTCCCGGTTTCAACACGCTGTCTTTAAGTCTGGCAATAAGCTCTTCTATTTCTTTCTTTCTACTTACAACTTCTCTATACTGCTTTGAGGTTATGAGCCCGATATCATTTCCAATTTTACTCAGCCTTATATCAGCATTATCCGACCTTAATACAAGCCTGTGCTCGGCCCTTGAAGTATACATCCTGTATGGTTCCATAAGTTTCTTGGTAATCAGGTCGTCTATAAGTACCCCTACATAACTATTATCTCTTGTTAAAATAAGGGGTTCTTTCCCTTTTATCTTCCGGGCCGCATTTACCCCGGCAACGAACCCCTGTACAGCTGCTTCCTCGTATCCGGACGTTCCGTTAATCTGCCCCGCGAAATACAGATTTTCAATTATCTTTGACTCAAGGGTTAAATTCAGCTGATTCGGTATTATATAGTCATATTCAACAGCATAACCGGGCCTTATTATTCTTGCATTCTCAAGTCCACCAACAGTATTAACAATTTTTTGCTGCATTTCTGCGGGCATGCTTGTAGTCAGCCCCTGTAGATACATTTCATTAGTGTTAACCCCCTCGGGTTCAATAAAAACAGGGTGCCTGCTCTTTTCGGGATAATTTATAACTTTTCTGTCAATAGAAGGGCAGTGTCTCGGACCATGGGTATCTACCATCCCGGATTTTATGGGTGATTCATCAATATTCTCTGATATAATCTTATGTGTCCTGCTGTTAGTATATGTTAAATAACAGTTTACGCTTTTATAAATCTTTTCTTCATCCCAGAATGAAAAACTCAGGGGCTCCTCTTCACCATACTGAATATCTGTTTTTGAAAAATCTATCGTCCTTTTATCAATTCTGGGAGGTGTTGCTGTTTGAAACCTGTCAATCCTGAAACCAAGCTCTTCCAGATTTCCGGTCAGACTCCATGCGGGATACTCTCCCATGCGTCCTGCCCGGTAATCTTTTTTCCCTATAACTATTCTCCCTCTTAAGAATGTGCCTGTAGTTATAACCACGGCTTTTGTTTTAAATACCAGGCCACTCTCTACCTTTACACCTTCAACCAGGTCTCCCTTCACCACTATGCCGCTTACAATCCCCTGCCTGAGCGTAAGGTTCTCTGTGTTCTCAAGGACTCCTTTCATCTCAATTTCATATTCCTTTTTATCAATCTGTGCTCTCAATGCCTGTACCGCAGGACCCTTCTTTTTGTTAAGAACCTTTATCTGTATAAGTGTTTTATCGGTTACTCTGGCCATCTGTCCGCCCATTGCATCAAGTTCTCTTACGAGTTGACTTTTTCCCATCCCCCCTATAGACGGGTTACAGGGCATCAATGCAATTTTTTCCACATTTATTGTTAAAAGCAGGGTTCTTAATCCCAGCCTTGCTGACGCCAGGGCTGCTTCGCACCCGGCATGCCCTGCACCTACTACCACCATATCATAATCCATTTTTCTCAGATCTTCTTTTATTTTCATTACTTTCTCATTGTTTCACGTGAAACATTCATAAAATCCTGTAAATTTAAATCCTTAAAATTAGCTTTATTTAATTACCATTTAACCGCTTTTTAATATTTTTAAATATACACTACACAATTACTTTCGCACAGGTAAAATTTTTGCTTTAAGCTTTTGTTATTATTGTCTTACCCTTTAATCAATCACATTCTATTCTTTCTATCTTT
>Ga0307421_1000111_pt1 | contig 50360 bp, 48 predicted proteins | sample SalMarWE160270MG_FD_202163 | JGI IMG/M metagenome (GOLD analysis project Ga0307421, IMG submission 202163) | Salt marsh sediment microbial communities from the Plum Island Ecosystem LTER, Massachusetts, United States - WE1602-70 | ecosystem: Environmental > Aquatic > Marine > Intertidal zone >... | reverse complement strand
TATGTCCCCTATCTCGTCAACCTAAAGTACGGATTACCGTGATGAACCCTAAGATCATTGTTTTAAGGCCGATTTTGAAGGCGTTTTTCAGTTTAACTCCTGAAAATTCAAACACTTCGTGCGGCCCGACCCCAAAATTATTCAAAATTATTTAAGTTACACCGTTTTTTGCCCAAATGGTCGTATCATTTTGACTTTATGTCTTCTCAGTGATAAGTATTTTGAAGGAGGAACAAACATGAAAAGAAATCGAGGTATTCGAATTTTTTGTTTTGCTGCTTTTATCTTAACCTTTGTTCTTATGATAAGCAGTTGTAAACACCCGCAGGGGGGAGAGAACATCAGGATTGCCATTGCCAGATTTTCGCATGAAACCTGCACTTTTTGTCCTGATCCCACAACTGTGGAGGATTGGGAATATTATGGCCCGCCTACCAGAGAAATTCTGACATCAAACCACGGTTATATCGGAGGTTTTAAATCTATCTGCGAGGAATACGGAGGTATCGAACTGGTCGGTATCCTTTCTCCTAGGGGAGCCCGAGGAGGATCTTCAGGTAGCTGGATTACCCGGGAAGCATTTGATAAATACACCAAAGGCATAACTGATGACTTAAAGACTTTAGGCCCTTTTGACGGCGTTTTCCTTTCCCTGCACGGAGCTATGGCTGTAACGGGCATCCTCAAGCCTGAAGCTGAGATTGTTCGCCGGGTGCGTAAGATTGTGGGTAACATTCCTATTATGGTCACGCTCGACCTGCATGCGAACGAGGACCATGAGCTTTCGGATGCAGCAGATGCTGTTTTTATCATCAAGAGATACCCCCATTATGACACGACCTTGATCGGTGAGCGTGCAGCTCGCGTTATGATCAACACAATCCGCGGCCATTATAAACCTGTCATGGCCGCCCGAAAGCCAAAAGTGATAACTCCCAGCGTGTTTCAGGGAACCGGAGTGTCTCCTGCCATGGAAATCATGGAAAAAGCCCGAAGATGGGAATGCCGTTATCCCGGCGCATACGTTTCTGTAGCTTTTGGCTTTGCCTATGCGGATGTCCCTGATGCAGGTACAACAGTTATGGTTGTGACCAACAATGACCAAGAGCTGGCCGATCGAATCGCTGACGACATGTCGGATTTTATCTGGAGAAAACGAGAAGTCTTTGCCGGGAAAAAGCTCCCCAAAACCAGGAAGGGTGTGGCTCTGGCTTTACAAGCCATAAAAGAAGGCAAGACCCCGATTGTCATCGCCGACCACAGCGATCGGACGGGCGGTTCCACACATATCTTGGAGGAATTGATAAGACAAGGCGGCCGGAATTTTTGCATCGCTACCCTACGGGATGAAAGGGCTATCGAAAAAATCAAAGCTAAATCCAAAGTCGGCGACTCCATCAGCATTGATGTCGGGGGTTATTCCGACCAATTTGCCGGAAAGCCTGTCAGAATCGATGGCGTAATCACTTTTCAGGATAAATACGGGACAGATACTGTCGTGGTCATTGGTTTTGGCGACAATAACCACCTCATCTTGACGCCACACCTCCACCAAGTCACAGGTACAGATATTTATGCTTCCCTTAGTATTGACTTAAACACTATTGACATTTTTGTTTTGAAATCACGTGTTCATTTTAGACGTGGATATTATGAGACCGGTTTTGCCAAAGCTATTTTCGAAGTGGATGCCCCAGGACTCGGCCCTGCTGATTTAACAACGTTGCCGTATAAAAATGTCCCTAAAGATTTATATCCTTTATACACTCAATAGGATTATAATAATAAATAAGGACATATCCCATTTTCATGCTATTTTTCATGCTTCATGCTTTTTCATTTGGGGACTCTGGAATTGTAAAAATGGGGTCGGGCCATGCTAACTTATAGATAGTATGAAAGATGCCCCATAATAAGGGCTGATATTTTGCTTTAAAAGCTCCTTTTTAGGCCCCAAAAAAGCACTTTAAGAAGCAATCTACAAAGATAACATCTGATGATCTGCTTAAACGTACATTTTTGCCACCAAGACCATTGTTTTAAGGTCGATTTTGAGGCCGTTTTTCAGTTTAACTCCTGAAGATTCAAACACTTCGTGTGGCCCGTCCTAATACAGACGTCCCCATACTCGCGTTTCAGCCATCCGGAATCCAGTAATGTTGCAGTACCAGGATAAATCATACGAGGAAGAAAAGATTCTTTTCGTGGAACAGAATTTTTTCGAGATGTTTTCTATCCATTTGATCAAAAGAACGTCGTCGAATTTTATGATAAAGATCATTCTTTAGGGGAAGATTGCTATTTGATGATCGGATTGAGCTTGAAATTGAGGTTATTGCTCGTGAATTACACAGTCCAGGCACTTATTAATCTCTATCTAAGGGATTGTGTTGAGAATAATAAAAAGCTTAAAGTCGAATGGATAGAATCCAGTTATTGATCTACGACATGTATTCTTATTTTCCCGTTGGCAGGTTCATCCGCCGGAGCAGGTCCTGGTAGCGCGGGTCGCCGTCCAGGAGATTGTTAATAACTCCATGCCCTCCTATGAAAGGCATCGAGGGATCTTTAATCTCATACCCTTTCTCCAGCCATTCCAGCGCTTTCTCTTTTTCGCCGGTAAAGCCATAGGCAAAGGCAATCCAAAAGGGTCCAATAAAGGTCTCTTTCGAGAAGGCTGCCAGCGTATCTGCCACCGACTTCATCGCGCCTGAGTATCCGCCTGTTTCATATCCGCTCGACATGACATCTGCGATTGGAGTTAAGCCTTGCCCGGTATAAAACGCCTTCGCTGCCCCCAGCGCCTCTTCATACTGCCCCTTCATGTGGAATGACTCCCAGAGTATGCTCAGTCCTGCGGGATCATTGGGCGAAGTTCTGATCGCTTTGCGGGCCATAACAATGGCTTCGTCATATTTCCCCAATAAGATAAGGGCATTTCCATACATTGCCATGAACATCGAATTGAGAGGATCCAATTCCAAGGCTCGCTCGGCCTGGGTTATGGCTTCCTCCGGACGTTTCAAATGAGACAACAACATCGAGTAATACACCCGGGCCATGGAGAAGTTGGGATTGAGCTCGATCGCCCTCAAGAACGAGGCCTCTCCACCTTCCCAGTCCCATTCGTTCCATGTCTTCATGGCGGCCATGGCAAAATGCGCCTCGGGCAGCGTATTGTCCAATTCAAGGGCCTTGAGAAGGAATGGCCTCGCTTTCGCAATGACCTCCCCGGGGGGGACCCATCCCATTTGCGATCGGGAATGCATGACAAAAAACATCCCCGTATGGGCCAGAGCGTAGTTTGGGTCTTTCTCAAGGGCTGATTCGAAGTACTGCTGGGCTACGTCCAAATCCGGCGGAGTGAGCTTGTACCAGTGAGACATGCCCTTGAGGAAGGCCTCGTAGGCCTCGGGATTGACCTGGCGGGCGTTTCTCAGTCGGGCCGTTTCCTCCGCTGTCAGCTTGACTCGAGTTTTATCGGCAATGGAGCGTGCCATTTCGCTGTACATTACCACAACATCGGTCATAGCCCGGTCGTAGGTCTCAGTCCAAAGGCTGCGCTCCTCGGGGAGCGCATCGTATAGCCGCACTGTTACGCGTACGCTTTCGCCTAGCTGATATACCGTCCCCTCTACCACGGCATCGACCTTCAGCTCCCGCGCGATCTCCGGGATGGACTTTTCCACTCCCTTGAACTGCATAACTGTAGTGCGGGATCTAACCTGTAGAGCCCCAATCTTGGAAAGTTGGTCGATCAACTCATTGGTCGCCCCATCGACCATATATTCCTTCTCAGCATCACCTGTCTGGTTCTTAAGCGGGAGGACTGCAATCGAATCGATCGCTTCGGCACGTCCCGTGAATAGACTCAGAGCTAGTACAGATGCAATGATTATTATACCTGCTATACCTGCATAAGAGATTACTCTTTTCCTTCTATGCAGTTTTGCCTTCCTCAACCTCACCTTTATCTCTTCCGGGACGATTCCTGCGGATATGGATTTGAGATCATCTAGCAGTTCCTCTACTTGCTGGTATCGCTTATCCGGTTTCTTCTCGAGAGCTTTGCTCACGACCTGCTCTATTGACACGGGAATGTCGGCCTTGATATCCGTGATCGGTTTGGGTTTTTCCTTCAGGATCGAATACACGACACTCTGATCACGCTCCCCCTTGAAAGGCAATTGACCACTGAATATTTCATAAAGGACCACCCCCAACGACCAGATGTCCGTGCGAAAATCGACTTCCTCTCCTCGAGCCTGCTCCGGAGACATGTAGGCGATCGTCCCCATCGCCGTTCCTTCCTGTGTCAGCAGAGTCCCTCCTGTCATCCTGGCCAGTCCAAAATCCATGATATTCGCCTGGCCTCTCTCATCTACCATAATGTTGGCACTTTTGATATCCCGGTGCACGACTCCTTTCTTATGGGCTTCCTGCAGACCTTCTGCCACTTGCATGGCTGTTTTAATGGCTTCATCTATATCGAGTGGGCCCGATTCAATTTTCTTCTTTAAGCTATGACCTTCAATATAGGCCATAGATATGAAGGTTGTCTCTTCGGCTTCGTCAAATTCATAAACAGTGCAAATGTTGGGATGATCCAAGGCGGCTGCAGCCTGGGCTTCGCGCCTGAATCGCTCCTTGACCTCGGGGATGTGGGTCAGCTCTGGCGGCAGGAACTTGAGGGCAACAGTTCTTTTTAGCTTTGTGTCCTCGGCCTTGTAGACCACCCCCATCCCACCTCTACCAAGTTCTTCGATAATTTTGTATCTTCCTGCAAGGGTGCTTCCCTTTTGCAAACTTTCCTTAGGTGTTATTATGGTCTTTGTCATGGAAATTTCTTCGGCAGATTTTAAAGGTGCGGCACATTTGCTGCAGTAAAGAGCCTCCTCCGGATTCTCATGCTGACATTTGGGGCATATTATTGCCATTTTTCCCCCTTCATAGTTAAATTTAACAAAACAATATCAATTTCAGAAAGCAGAGTCAATAGGATGTTCTGGGATATTCTAACTGATGGCGCTAAATGTAATATTTCACGCTGTCTTCTCATATAAAAGCTAAGTTTGAGATTATAAGACTTAAGCCGAGAATAAATAAGATAACGAATTTAAATGATAGTTAAAATCCTATTTCTGGAAAATAGAAAGACTTGGGATAAGATCGATAGGAATGACCGAGATATTTTCGTCAATGTCGTATTCATGCTGGCCCGGGTAAATTACCCATAATTGCTCAAGTCGGAGGTCTTCGATGGCAATACGCATCGAGCGGTTTGCACCGGGTGCATCGGCGTATTTGAATTCGAAACCGTACCGTTTGCCTGCGACTGTGACCAGAAGATCCAATTCAGCACCTGCATGTGTTGCCCAAAAATATACATCGCGTGTTCTCAGGTGTCCGATTAGCTGTTCCAAACAAAAACCTTCCCAGGAGGAACCGAGCTTTGGATGTCCCTGCAGGTCGGCCATTGTGTTTATTTGGAGCAGTGCATGAAGAATCCCACTGTCTCTGATATAGATTTTAGGCGCTTTCACCTGACGCTTACGAATGTTTTCGTACCATGGAGGAAGAACTCTGACCATATAGGCGCCGGCAAGAATATCGAGATACCGGCGGGCAGTCTTTTCCGAGGTCCCGAGAGAACGGGCGAAGTGGGCCGCATTCCACACCTGACCATGGTAGTGAGAAATCATTGTCCAGAACCGTCTCAAGGTTTCTGCGGGAATCGTAATACCCAATTGAGGAATGTCTCTTTCAAGGAATGTGCGGATAAAATCCTCTCGCCAAGCTGTACTTGAAGATTCATCTTTGGCCAAAAAAGATCTGGGAAATCCACCCTTTATCCAGAGGAAGGAACGCTTTTCCGAGCCTACTTCCTGAAGGTCAAATCCTGAAAGATCGACGAATCCGATCCGCCCGGCAAGAGATTCGGAGACTCCTCTGACCAATCCTGGGGAGGCAGAGCCCAGTATGAGAAAACGGACAGGGCTGTTGGGGCGATCAACCAGAACTCTGAGAAGTTCGAAAAGGTCTGGCCGCCGTTGGATCTCATCCATGACGACCAATCCTGAAAGTTCTTCGAGGGTACTCATGGGAGCAGAGAGCCGCCGGATATCGACAGGATTTTCGAGGTCGAAATAAGTGCAAGACTCACGCTCTGATATCATTTTGGCCAGAGTGGTCTTTCCACATTGGCGCGGACCCAGTAGAGCAGCGATAGGGTGGACCTTAAACACCGCTGCGATTCGCTCAATAGGATCGGGACGTAGGATCATAATCATATTATATCATTGAAAATCAGGATGTCAAGTACTGATTTTCAATGAATATTAAAGCCTCCTGATGAGATTATTCGGCTAACAAAACGGCGTGAAATAATTAATTTAGCGCCATAGTACTTATTTTCCCATCGGAAGGTTTATCCGCCGGAGCAGGTCTTGGTACCGTGGGTCGTCGTCCAGGAGATCAAAAGTAAATATACTCACATAAGGCATCATGGGATCTTTCATCTCATATCCTATCTCAAGCCATTCAATAGTTTTCTCTTTATCCCCAGCTAAAGCATACATCATAGCAATGGAATAGGGAGAAATATATGTCTGCTTCGAAAACGCTGCCATGGTCTCAGCCGCGGATGTCATCGCTCCACTGAAGCCATCTTCCTCATATCCCTGTGCACGACTCCTTTCTTATGGGCTTCCTGCAGACCTTCTGCCACTTGCATGGCTGTTTTAATGGCTTCATCTATATCGAGTGGGCCCGGTTCGATCTTCTTTTTCAAGCTCTGACCTTCGATATAGGCCATGGAAATGAAGGTTGTCTTTTCGGCTTCGTCAAATTCATAAACAGTGCATATGTTGGGATGATCCAGGGCGGCTGCAGCTTGTGCTTCTCGCACGAATCTTTCCTTGACCTCGGGGATGTGGGTGAGCTCTGATGGCAGAAACTTGAGGGCAACAGTTCTTTTCAGCTTTGTGTCCTCGACCTTGTAGACCACACCCATCCCCCCTCTACCCAGCTCCTCGATGATGTTGTATCTTCCTGCCAGGGTGGTTCCCTTTTGCAGGTTTTCTTTGCCTGTTATGAAAGTTTTTGTAACGGAGATTCCTTCGGCAGGTTTTAAAGGTGCGCCGCATTTACCGCAGAAAATAGTGTCGTCAGGATTCTAAGCCTGACATTTGGGGCATATTACTCCCATTTTTCCCCCCTCTTGTTCGGCAAAAAGAAAATCAAGGAATATGGGAAGTGTCAAATAGCTAAAATGCTTGGAAATTCTTTGAATTAGTGTCCTTGAGAAGAATGTCGTGAAATAATTAATTTAGCGCTATTATGTTCAATGGCTCTTCAGCCCAGCCAGACTTTTCCTGGCATCATCGAGTTCCGCTGAACCCATGTCAGCATCCTTCCACAGGTCGAGGAATTTTTCGTACGACGCGATGGCTTTGTTTTTCCGTCCTTTTATTTCGTACGATTCAGCCAGGTGGTAGTAATTCATAGGTCGTATGAGTCGTCCCTCCCTATTTTCAGCAGTGGGATCTATCAGTCGCTCATATACCTCGATGGCTCGGTCTAGATCGCCCTTTTCTTTATATGCTCGTGCTAAGAAGGTATCGCTGTCAAAGAGGTTATAAGTCAGAACGGGCTGAGTATTCCAGAACTGAGAAAATGGGGTCGGGCCATGCTAACTTACAGATAGTATGAAAGATACCCCATAATAAGGGCTGATATTTTGCTTTAAAAGCTCCTTTTTAGGTCCCAAAAAAGCACTTTAAGACGTTTTAAGACGAAAACTACAAAAATAACATTTGATGATCTGCTTAAACGTACATTTTTGCTGCAGGCAAAATCCGCTGCATTGATCATTATATTTTTAAATCTTCAAGTTTTTTTAGGATATGTTTTACAAGATTCTCATTAATTTCTCTGTGTCTGGGAATTGGTTGAGATATTTTTGTTTTGGGATTTTGATACCAATCGTGTTTTGCTCCATGACGGATAAATACACATCCTATCTTTTCTAGTTTTTTTATTAAATCAGTTCTTTTCAAGAGATATGTAATTCTGCTGCTCTTCTAACAGCTGGAATTTTTCCGCTTGTTAATTCCTTATAAATATCAAAAAGATTTTCCTTTAATTCATTTAAGTTCTCTCCCTGGGTCCAATAGTCAGGGTATTCTTCTAAATATCCAAGCCACATATTGTCATCTTGCCAGTAAATATATTTAGTTGTATTCATATTATATATATAGCATATTTTTTTAAAATTTTAAATAATTATCAATTTTTAACATAACGCCAATAATGAGAAATGCCGAATAATGCACACACCAGCTCTAAGTGCCGAGAATTTTCAAAAAGCTTAACTTGCTCCAAAGTGCTACAGCTTTAGGCATCTGCTCAATTATTTTGTTAAATATTTTTACATCGCATCAAAATCCGAATCAACCACTTCCGAATAACCTTTTGTATATAAAAATGCGCTCGGACCATGCTAACTTATAGATATCATGAAAGATACCCCATAATAAGTGCTGATATTTTGCCTTAAAAACTCCTTTTTGGGCCCTAAAAAAGCACTTTAAAAAGCAATCTACAAAGATAATATCTGATGATCTGCTTAAACGTATATATTTTCTGTCAGGTATTCATTATTGTGAAGAATCAAACTGATAATCAATGCACCCGCCTGGTGCAACAATAACAATAAGAGCGGGACACTCGCCTGAGAATAAACTCCTCCATATTGTCATTGCTAAATCGGCTTCCAAAGCGGGGCCGGAAATACCAATCATGACATGGCGTGTGCAGCAGGTTTTTGCATTGATTTTGGGGGCCATGAGAAGGAATAGAATCAAAAATATGATTGATAGTAATTTTTTTTTGATTTCTTTATCCTCATCATTCTAGCTCCCTAAAAAATATTGTGCATTCTTGTCAGGAGTCAAAGCAGCGGTTGAATCTCATGCCACATCTGTTTGATTGAAACGGCCCGGACATTTTCAGCCAGTGCAAAAGTCCGCTCACCAGCGTGGATAACGTCCAATGAAGAGAGCTTCAAATCTGTGATGGCGCTTCGCATCGACCTCGTAAGCCTGGGAGAGCTGGTCCTTTTGATTTCGAATCCCAGGCGTATCCTTGCCCTCACCACCAGTAAGTCGAGTTCAGCGCCGGCATGTGTTGCCCAGAAAAAACATTCCTCGTCTCTGGCCTTAAGGCGGCGCTTAAGCTGGTTGATGACGAAGCCTTCCCAGGAAGCTCCTATTTTAGGATGGCCTTCCAGATCCTGCATAGTTCTTAAATTGAGAAGTGTATGAAGAAGACCGCTATCCGCAATATAGACTTTGGGCGATTTGATCTGCCGCTTGAGAATATTCTCATGCCAGGGGAGAAGCTGATCCAAAACTCGGACACCTGTCATGAGATCCAGATAATTTCGCACTGTTGTATCAGCAACACCAAAAGCACGAGCAAATTCTGATGCATTCCATACCTGTCCATGATAGTGAGAAAGCATTGTCCAGAATCGGCGTAAAGTCCTCGAACTGATAGTGATCCTCAATTGGGGGATATCTCTTTCAAGAAAGGTTTGGATGAAAGCGCTCCGCCATTCCTCGCTGTCTGAATGGCTTCGGGCCAGGTAGGAGCGGGGGAATCCGCCTCTCAGCCAGAGCCGATTATAATTTTTGATTCCGATTTCATCAAGAGAGAATCCTTTTAATTCGCGATAGATGATCCTTCCGGCCAGGGTTTCAGAACTTTGCCGCAGCAAATGCGGAGAAGCGCTCCCCAAGATAAGAAAATGTGCAGGCCTTCCTGGTCGGTCGGCCAAAACCCTGAGGACAGGGAAAAGATCAGGATACCTCTGAATCTCATCAATCACGATGAGTCCTCTTAGGTTTTTCAGGGTAAACATAGGGTCATCAAGTCGAGCCAGGTCTTCGTGATTTTCCAAATCGAAATATTCCGCTGGTGAATTCATTTGGGAGATCAATGTGCGGGCCAGGGTTGTTTTTCCCACCTGGCGGGCACCTGTTATTCCAACTACCGGGTGGCGCCGGATAAGATGTTGGAGAATTGATATTTCGTCTTTTCTTTCGATCATAACCAGATATTACATTGAAATGTCTGTTATGTCAACAGAATATTCAAGGTAACTAAAAATAAAAATGGGGTTTGACTATGCTAACTTATAGATATCATGAAGGATACCCCATAATAAGGGCTGATATTTTGCCTTTAAAAGATCATCTTTTGGCCTTAAAAAAGCATTTTAAGACGAAAACTAAAGAAGAAAACTATAAAAATAACATCTGATCTGCTTAAACGTACATTTTTGCCATCAAAACCATTGTTTTAAGGATGATTTTGAGGGCGTCTTTCAGTTTAACTCCTGAAAATTCAATCAGATCGTGCGGCCCGACCCCGGGAATAACCGACCCCGGGAATCAATCATCAAAACATCCATATCAAAAATGATAGCTTTGATCATTGATGTTTCCAAATATCCACTTATTCTTTCGCAACTTTCCGTTGGAAATTTTCTGCCATCTGAAGGCGCTCACCGATAGGTGGATGGGAATAATAAAGAAGTTTTACCCACCAAGAGGGATAGGCATTGGACAGATTGCGGTCAGCCAGACCAGCCAGAGCAGTAAGAAAGGAATTGGGATTATTAATGTTTTCCAAAGCATAGCGGTCAGATTGAGCTTCGAAATGACGAGAGATGGCGTTACTCATAACAGTGAAGAGAAGATCGGAGAGAATGCCAGCCAGAATAGCCATCATGGGCAGCAGTGTCAGATTGACACGAGTTGAAGAAAGAAATTCAGGGAAAAAAGTCCTCATGATAAGATCGAGCAGAAAGAAAATGAGCAGTTGCTGGGGGAGACCAATAGCCACACCCTTCCAGATATGTTTAAACTTATAATGACCTACCTCATGGGCAATAATTGATTCAATTTCAGGTATGGACATATTATCCATCAGGTTATCACCGAGTACCACCCTTCGGGTTTTCCCAAGACCAGCCAGAAAGGCATTTTCCTTTTTGGTCTGTTTGCTCATATCCTCCTTGAAAAAGCCGCTGCTTTTTAACCCGCCACCAGAGAGAATCACTTCCAGAGCTGAGGTAAGTTCTGGGTTTTCAATGGGAGTATATTTATTAAAGAGGGGGAGGATAACCACAGGTATGAGGGTGGCGAAGATGACACTGACAACTCCCATGGTCAGACCAGCAATTAACCACCATAGCCGGGGGTAGGAAGCCATAATCCAGAAGAGAAGTCCTAAAAGAATAAATGCTATCACCAGGCTGACCAGAAATGATTTTACCCTTTCCCAGAGCCAGCTTTTCACTGTCTGATTGGAAAATTTCCATTTATGTTCATGAAGGTAGCCGCTATAAAAATGAAGCGGGAAACTGAGGAGCGCAAAAACAAGGTTGAAAATTACAACGTAGATGAGAAAAGTTAAGATAATAGAGTGACCGGGGGAAAAATTGGCCAGCCATCCACTAAAACCACTGTAATAAAAGGTGAGAAGAATGACAAGTGACAGCAACATGCTGACTAGGCCAAGCAGTCTTTTCTCCTTTTCATAGAGCTTGGCCTGAAGCTGCTTTTCCCGGTCAAGAAGGAGGTGAATTTCTGTCATCTCATTAGTTACTTTATTAATGTCAATACCAGAGGTAGAATCAAAAGGATTATCACTATGTCCCAAAACCAGAAGGGGCCAAACATTATTGACATTAGTACATCATCCTAAGATTAAAAATTATTATTGAGGAAATTGGAATACATGTCAAATAGGGGGTCTAACTTTGTTTTTAATTGGTGAGGTCTATAAACACAGTCGTGAGAATCTGGGTTATACTTTCTACACACAGATCAGGGGGAAGGACTTATCATGGCAAGATCGTTAAGCAAGGCAACCGCTGGCTGCGATGGGCTGCAGTAGAAGCTGTTTGGCCTTCCCTTAAGGCTGATTTTGAGAATGTTTTTCTGTTTAACTCCTGAAGATTAAGACACTTCGTGCGGCCAAACCCCAAAATTATGGCACGTCCCTCATTTCAATTTGACTATCTTATTCTTACCTGATATTGTTTTTTCAGGGTAATTTAGCAGTGTGAAAAATATCTCTCAAAATACCATATTCAGAGCTGACGGAATAGAAATTTAAACTATGATATAATATTTTTCTGAATGATCCATGAGGAGGTAATCGAATGTTTCAAACATATACTGCCAAATATACAAAAATAGAATTAGGTTATATGGGGCAATTAGTAGAATGGCCAGAAGTGGTCACAGAAGGTAAAACCTTAGAAGAATGCAGGAAAATGCTTCAAGATGCCCTGCATGAAATGATTTTTGCTTATCGGGAACAGAAAAAAGAGATTCCATTAGGAGGTGCCTTGCTGGAACAGATTCCGGTTGAAATTTAGTATGTCGGTAAAGCGGCGTGACTTAATCAAGTATTTAGAAAAGAATGGTTTTTATTTATTGCGTGAGGGGAAAAATCATTCTATATATTCAAATGATAAAAAGACCATCCCAGTCAAAAGGCACCGCGTTCTTGATAGAATAACAGCCAACGAATTATGCAAACAGGCTGGCTTAAAGCCAAAATTCTAATTATTAGTCAATTGTTAAATTTTGCAGCAATGAATATTTTATTGTTTTTGGCCCCCAAAATAGCACTTTAAGACGAAAGCTCCAAAAATAACATCGGGGGATCTGCTTAAACATACATTTTTGGCACAAAATCTAGGTTCATCACGATAATCCGTACTTTTTAGTATGCAGGTTGTATATTTTCAGCATAAAGTAATCCAGGTCACGGTAACCATAGGCCATGCGTTTGATAACTTTGATGCGGTTATTAATTCCCTCGACCTTGGCAGTGGAGATGGGGAAGTAGAAGTAGTTAAGTATACCGGCTATATGCCTGCGCATCTTTCTGGCGAAACGGACCAGCTGTATTATCCCTGAGCTGAGAGCTTTGCGGATCCAGTCATTGAAGAACCTCTCGGCCTGGCTTCTGGTAGGTAGTTTCCAGAGTCTGCGCAGATCCTCCTTAAGCACATAAGCAATATACAGGGGGCGGTTTATGTTCAGGAGTTGCGAAAGCTTCTCCTGAGCGGATAGAGAGAGCTTTTCCTGCCCTCTCAGCAGCAGGTAGCGGGAACCTTTAATGATTTTCCCCTGTGCTTGACCTTCCAGTTTTTTATATTCCTCAACCCGGATCTCATTTAATTTCCTGGAGTAATCAGCCAGGATATGAAAAGCATCGTAAACCAGTGGGATACCCCGATAATACAGTCTTACAGCTCGGGCAAAAGGCGGCCACATATCCATAGCTATTGCCCGGGGCCGAACTCCAATACGCTTCAAGCGGCGAAAGAACGGTGCTACACTCTCGACCCTGCGCCCCTGTCCTACATAGACCACTCTCCCGCTTTGAAGATCCACTATAGTCGACAGATAGCGATGGCCACGCCGAACACTCACTTCGTCAATTCCAAGGTATCTCAGTTCTCTCAGGTCTTTGGCTCTCGGTAGTTTCCTCTTCAATCGTTTACTGTCGATCTCTTTGACCGTGGACCAGTGGAGACCTGTATACTGGGATACATCCCGGACAGTCATTACAGAACAAAGATCCATCACATAATTTTCCATAGAGTGAGTATAATGTTTTTTCCTCTCTGCAATCATTAGGTTCTCAAATCGTGTCTGCCGGCAGTTACGGCAGTAAAATCTCCTCATCTTGATGACAGCATATACCGGCTTGCGGCCAATGGGTAAAGTCCGCAGCCTCCTCCAGCAATAACCTCTTTGGATTACCTTATAGGACTTACAATAAAAACAGCGCTTCTTAGCCCGAACCATATACAGGTTTATGACTCCTCCTTTAATTCGCATCCGTAAATGATGATAGCCATAAAGGCCTAAGGCATGATAAAACAATGATTGGGACATCGGTTTTTCCTCCTTTTTTAAACTAAAATCTTATTGAGGAATTTAATACGATGTCCCCTCTCTCGTCAACCTAAAGTACGGATTATCGTGATGAACCAAAAAGGCATGATTAAGGCCTTATTTTCGCTCAAATTTAGGTTAATCACTTTAATATGTGTGAGTTAGCTCGGTCTGACCCCCGATTCTAAGGCATGATTAAGGCCTTTTTTTGATCAAATATAATGTTAATCACTTTAATATGTGTTAGCTAGGTCGGTCTGACCCCCGATTCTGGTTTTTGTTTTTTACTGCCTGCTGCAGATTGATTTTTCCCTGCCAAATGCCTACTGCCTCCTGGTCTTTTCCGGTAAAATGCAATAACTACACTCAGAGAAAGCACCACGCTGAACAGAAGCATATTCGCTGGAATATGCAGGTTAAAGTCCCCGATGCTGTGAAGCAGTATCAGGACAATCGCAATCATCCCTCCAAGCGCAAGCCCTTTCACATCAGGACGCTGCCTATCCTTCCACACAATAAAAGTCTTTACCAGCACAAACAAAATGCCGCCCAGAAGCAACGCCATGCCAAGCCACCCGACTTCGCTAAGATACTCCAGGTAGTCATTGTGTGCATGGGCAAAATGTCTTGTGCCTTTCCAGTTTTCCTCATAAGCAGGATAAACCGCTCCAAAAGTCCCAAGCCCGCTTCCAAACAAAGGATAATCCGCACTTATCCCCACTGTATTCGCCCAGACAACCGGCCGCCCTTCGGCAAGCACCTTATCCAGTGCAAACCTTTCAACTGTGGCGCTAATCCCCATATACAGAGAAATAAAAATAATGGCCAGAAACGTTAGCTTTAAAAATCCCTCTGACCATTTCTGCCTGTACATTATCCTCCCGGAATAAAGCCCTGCCAGGCCGAAAAACAGAATAAAAGCAAAAACCACAAGAAAAACTCCAGAGCGAGAACGTGAGAAGATAATTGCCATTGCCATAACAATAACGCCTATCGTAAGAAGCATATTCCTGTAGAATCCCTTCTCGGATAGCCGCAGCAGCTTATCCCTCCATTTTAATCCGGCCAATGAAAAGATATCGACCTGCGCAATAATCAACCCGATAGTCAGCGGGATCAACATCTCAAGATAGCCCGAAAGATGGTTCCTGTTGACAAAAGTTCCTGTTACACAATCTAAACTATATAATTTTTTATAAAATAATATATGAGCATCCTCCCTCGAAAGTTCTATAAACCCGTAAACAGCCTGAAAAACACCCATCCCAACAAGCGTGTAGACAATTCTCATTATCTGTTTGCGTGTCCTTATAGTCTTTACAATGAGAAAACCCAGAAGGAAATATGCAAGAAGTTCTATCCCCTGCTTTACAGTTTGCGATGGTACCAATGAAAGGCTCATGAATTTTATTTTTGAAAAACCGGCAGAAAAAGATTCCTGAAAAGTATATGTCCCGGGAGCTAAAATCTTAACCAGAAACTTAGGCCATGGAAAGACCTGAACGAAAAGCAGCACAAAAAACCCTATGAAAAGATATTTCGGCCACTTAAGCGCAAGAGAAAGCTCCTCATTCATCCCGGGCTTTTTCTTCATCAGGATATAAGCTCCCATCATCGAAAACACAGCAAGCTCTATGATCAGTACTGTCCACTCATACACAGATCCTGCAGCAAGCGGAGTCCATACAATCAATGCCAGTATCCCCCACTCAATCACTTTACTGCACCGCTTATCACGCAAGGATAGTTTTGGTATTTGATCTTTTGTCTCTAAACTTTTAGTTTTTTCCGATTTGCTCCTAATTCCTATCTTCTTACTCCTTGTTGATTTTGGCATTAAGCTTTGAGTTTCGATTTTTGAATCTTTAGTTACCACCGCATCATGGTCTGCAATCAATGGCTCATGGTTACCTGTTTTAGGTTTTACCTTTTCCGTTTTCTTCTTGATTTTTATCCTATATTTCATCGTTCTGCCTTCTGACTAAATTTTGAAATAACCCAAGAAAGATTAGTCAATGGATTAAGCGACATTAAAAGATTTAGCCTTTCCCCTCCTCATCATCACTCCCGTAATAACGCCTGTATCTATAATATTTACTGTAACCCTTGTAATATCCGGAATAATCACCACGCCTGCTTACCTTTGCTTCATTAAAAAGAACACCTATAATATTTCCCTTTGCCTTCTTCAGCTCTTCGACTCCACTCACAAACGTCTTATTTGTGGTCTTTCCTGCCTCAATAACATATACAGCACTATCCACAATCGATGCGAGAATAACCCCATCTATTACTGCCAGCACAGGCGGTGAATCAAGCATAATCACATCAAAGCCCCTCTTCATCTCATCCAGCATCAGCTTCATCTTCTGCGAATTAAGAAGCTCCGATGGGTTCGGCGGAATCGGACCGCTGGGAATAATCCAGATATTTTCAATCTCAGTCTTCTTCACAGCATCCTCGATAGGGACTTTTCCTGTCAGATACCCGCTCAATCCACCTGTATTCTTAACATTGAATATCCGGTGAAGCCTGGGCTTCCGCATATCCGAATCCACAACCAGCACCCTCTGATTAAGCTGGGCAAAAGCTACTGCCATATTTGCCGCAGTAACTGTTTTTCCCTCACTCGGAAGGCTGCTTAAAAACACAATCGTCTTTGGAGGGCTCTCTGCATGAGATAACAATATAGATGTCCTTATAGTCCTGTAGTCCTCAGAAAGATAAAACCTTGGATGAAGATGATTCACAAGCTCGATCTCTTTTATTTCAGGCAGAGTTGCTGCATCTTTCCCAGGATTATCCTCTCCGTAAGAGCCATAAGAATTATATCCTGAATAATACCCGTATCTCTTTTTCGACTTCATGCCTTCAGGTGGAAGATAAGGAATAACACCAAGCGACGGAAGCCCTGTGAGCTTTTCCACATCCTCAGGCCCTTTTACCGTATTATCAAGATACTCAAGTACAAAACAGAGACCCACACCGCCCATAATACCAACTAGAAGAGCAAGTATGAGATTCATCTTCTTCTTAGGCGATACCGGATCCTTCGGCACCTTTGCCCTGTCAATGATGCTTACATAGCTTGTCTTCAGTCCTCCGAGCCTTGCAGAGACCTGCGTCTCGCTCTGCCTTGAAACAAGGGATTCAAGAAGCTTTCGCTTGTTTTCAACCTCGATCCTTATGCTGTTATAGAGAATCGCATTAGAATTCATTTGAATAACATCCGTTTTCTGCTGCTCAAGCAGCCGCTTCAGTGATGATTCTCTTTTCAAAGCAGAATTATATTCAGACTCAGCAGCATCCACAGCCTTATTAATCTCGCTCCTGAGTTCACCCTTCATGTTGTCAAGCTTTGCTTTAAGGCTTATCATCTCGGGATAGTCAGCTTTAAAGATCTTTCTTTTCTCTTCATACTCGTTTTTCATGCCTGCATAGTCGGTTTTAAGGTCTTGAATCAGTTTATTGTTTATGTACTGCGGCAGAGAATCCACGCTTAAATCTCGCAGTTCCCTGTAAGCCGATTCTTTGTTTATCCTGTCAATCTGCGACTGTGTGAAAGCCTGGTTTAAGTCGGCAAACTTACTGACTGCTGTACTCTCTTTGTCACTTAAAAAGAAAAGCTCCTTCTCTTTGCCGTATTTCTGGAGTTCACGTTCTTTTGCAGCCAGGTCTTCCCTGAGGTTTGCAATCTGTTCGCTCAAAAAGTCAGAAGCCTGCTGTGTTGTCTCGTATTTCTTCTCAATCGAAAAGCTTATGAATTCATCGGCCAGAGTATTCACTATCTCTGCGGCCAATACCGGATACTCTGATTTATAGCTTACTTCTACCAACTTGGTCTCCCTGATGGGAGAAACATCTATTTCATCCTGGATCATTTCAATAATTTCAGAATTAGGATCCATGAGAGAGGCAAGAGACTCTTCGCCTTCTTCAGCTTTTTTCTTACGGGTTATCCATTTCAATGTAATGAAATTTTTAAATCCTGAGATAAAACTATTTTTCTTCTCATCCTCACTGAACTCAGGTCTCGAGAGAAGATTCATCTTAGTTACTACTCTATCTGTCAGTGATTCACTCTGAAGAAGCCTTAGCTGTGTGTTGAAAAATCTTAAATCAGTCCTACCCACTCGGTAGCCGAATTCATCTTCTATACTCATCATCTTTGCGCTCTCATCCTCGATGAGCAGGGTTGCTTTTGCCTGATACTTTGGAGTTGCTGTAAATGTACGGATGCCAACCAACACAATCACAATAGCTGCAAACAGTAAAAGCACTCCTTTTCTTTTTACAATGACTCTCCAGTATTCGAGTAAATCAACATTTTCTTCTGTATCTCTCTCATCCACAAAATCCATAACCTTTCTCCTGATATATTTTTTTTGCTGACTTAAAAATCGTATGTTAAATATCCCCCAACAAACATCCTATCCCTGTTTGCCCAGTAATAATTCGAATCCCTGCTCCACCAGCTAACATTAATCCCAATACCAGTATTCCTTACGACTCTGAAAACAAAACCCACTGTGTGGGTTTTGTATATATCTTTTCTCTTTCTCTCCTCATAACTCCCATCTGGCATTAATGTCATCATTGGCTCGGGATACCGTCCTTCTCCATAATTATAATTGTAATCAATACGTAAAAACCTGGTTAAATAAAACGATATTCCCCCAACATATCTATCGCTTATATAATAGACGCTGTTTGTCCAGTATGAAAACGGGCAGTCCCTACTGTACTGTCCTCGAAATCCAAACCGCCACACTCTGTACTCAACGCTTGTATTGCCGACAAGTCCAGAAAAACCCTGCCTCTCTTCAGTCCTTGGAATAAGCTTCTTATATCCAAGTGAAATGGTCCCTCTTACATTTCCCAAAAGCGGAAACCTTATGCCTGCATAACTCTGGTAAGAATATGAATCCCTCCAGCGGTAATCAACATCTTCAAAATTATATTCTGTATAACCCTCTCTTAGAAAAAAGAAGGTCTCAGAAAAAATCCTGTAATAAAACTCAAAATTAGCATTCTTCTCTTTCCTGTTCAAAAGCCTTGACAGATAAATCTCCTCCCCAGGCATTGTAATATCTTCGTAGGAAATTCTCCCTGATGAAACAGTAAGCCCAAAAGATGTCCCCCTTGCTGTCTCATAAAATAAGCTTCCATTATAAGCTTCTCTATGCTCATTTGCTCTTACATCGAATTCACTCGTAGCCCGTCTTCTTCTATTGCTGTAAGAATACCCTCCTCCAGCAACAAACCTGCTAAGCAGCAGCAGTTTAAACGAAGGACTCAATGAGTTATTCCAGCGCCTTTCCCTACTCTGCTTTACATAGTAAACATATTCCGGATTTTCTGAAAAAGATAGAATCAGATAATTACGAAAAAGAAGATAAGTCCTTATCTCTGGAGAAAATGTGGCAGTATAGTCAGAAATAGGGCCTCTTTCCTCAATCTGATAGTATACATTATCGTCATAACCAATATTTCTGAACTGAATCCTCGGATAGATTCTGAATGGACCAATCTTCCAGCGCGCATTCTCTGTAATCCACCTCAACTCCGAAGAAAATGTCCTGTACGACTGCCCAAACACACTTGAAACTGCAATAAGGAAAAATATAGAAATAACAATTATTGTCTTTTTCATCCTAACAACACCTCTTTTTTCAGCATATGATTATTCGGTTTCTCGGCATTATATCAATTATTTCATATTTTTTCAGTATATAAATTTATCGCTAGCCCTCATAAATGATTCAAATTAATGTGACTTATTCACTCCAGATGAACTTGCGATATATGTTTATTTTCAAGAAGAAATATTGAATTATTAGCTACATCAATTTTCCTGTACTCATCAAGAGGCATCTCATTATAATATAGATAAAGCACCCGTATTACAGCAGTATGAGTCACAACAAGAAGCACAGAGCTTTCATCCTTCTTAGAGAGCCTCTTAATCCCTTCTAGAGCCCTGACCTGAAGTTCTTCCAGAGTCTCCCTGCCATTCATCCTGAGCTCAGATGGCTTTGTATTCCAGATTTTCCACTCCTCCGGATACTTTTTGATAACTTCATCCTCAGAAAGTCCTTCCCACGGTCCCATCTGTATCTCTGTAAACTTATCCTCTATCTCAATATTCAAGTTTAAAAAACTGTTTATTATTACAGCACTTTGAACAGCCCTGCGCACAGGACTCGAAATAATCTTTTCTATCTTAAATCCTTCAAGTTTTTCTGCCACATCAAATAACTCTTCCATGCCCTCCTCACATAATCCTTCCATACTCCCACCAGCATAGATTTTCTTCTTATTGGACTCTGTCAGCCCATGCCGCATTAAATAAATTTTCTTCACCATTTACAATTCTCTATTCCGCCCCCCATCTCCCAAGGGTGATAAGTTGGCACTATCACCCTTAAGGATTTAATAATCTCCTCCCTCTTACCGCACTGATGGCTCATTTCTATAAGATGGTCAATTTCAGCCATCACAAATCCGGAGTTTATTTTATTAGAATTCCTGACTCTGAACAGCTTTTCATAATCAGTAGGTTTTACTCCTTCTTCGGCACTCAGTATCTCCTCGTATAATTTCTCTCCAGGTCTTATCTGAGTAAAAACTATCGGTATGTCCCTATCATGCTGATAGGCACTGAGCGTTATCATTTCTCTCGCCAAATCAACGATTTTAATCTGCTCCCCCATATCCAGGACAAAAACCTCACCTCCCTGCCCTACAGCCGCTGCTTCGAGAACAAGTAGAACAGCTTCGGAAGTGATCATAAAATATCTCTTCATTTCAGGATGAGTCACTGTAACAGGCCCACCTCTCTTTATCTGGTCTTTAAACAGGGATATAACACTCCCCCTGCTTCCCAGCACATTCCCAAATCTTACAGAAATGAACCTGGTTTTATCTTTTTGATTAAAAATTCTAAGGAGCTCTTCACCAGCTCTTTTGCTAGCCCCCATGATACTTGTAGGATTTATTGCTTTATCGGTTGATATGAATATGAATTTTTCAACGTTATATTTCATAGACATTTCAGCAAGGACTTTTGTGCCCATTAAATTCGTCTTTAATGCCTCTTCCGGATAAAATTCCAATATTGGAACATGTTTATAGGCCGCAGCATGGAGAACAATCTGGGGCGAAAATTCTCTAAATACAACCTCCAATCTAGTATCATCCTTAATATCACCGATTATAGGAATAATTCTGCTTTTCAAAATTCCAAGCTTTCTTACAAGGTAAAATATCTCTGTTTCATCGATATCGAAAATCATTAAACTGTCAGGACAAAATTGAATAATTGATTCTGCAATCTCAGAGCCTATAGAACCTCCGGCACCCGTAACCAGCACTCTTTTATCTTGAACAAAATCTTTAATCACATCAACATCAACATTCACAGCAGCTCTCCCTAAAAGGTCTGATAATTTTATATCGTGAATATCTGAAAGCATGACTTTTCCATCTATAAGATCGTTCATGTTTGGTAGAATCTTTATTTTTTCCACTATTCCCGTTTCTCTTACAATCTGGACAATTTCCCTGATATCTTTGGAAGATGAAGAAGGAATTGCGATAAGAACATCATCGATTGCATTGTTTTTAACTATCTCCGGGATATCGTGCCTGTTTCCAAGCACCTTGATTCCATGAATTTTAATCCCTTTCTTTGCAGGTTCATCATCCACAAATCCAACCGGCAAATAATAAGAATTGTTACCCCTTGTCATCTCTCTGACTATTTCTTCACCTGCACTCCCTGCTCCAACTATGAGAACTTTAAGTGATAATCTTCCCTCTTTAAAAGTGCTTTTTAAGCCCTCCAATAATACTCTCTTAGAGATCCGAAGAGAGCCAATTAAGATAAGAGAAAATATATAATCAATTAATAAAACCGAACGTGGCATTGCAACATACTGGAAAATCCAAAATACTCTAGTTAGAAATAAAAACAATCCAAAAGAGAGAGAACCAACCGAAATCGCTTTAAATACTTTTATAAGAGTTTCAAGACTTACAAAGCGCCAGGATATATCATAAAGGTTATATATAACTAAGAAAGTCATTTTAAATGCAAGAGATATGAGTATATATAAGGGAAGTATCACTTTGTATGAACTAGGAATATCTCCATTAAATCTACACCAGAATGAGATATACATGGATGCAGAAATTAATAAAATATCAGAGATTAAGAAAAAACATCTCCGCTTAAATACAGACTTTTTTAGAGCTTTTTCTAAAATATTTTTCACTTTTTCCATCAAGCCCCTACCTAAGTTATAAAAAAAATAATTATATCTATTTAAATACTTTGAATTATTTTAATAAGCTTTTCACAGACATAATCAATTTGCTCTTCTTTTAAATTATTATAAAAAGGAAGAGCTATTGTTCTTTCGGAAACCTTTTCTGTTACAGGAAAATCTCCTTTTTTATATCCGAACATCTTTCGATAGAATGGCTGGAGATGAATTGGTGTAAAGTAGTTACTGCAACCAATCCCTGCTTCTTTTAATTTCGCTAGAATTAAATCTCTATTTCGTCGTGAATATTTATCAATTAACCTAACCACATATACAAACCAGCTTATTTTTTTACCTTCTTCAAATTCAGGGATAATTAATTCTTCAAATACTCTTAGTCTTTCATTATATAATCTTGCAACTTTTTCTCTTTTTGCTAATATTTCATCAATCCTTTCTAATTGAGCAATTCCCAATGCGCAGTTGATATCACTAATTCGATAATTATAACCAAGTCTTTCATGCTGGAGCCAGGCCCCATCTTCAGAGCGCCCCTGATTTCTCATGCTTCTGCATAATTTATATATATTTTCATCATCTGTAACAATCATGCCACCTTCGCCTGTTGTCATTTGTTTATTAGGATAAAAAGCGAAAACGCCGCAGTCGCCAAAAGTCCCCACTTTTTTCCACTTTTTTGTATTTTTTTCTGATCCCGTCAAATATTCCGCGCCGGTTGCTTCAGCTGCATCTTCAATAAAACTTAATTTATAATAATCAGCTAATTCCATGATTCTATTTATTTCACAAGGCCTGCCAAAAATATGGACGGGCAAAATAGCTTTTAATCTTGAGTTTTGAGTTGTTTTATTTTGTCTTCCAATTTGTCAATATCAATATTCAAAGTCTTTTCGTCTATATCCACGAAAACAGGCGTTGCCCTCTCAAATAAAATGCAATTAGCCGAAGAGATAAAACTAAAAGGGGTTGTTAAGACCAAATCTCCATCTTTAATGCCCAGAGCTCTCATACATAGATGGAGACCACTTGTCCCACTATTTACTGCAATCGCATATTTAGAACTAATGTATGCGGCAAATTTCCTCTCAAATTCATCTAATTTTGGCCCCAAACTCAAGTTTGGTGTATTTAAAACTTCTAATATTTTCTCCTTTTCTAATTCAGTGATATCAGGATTGGAAAGAGGTATTTTCATTATTATTTATCCTTATTTTTTATCCTCGCTGGAATCCCCATAGCAACAACATTTGGAGGAATATCTTTGTTTATGAAACTAAATGCTCCAATGACGGAATTTTCACCTATTGTTACACCAGGCATTATTACACTATGGCTTCCAATTTTACAGTTTTTTTTCAGTGTTACCTTCCCCTTCTTTTTATCAATAGTGGAGGCTGAATATATAGAACAATGTGAGCCAATCTCAACATAATCTTCTATAATCACCCCGTATTTGGCATTTATATAAGTAAATGCTCCTATGTCGGTTTTAAAGCCCAATTTTAAATTTTCTTTATACTGCACCATCCAATTATATTTGGTTAACTTGTTTTCTTCAATTTTTGGGTATTTCCAATTCTTAAATCTGTCTTTCATAATATTAATAGTTTCCTTTAAATTCTTCCATAGTTGCCTGTCCAGGCTGATTAATTCCTTCGCCTCTTATTACTTTAATAATAGTAATAAAAATAATCTTCATATCCAGCCACAAACTCCAATTATTGACATACCATACATCATATTTGAATTTCTCTTCCCATGTTATAGCATTTCTTGCATTTACCTGTGCCCATCCAGTTGTACCTGGCCTCAAAGAGGTTTTCCCTAAAACATAATTTCTCTAATTATAATAAAAGCCTCTGCAGCTTTACATCTAACTGTGCTTCCCCTAAGATGAGCAAGTGCTTTAATAGCCTTAAGTGATCTCTCATGTGGAAATGTTTTTAGCTGAGTTTTATATATTTTCATGGCTTCGATTTTTTTATACAAATAGTCTGAAATATCTATGAATAAATTTGGAGTGAAGCTAGGCGTAATATATGGAGCATTCCAATTTGTTTCTGATAATGTTTCATAAGCACATATCTTCTTAGGAGAGAAATGATTTATAGTTCTCGCAGAAACTAACGCAGAATTGAAAATAACTTGATGATCCATATGTAAGTCTCCATTAAAAGGTATAAAAATAATTTCAGGTTTTACATATTCGATAACTTCTAGTAATTTTTTATTAATTTCCCTCTTAGGTATTGTATCTAAATTTGCAGCAGGAAAATCCAAAAATATAGTATCTTTCACCCCTAGAAATTTATGGGCATCTAAAGCCTCTTTTCTAGAAAGTTTAATAAATTCTTCATCAAAAAGCGGAGGATAACCCTTTGTAACTATTACGACAAATACTTCTCTTCCTTCTCCTGAAAATCTTGAAATGCTTCCCCCAACACCTAAAATTTCATCATCTGGATGAGGTGCAATTACAAGAATTCTTTTACTCAAAACTTTTTTTCTCCCAAAAGCCTCTTATATTCCTTGTATACAGTTAGCCAATCAATTCCTAATTTTTCATGTAACTTGATTACTTTTAATGCTAATGTACGTTCTTCTCCCTTAAATTGAACTTCTTTTATTAAAACAAATTTATCATCTCCACATTTAACTAAAGTTCCATCTTCTGTGGTAGATTGAATTTGCCCTGGTAAACCCCAAAAATTCCCTTCCTCTATGTAATCTGCTTTCCAGATAATGAGCTTTCTTTCCTTGTAAAATGTAAATGCACCTGGGTAGGGATCAGTAAGAGCCCTTATATAGGTCCATATAACTTCGGCTGGAAGATTCCAATCGATAAGTCCATCGGATGGTCTCCTTTTAGCACAATAAGATGCCATTTTATGGTTTTGTGGTTTGCGAGGTAATTCTCCTTCTTTCATCATTTCTAAAACTTTTGATAAAATTATTCTCAAATAGTCCAAGTGTTTTTGATAAAGGGTAGTTGCTGTGTCTTTGAGAGCTACAGGAAAAGCCTCCTGAATAATAATATCCCCCGAATCAACTCCCTCATCTAAAAAAAATAAAGTTGAACCTGTAACTTCTTTCTTCTGAATTATAGTCCAAGGAATAACAGCACGACCTCGATTTTCTGGTAAAAGGGCTGGATGATAACCTATTGCTCCCTCCTTAGATAATTCTAATATTTCTTTCTTAAGAATTTGCGACCATCCAATAACAAGAAGATAATGTATATCAAGTTTTCTTAATTTTTTTATTATATTCAAATCATTTATATTTTCTGCTTCCCAGACAGGAATATTATAATTATCGGCAAGAGGCCGAAGATCAACAAAATCAGAATGTCTATAAGCTTTCGAGAGAGGAAGGGTTACAAGGACTATTGGTTTTATATTATTAGAAATCATCGTTTCCAAAGCTACTTTAGTACTTTCAACAGCCCCCATCAATATTATTCGCATAATTAATAGCCTCCTTTAAAGCCTTGTTATTCTTCTCTTCGCCTTTAATAAGAACCTTCAAAGTTTTAAAAATTATTTTAAAATCTAACAGCAATGACCAATGATCAATATACCACACATCCAAAAAGCATCTTTCATCCCAACTAAGTAGAGTGTTTCCATTTACTTGTGCCCACCCAGTCATTCCAGGTTTAACTTCATGTCTTCGGGCCTGTTCTGGAGTGTACCTGTCTAAATATTCAACTAACAAAGGCCTGGGACCTACTAAGCTCATATCACCCTTTAGAACATTCCATAATTCAGGTAATTCATCAAGACTGAGTTTTCGCAAGAAACGTCCCAGGCCAGCAAGACGTTCGCCGTCCGTCAGCAGATTCCCGTCCTCATCCCGCACATCCGTCATGGTCCGAAACTTATAAATGGTAAAAGGCATACCACGCAGCCCCGGCCTCACCTGCCGGAAAAACACAGGCTTCCCGATTCTCCTTCGCACCATAAATCCGATTAAAACAAGAGCAGGTGAAAAAACAATCATCAAAGGAACAGCGATCGCCAGATCAAACAGGCGTTTGAAATAATTTTTATATTGTTCATGACTGGATATTTTTCTCACGAAATCTATGTCCTTTCTATTTAGCTTTTGCAACAACAGATTGAAAAATTTTTTCGAACCCCTGCACACCGATACGAAGTGATAATTCCTGCTCATAAAAAATTTTTCCATTGTGCCCTATTTGGTCAAGCTTTTTCCGAGACATGTTATAAAACCTTTCAACAGCACCAGCTATATCCTGTGGATCTTCTGGCGTGCATGTCAGGCCGACCCCGGCCTTCTCGACCAATGCCGCAGCGTCTCCTCTCACCCCCATCAATATTGGGCGTCCGACTGCCATATAGGCTTGTGTCTTGGAAGGTATCGTAATCCTGAAAAGAGGATCATTTTTTAAATGGACAAGGAGCACCTCTGCTAGGCATAGAATATCGCCGATTTCGCTTTGAGGCCGCCGCGCCAGAAAAAGAACATTTCTCAAACCTTTTTCAATTGCTTTTTTTTTCAACCTATCAACATCAATACCACCCCCGACAAAAACAAATTGAATCTTCGGCAACTTATCTCGCAATAAGCACGCTGCCTCCAAAACCGCATCAAGGGCTTGAGCTTTACCCATTGTGCCAGCAAACACAACATTGAATCGGCCAGTCATGCCAAGCTCACGCGCCAAAGCATCATTACGGCTTTTGCTTTGAATTTTACTGTCTTCACACCAGTTGTATATTACCTCAATCTTATGCCTGGGCACACCGCGCTTGATTAACACCTCCCTAAAACCAGGCGATAAAACAACAATTTTAGCCGCATGTGAATATATAAACCGGCACCATTTATCAAGCATCCAGAGAGCTACTCTATTATCTACCGTGCCAGTTGCAACAAGTGTATCCGGCCAGAGATCCTGGATATCATAAATAAAGGGTGCTTGTCGCAGTAAATGTAAAAACAGAGCCGGCAGACCTATCGTTGCAGGCGGATGATATACATAAATCACATCAGGGCGTCTCACCCCAAAAACTCCCATAAAGGATGCTGATAATGCGAAACTCGTGTAATTCGTTATGCGCTTTATTGCACTGTTATCATGATTCGGATATAGCGGAACCCTCAAAATAAGAACCCCATCTATTATTTCCTGCTGGAAGAATTTTATTTTGTAACCGTCATATAACTTCCCACCAGGATAATTCGGAAAACCGGTTAACACTTCCACTTCATGTCCTAGTTTTCTTAATTCCTTCGCAAATGGCAAGCCCTTAAAATTTGGTTCCGGATAGAACCATTGGGATAAAATCAAAATACGCATCAAACAGAACCCTTAGCTAATAACATTAATGTTATCCCAGATATGACTCAATTTTGCAGTACCTATTATCAATTTAACCACTCTCTGGGATACATTCTCAACTTCATACTCTCTAGGGATAGAATGCTTACTCAGGGATTCTTTTTCTGCTGTCGCCATTTTAATTGCCTGAATGATTGTATCTGGATTCAACCCTGTCAAGATAATGTTTCCTGTATCTAAAGCCTCTGGTCTTTCCATGGCATTCCTAACAGTGATTGCAGGAAACGAAAGGATGGAAGATTCTTCGCTGATCGTACCGCTGTCTGAAATGGCACAAAAGGTATGTATCTGGAGATAGTTATAATCAAAAAATCCGAATGGTTTTAAAAATTGGATATTGGCATGAAGTTTAGCCAAAGATAAAGACTCAAGACGATTCCTTGTTCTTGGATGAGTTGATACAATGACTGGCAGATCATACTCTTTGCAAAACAACTCCAAAGAACGCAAGAGTAGAAGAAGATTTTCCTTGTTGTCTACATTTTCTTCTCTGTGAATGCTGACAATAAAATAGCCATCTTTTTTTAATCCGAGTTTATCCAAGATTTTGGAAGATTGAATCTTATCCATGTGGGTTAAAAGGACTTCCTTCATTGGAGAACCGGTAAGGTAAATGCGGCGGTGTGGTAGTCCCTCAGATAGCAAATGGCGCCTGGCATGTTCGGTATATACGAGATTGAAGTCGCTAATATGGTCGATAATCCGTCGATTGATCTCCTCAGGTACATTGAGATCAAAACAGCGGTTTCCCGCCTCCATGTGATAGACAGGAATTTTCATACGTCTGGCCATGATTCCTGCAATAGAACTATTGGTATCGCCTAATATTAAAACTGCGTCAGGCTTTTCTTTTTCCAGCACCTTCTCAATTGAGATAAGTATGTTTCCCATGACAGTACCTAATGATCCCGGACCGGCCCCTAGAAAATAATCGGGTTTACGGACATTTAGCTCTTTAAAAAATATCTCATTAAGCTCATAGTCATAATTCTGGCCAGTGTGGACGATCTTGTGGTCAACATATTTGTCTAAAAGGGCCATCACGCATGAAAGGCGTATAATTTCAGGACGCGTCCCAAGAATAGTCATAATTTTGAGTTTATTCATATGTCTTATACCTTGCAATAATAAGTGTCTGGTTTCTCTGGATTAAAAATCTCATTTGCCCAGAACAAAACGATCATTTCCTTACCGCCTATATTTTCAATGGAATGGGTATATCCTGGTGGGATGTCTACAACTTCAAGTTTATCCTCAGAAACATAGAAAGATAAAACCTCATCTTCAAAAATATGCCTTAGTTTGATAATCGCTTTTCCCTTCAGCACACAGAATTTTTCTACCTTGGTATTGTGATAATGATTGCCTCTAATGATACCCTTACGAGACGTTGACACAAATATCTGGCCGAAATGCCCAGACTTAATTAATTCTGCAAGATCTCCCCTTTGATCGGTTTTCAAATCTAATTTATAGGAAAAATTCTCTTTATCTAGATAAGATAAATAGGTTGCATGCAAGCACTTCATAAAATCATTAGATAAATCAGGGACAATTAATGTCTTACGAATATCTCTTAATTGATAGATTTTTTTCGCCAATTCTCCTAAAGTTGTTTTGAATGTTCGCTTAATTCTATAATAGCATTTCTCATAATCTTCTTGTTCCCTTGAAACCAATTTGATAAATTCATCAATAACGTCATCAATATAAACCAATTCTATCTTTTTACTTTCATCTGAAATGGAAATGTTAAGGCGATGAGAAATATTGTAACAAAATGTTGCAACCACTGAATTATAATTAGGCCTGCACCATTTTCCAAATATATTTGGTAGCCGATATATATATATTTTTGCCCTATTGTGTTTACTATAATTATAGATAATTTTTTCTGCTTTCTTTTTACTAATACCATATGGGTTGTTCTTAATTGCTTGAATAGAAGATGAAAAGACAATAGGAATTGGTTTTTTTAATTTTCCCAGCAAACTTACAATTGTTTTAGTTAAATTAACATTCCCAATTTCAAATTCCATGGTTTTTTTAGGTCTATTTACGCCAGCCAGATGAAAAATAAAATCAGCCTCTTTCACATAAGCTGATAATGTATTTATGTTATCTTCTATATCAAACTTTTTTATTTCGACTTCTCTCAGTCTTTGAAGTCCTTCAATTAAATTTTTTCCTATAAATCCACTTGAACCTGTTACAAGAATTGTTTTCATAATCAAAATCCTTTATTTCTAATATCTTTTAAGTTCTGTTTGTATATATTCTACTTTTAATAAATTTTTTTTTATTTCTTCTATATTTAATCTATAAGTATTATTTGAGGTATAATCATCTTCTCTTGATATTTTTTCTTCTCCCTCTATAAAATATTTGTTATAATTTAAATCTCTAGAGTCAGGAAAAATTCTAAAATAATCTCCTAAATCTTCAGACCTAACCATTTCCTCTCTATTTAATAGAGTTTCATGCAATTTTTCACCATGCCGGGTCCCTATTATTTTTATTTCATTCTTTGCTTTAAAAAGTTCTTTTATTGCAATTGCCAAATCTCCAATTGTGCATCCAGGTGCTTTCTGGACGAATATATCTCCTGGGTTTGCGTTTTCAAAGGCATATAAAACTAATTTTATAGAATCTTCCAAAGACATAATAAATCTTGTCATATTAGGATCTGTTATGGTTAGAGGTTTTCCTTCTTCTATTTGTTTAATAAATAGGGGAATCACAGAACCTCTTGAAGCAATAACATTTCCATAACGTGTCCCGCATAAAATAATTTTTCTTTTTTCAACCGTTCTTGATTTTGCAATCATAACTTTTTCCATTAAGGCTTTTGACATTCCCATTGCATTTATAGGGTAAACTGCTTTATCAGTACTTAAAACTACCACTTTTTTTACGCAAGCTGCAATAGCTGCATTTAAAACATTTTCAGTTCCTATAATATTTGTTTGTACCGCCTCTATCGGAAAAAACTCACAAGATGGAACTTGCTTTAAAGCTGCAGCATGAAACACATAATCTACCCCCTCCATGGCGGAACGGATACTTTCATAATTTCTTACATCGCCTATAAAAAATTTCAGCTTTTCATTATGATAGGATATCCGCATATCATCTTGTTTTTTTTCATCACGGCTGAAAATACGAATTTCTTTAATATCGGAATTTAAAAAACGACGCAGAACAGCGTTACCGAATGAACCGGTGCCGCCGGTTATTAATAATTTCTTATTTTTAAACATTCACCCACCTGCTCCTTATCTAGTAATGTGTCTTTTTCTGAATCCAAGTAATATTTTTCTAGGAATCTGAAATATAAAATCACAGACCTTATATCCCATTATTTTCAATGCCCAGTAATACATTTTAGATATCAAGGATAATTTGATATTAAGAGAATTCATCTTATTCAAATAATTAACAAATTCACGCTTACCTGCTTTACATGCTTTAGACATCCCAGCATATGCCCTAAGGGAATACTCTCTAGCAAAACTATTTATTAAATCAGTTTCGTTTTCATTGTCAAATATTTCAATAATCTTAATAAGACCTTTATGATATTCCAAATTTGAATATATAGATTTTCTGTCTCCCAGCAGCGAATTTTTCTCACTCGAATCACTTAACCCAAATGCATTTTCACCATCATTTATACATTGCACCAGTGGCACATCGATGTAACAGCCACTATCTCTATACAATACAGAAGCAAAGAGATACACTTGAAAATATATTAAATTTTTGAATTTATCTGCTGAATAACCAATTATTCTATTCTTTTTGAAAATCAATCCCGAAAACAGAATTGAGCAATACAAATATTTTTTCACATTTTCAATCCCTTGGGGGATTAGCATTGTTTTTTTGAATTTACGGTCAAACTCGCCTGTGCTATTGATAATAAAAGGTGAAAAAGCTACTGCGCAGTCGATCTCCCGGAGCGTATCTATTATCTTGTCCAATGCTCTTTCACAGAAAGCATCATCGTCACTTATAAATAATATATACTCACCCCTAGCAAGTTCAATAAGTTTTCCGAGATTACGATCGTAGCCCAAGTTATAGACGTTTGTATTGTATAATACGTAATAATCCTTCTCTGAGACAAACCGATTAACAATTTGCGCTATTTCATCTTTTTTCGGTGAGCAATCCTCGCTCACGATAATTTCAATCAAATCCTTATTTACAGTATCAACACTTTTAAGGCATCTATACAATTCATTCACTCTATTATAAGACGTTATACAGATTGACAAAAAAGGCTTGCGGGACAGCTGTCTATTATTCATATATATTTATACCTAAATAACATTTTCATACTTATAAACAATCAATCTTTGGGCAGGTACCCCAAATTACTACAGTAAATACTGCATATTCAGATTTTCCATTTAAAAATCATTGAGGCACCTTTGATTAATCTGGCCCTAAACAAATAGACCAGATAGCCAGCCATAACTCGGCATGTTTCTACAGTAAATGCAAAATTCCTGGTTCTAACTGATGAAATTATTATCCTTAAACTTGCTAATATATAATCTATTATTCTTCTCATTGGATACTGACGCATTGAATAAGTTTTTCCGAAAATCTTATATTTAAAATCGCCTTGCTCTGACACATGATCAAAACCTGGCGTTAGAGAACACTCACCAATTTTCAAGTTATGGATATTTGAGTTAAGGCAAAATTCATAATCTACGCAATCAACAAAATACGTTTCATTATGCCAGTTTATTCTTTTTAAGTTTTCCAGAAAATAAAGACTGCCACTATTAATTGCCAATGGCACGTCTCTGAATATAAATTTATCATTAGGTGCACCTGAAGCTGCAACGACATCACCAATATTTTTTGCATTGAATACTATAGCGCTATAACTATTTGTAAGATTGGCATTGTAAGCATAAAATTCCTCAATGAAATCCAAAGTGCTTTTATCAAATACAGTATCCTGATCAAAAAATAACAAAGCAGGATAGGAGTCATAGAATGCTTGAGCACAAACAGAAGAAATCCCAATCCCCAAACCTACGTTTTTTCCACAAGTAATATATTTACAATTGTTGTGACTTCTACAGAAATCTTCAACAGTGCCGTTTTGAGGTGAATTATCGAAAATATATAGTGTAAAGCCTGCGGCTAATGACAAATCTATTCTTGATATTAGACTTGGAGTTGGATTGTATATTACAATGCCTATAGCAATTTTTCGCATAATAATTGTCTATTTCGACGCGTTTCTGAGACAATGTCTCAAATCAAAAAATCATTACATTACAGGGTGTGACCACATTGTTTTTTAGAAATACCGTTTTTTCATTTTGATGTTATTGCGATATCCAACGCACGTGCCTAAAGCACATATCATAATGAAATAAATCTGGCTATAACCTATATGACCAATGTAATAATAATCTTTAAGGTTCAGAATAATTAGCACAAATAAGAATACTACAATAAACGCAGATAAATATGGATTTAAGCTACGATACTTATAGGAATAAAAAAGCCCTATGAAGTAAAAACTATATCCTACCAACATTCCAAATACACCTGCGCCAAAAATAAACAATACATAACCAACATCGGAATGAATATATGGTAAATTATCACTTCGCCCAAAATTACCCGTGCCAAATAGAATCTCATAAGTAGTATCAGGAAAGATAAAGTGTTTTTGCAATACCTCTGTAGTGCTAGAATCTAATTCCTGCGATTCGTAATATTTTATTACTGTCTCAAAAGCATAATCAATATTTTTCTTGTATTCTGAAAGATCTACCGTAAGCATTATTGTTATGGCAATAACTATAAAAGCAAACATAAGCTTAATCGATTTTTTTGAAACATGGTGGCATTTTTTGAAATAATCTATTCGATAAAATAATAAAGCGCCCAGAAAAAGTATAATTACTACAAATCCAGTCCTGCCTATCAAGACAATTGAAATAAATATCATAATCTGACCAAGTGAAAATAATATTATTTCACTCAATCGATGCTTCTCCTTATCCATATAAAAACCCCATACACCAATGACAAGTAATAAGGCATGTGTCGTTGATAGCATAGAGAAACCAGAAACAACAATTCCCTGATACCTTACATGTAATACTTCCCCATACAAATAACGCGTTGACTTTTCTGTTAAACCAATAAAGCTATATAAGAAATCTCTAAAATCAGGTGAAAGAAATGTAGCAATGACAATGCTTGAGTGGATTATACCTATTTTGTTTAAATCCACAAAAAGACGAGTTACAAAATGATCGCCATAGATTTTGTTGTAAATATTTACATAAAAAGAACATGCGAATAATATAATAAACCCCTTCAGTATCTGATTTACTACGCTTACATCTCTAAATAAATATATTCCAGAAAAAATGCTAAAATAAGCTAATGCTATAAGCATAAATGCAAGTGTGGCTTTTTCGACAATACTTCCTTTCTGCTTTGTAAAAAAATTATATCCACCTATAAGACCTGGCACAAAAACAAAAAGATAAACAGTTTTGACAGTATAACCATAAATCAGTATATGTGGAGGGAATATTAAAAAAAATAAGCCAAAAATGTACAAATATTTCCTTATTTTCTTCATTTCAATAAATTCAATACCGATTTTATTTTTTTAAAGTTAACAATAAACCAAAATTGTTAACCGCTTATGCAAAGTCCCATCCGGACATTACTGAAATTATATATGAATGGCCTTAATAAATTGATGTTAGAGATTAATCGTAGATATATTTCTCAAAGTCTTCCTCGTCTTTGAAGATATCCTGTTTATTATTCCCAGGGTTCAAAACATGATAAACACACTCTTTCGGTGCTATTTTGCTTTCCTCGGTATGGCATTCTCATATCGACACCAGGCATCCTGTCAATAATTAGAACCGTCCCGATGTATTCCTGGATGAACCCCGCTATACACTTAAAATCGCCGGGTGACTTTTGACTATGGCATCAATAATTATTTCTATTTGAATATCCCATGTTAAATTTTCTTCAGCAAACTTCCTTATTTCTCTTGGTTCGAATTTTTTTGAATTAATAAAGGTAATTAAATTATTTATATCAATTGGACTATCATCTGGAGGAACTTTCAAAATAAATGGTTTATCTTCAAAGGAATCATCAATTTCGGAATAAATAAAGGGAATACCCCGTGCACAATATTCGCTGTTTTTTAACGATTTTATATAGGTTATATCTGTTCTGTGTCTTCCTAAAGAACCAATTGCTAAATCAGAATTGTCAAATAATTCATCCAACTCTTTTCCATTTTTAATACCGTTAAAATTCACGCAATTACCAAGATTGTATTTTTTTACAAGCATTTTGTATTTTTGGGACTCTTTATCATCAGAGTCGCCAACTAGCTGTAAATAAACAAACAGTTGTGGATTATTTGCATAATAATTTCTTAATCCTTCAATTAAGCGGTCATATCCATGCCAAAAGCTTATCATCGCCATAGCAATTAAATAAATGCCATTTTTGTTATTCGAAAATTTCTTCAAGTTTATGGTATCCAAATCAATCCCATTGTTAATTTCTATAGTTTTAACATGAAAGATTTTTTTTTCATTTGAATACGTTACAATTAGATCAACATATTTATGAAAATACTGCCTGTAGAATTCTTCAATGCGTTTAATAATCTTATGTTGAAATTTAGGGTTTTTCTGCTCAGCGTCGTAAGGGTATGTTGGTATTTCCATAACAATATAAACATCCATTCTTTTTGCTTTTTTCAGAAATTGCATAAAAAATGGATTGGCGAAATAGTTATATCTGATATAGATAAGCTTAATTTTTTGTTCTCTAATATATTCAATAAGCTTCTTAAACTTATATTTCCATTTCCATCGTTTATCTATTCCAAATTTTGTTTCATATCTTTCTAGCATTTCACCATTTATTAATCTTCCATCGTATTTATTATTACGATCTGTGCTTAAATATGAAAAAGCAGTTTTAATTCCTAAATTTTTAAAAGCTTTTACTTGAGCTTTTATTTTTTTACTAATCCCACTGGAATCATTAACTCCTTGGAAAATAATATAAAGTAAATTAATTTTCATTTTATTTTTCCGTACCGGCCCTGAGCAAGCAAATCTTAACCAATGCCTTGCCCATCTTACCCGGTAGCACGTTTTCAAGCTCATCCACAAACAACGGATTAAAACGTATTGTCATCATGGAATAATATACAACTCCAAACAAAATTAAAATCGGGGCAGAAATAAAGATAGGCCATTCTTGTAGAATCAGGAAAAGTAGATAGGTGAACACACCTATACTTCCAGCCAGGATAAAAGGTGTGCGTATTGCTTTTAGGTATTCTACAAAAATATCCCCAAGTAACCGCTTTATAAATAATATATAATGTAAAAAAAAGTACAAAAAATACAACACGCATAAGCATACAACAACTACAGAGTTGCTTAATCTCAATGCAAAATATGTTGTAGCTGGCACGAAAAGCAGTATGATAATGTTCCCCCAAAAATCCCAGTTAGCTTTTCCCTTAGCAAGCACTAAGCTGCCACTTGCATTAAAAATGGAACGAAGAAAAACATATACAGATAGTGCTTGAATAATTGGAACCGCAGGATTGGCGCAATTGCTGTAATCCCAGCTAACACAGGTGCATTTATAGATGTGATGAGATTGATATATTTCAAGTAATTTTTCTTGAGTCGCGGTGTGTCATCCTGCATTTTCGAAAATAGGGGAAAGGCAACCTGAATCAGTATCGGATTCACTTGCTGAATCGGCAAATAAATGAGCCGGAAAGCAACATTATAAAACCCCAGGATAACCGGACCAAGCATTGCTCCTATCAGGAGTTGATCTACGCAGGAATTTAATATTGGCCCGTTTCTGAATTGTCAACACCAAAACAGGTAAAGGTGTTAGCAAGTTTACATGCTGCTTTTTTCCACTCAAGCTGGCTTACAGATTGACGATTTACTTTCAGCCGGTGCAAACGAGCCAGGAGCTTCCTTTTATATCTTTCTTTTAAGATCTCTTCAGCCTGGCCTGTGTGTTTCTGCTCCGGGATTGCATAACCAATGCCATCATGATAGCGTTTCGTATTAGACATATTACGTTGATCTGACCCCATGCCCCGAGACAAAACTTATGTCAGGCAGTGCTTTTCTTCCTAAAAATGAAAAACCGGTGATAAGGGTATTCTTTTACCCTGTACGTCTTTATCAGTGCTACGTTTCTTTCTGAAAAATCAGCGATTACTTTCTCCAGCGGAGACCCCTGTTTGTTCATCTTCCAGTAATGCTCCCCGTCGAACCGATGAACCTACTTTTTCACCCTGGGCCTTGGGATTTGAATGATTTTCTGCCCCAGCCTGGGGATATGTATGAAATAGGTCCACAAGGTTTTGGCATCCGGCAGACTAATTACGATATGCTTTTTTGTCATCCGGGATATGCTCCAAAACATGATTGCAGACAATTTCATTAAAAGACTCATCGTCAAAGGTCATTGCAGTTAAATCCATTGCCATCATCGCCTTTTTGCCGTCCAGATCGATTGAAAGGTAATCATATTCCTGCCTGAACTTTTCAGCAAGGCAGTGCTCCGGGGCTACATGCAATAATCTGCCCCCCCGCTGAATTAGGTCCTTATCCTGCAAATCACAAAAAGCAACCCAGCGCAAGCGAGCCGCAGCCCGGACAGCAGGCATTTGGACGCGGATTTAACCCGAATTCAAGAAACTTTCGGAAACCTCTTTCGCATACAGGGCAGTAAAAACGGCTGTCTAATAGATACCCACGGCTAAAGCCGTGGTACTTATCATAACTCAAGCTCCGCTTGACCTAAATCCTGGTTCTCTTGCCATTTTACATATTTTAGTATCTTCTTCTCATCAATCCCAACTGTCGATGCAAAATATCCAGGCGACCACACTATGTTTTCCTTCCAATAAACTTTCGATAGCCAAGAAAACTTTTTCCTTAATCGTCTTGCAGTCATCCCCTTTAGCCTGCCTATCACATCACTTACTGCATATCTTGGCGGAATTATCATAACCATATGAATATGATCCCTCTGCATGCTGTACTCTACTATCTCACACCCAGCCATGCTCTCCGTAACTTTCGGAAAAAGTCTTCTCAAATATCCATGCACTCCAGGATTTAGGATACGGCGGCGATATTTCGGTATCCATACAATATGATACTCCGTACGATATACACTGTGCCCTGATAACCTAATCTCCACTTCCCTATCATAGCATATCGCCGCCTATACATTCACCCACGGGCAAGCCCGTGGAACTCTGCCCTTCGGGCTTTTAGAGGGAGAATCCATATTTTTTTGATAAGCGCTTTTACAGGTTGCGGCAGAATTTGTTTTAAAATATTTTTCATCTTCTCGAATGCATTCTTATTTATACATTCTAAATACCTTTAATAATATTTCTTCCATAGCATCCCAGCTATATTTCTCTACGCATTTTTGCCTTGCTTTATTGCCCATTTTTTTGGCTTCTTCGGGATTGTTTAAAACGTATTGAATTTTATCTGCCAATTGCTCTGGTTTCTCAGGTTCTACAATCCAGCCGCAGCCATCTAAGATTTCAATATTTCTTCTTCAATATAAAAAACCTATGATAAGGATGCTCAAATACTCTATAGTTCTCCTCGATTTTGAATCCTGATTTTTGGATATTATTTATAATTCTACTCAACGGATAACCTGCCTTCCCTATCTCCCAGTAATGCTCACCATCGAAGTTATGAATAGGTCTTTTTAGCCATGGCAGTGGAATCAGTTTCTTAAATACACCCACTTTAGGAAAGTGAATATATACACGATAAACGCTGCTTGCATCTGGCAATGATAAAACTGCATAAGATTCGGAAACTCGAAATATCTCAGAAAGAGCTTTGTGAAAGTTTTCAAAAGGTAAATGTTCTAAAAGTTCATAGCAATCCACAACATCAAAATAATTATCTGTGAAAGGGATCCTTAACACACTCCCTGTTACATCTGGATTTAGTTTTTTATCAATGTCTAATGTAGTAATATTTATTCCTCTTTTCTTAAGATATGTAGAAACAAATCCATTTCCAATCCCAATTTCAAGGACCTTTTGCGGTGTTAATTTAATAATCTCATCAATCTGATGCCAATAACTAATGAAACGTTCTTTTGAATCGTAGGTTTTATTGAAATAATGGTCTGGTTCTACTTGGAGTTTCATTTTTTCATCCCTACAATTACACATGGTATTTTCACTTTAAATCCATCCCCGCCATCATCCTTTTTTATTTTGTCATTAACACTCATAGTAATTTTCTCTACGGTTCAACGTCCCCTAAAAGAACTTAGATTTTCCTTTAGAAGTAATTGCATTCTGTAATTTAAATATCTGTCAAACAGGTATGTTATGCTAAGACTAATTAAAATACCTATGCCAACAAGCGAAAAAAAACCTAAAAATCCACTTGTATTAATGCTCATTTTTATAGCAAATATAGATATGATCATAATTATTCCGTTTATCAAAGGAAGAGCTATTGTCTTTCTGAAGTTCTTAATTCCACACCTTGTGATTTTAATAGCCATGAAACAAAATCCAATATTAGATACAAAAATGCTTAAAAAAACTACGACTGATGTTCCCAATATTCCCCATTTAATAGTACAAGGATAGATTAGAACAGCTATTACAAATAAGCGAGCTATTTGCCATCTTGTATCTATTTTTGGTTTTCCTACGGCATGAAATATAGGACCTGTTGTCGCTGCTATTGATCTGAATAATCCTGCAAGAACTAAAACTTGCATCGCTGGAACCATAGGCATCCATTTCTCGCCTAAGAATATCTTTGTAAAATCTGGAGCTAATACAAAGATTAATCCTGCTATAGGAAAAGATAAAAATGCTGTAACCTTTAAAACTTTTAAATATACCTCCCTTAATTTTGGTATATTATCCTGCAATTTAGAATACGCCGGAAAAGTCACTTTTGAAATTACATTAGTTATCTCTGTTGCAGGCATATTGGAAATCCTATATGCCAATTGATAAAAACCTAACATAGTAGCTCCGAGCAACTTTCCCACAAAAATATCATCTCCTTGAGTAATTAAGAAAATTAATATACTTGAACCCAAAATCCACTTGCCAAAACCAAAAAGTTCTTTTGCCTTTCCTAAATCCAAACTTAAATGAGGTCTATAAGGATGTATTATGTAGCTCACAAAACATCTCGCTGCATTTCCCGCAAGCAAGCCTAATACGAGCGCCCAGACATTTCTCAAGATCAAAACAGCAGAAACTGCTACAATGAAATCTGCCAATGTTCCTGCAAATTGATATATAAACTCTTTATTGAATTCCAGCTCCTTCTGGAAATAGATAACGCCAATATTGGTAAAAGCCTGAAGAAGCACTGAGATGCCAATGACCTGAATTATGGGTTTTGCTTCCAGCGCATCAAAGAAAGATGCGGCAAGAGGCGCGGCAAAATACAAAATCCCAAATAAGGCAAGACCTCTTAATATTAAAACAGTCCATATGCCATCAAGATAGGATTCTATATCTTTCTTCTTCTGGATTAAGGCGGCCTGAAAACCTGTCTGCGAGAATGTCTCAAGGGTTGACATCGTCAGAAGCGCAATGCCCATCAAACCGAAGTCGTGAGGGGCGAGAATACGCGCAAGAATTATAAGCCTTGCCAGACCGAATATCTGCTGAACTATTCTAAGCGAAAATACCCAGAACCCGCCCCTGACTGTCCGTTGGGAAAGGTTCTTGCCCGGTTTTGCCAGATCGTTAATGGTTTTCTTAACCTCTGCTTTATACATACACAATCACTTGGAAAAGGGAAGGTCCATTTGTAAATAAGCAACCCAAGTTTCGCTTGCTATTATAAGTGTAAATTTTGAGAACTTTGAAAAAATGCTTCTTTTGGGGGAAATTCAGGGTATCATACCTTTTTCTACTTGCTCTTTTGTCTTTTACAAGCTTTTTTGGTTTTTAAACTGAAACCAACTATATTCTCCAAATTTTCTACGAAACTTCTATTTTAAAGTGGGCGGCCTGTCCGTTCAGATTGTATTTACCAAGTTTTATGTTACAGATAATATTTGTAAGCTGCCCAGAATCATAAATATCCCCATAATGTAAAAATAGTTTTGTTCCCGAGAGATGCGGGTCCTTATATATATATGTTCGATCTGACCTGTATTAAATGTGCTAAATGTGCTTGACATACGGATTAAACCATGAACCTCGTATTCTTTGTATAAAAGGAATTCAGCAAGATAGGGACCATCTTGCCCTGTGATGCCTGTTATGAGGGCTTTTTTCATTCTTTATGAAATTTGGGCGCACCCCAACTATACTTGCTACCTTAATTGTGTTCTGAGAGTTCATTTTTATCCTGGAACAGCCTAAATTTTAAGAATATCTAGGATCTTCTGAAAAAAGATTTTTAGCTTTCATCTCCACCTTTTCCCAATTAGCTTTGACCATTATCTTTACCAATTCTTCAAACTTAACTTTCGATTCCCAGCTAAGTTCTCTTTTTACTTCTTAGTAATCACCCATTAGTAACTCAACTTCAGTTGGGCTGTAATAGCGAGTATCAACTTCTACAAGAACCTTACCAGTTTTTTTATCTATTCCCCTTTCATTCTCATATTCACCTGTCCATTCCAAGTTCATATACAGTTCTTTAAAAGCAAGATCACAAAATTATCTAACTGTATGTGTTTCTCCCGTTGCCAGAACATAATCATCAGGTTTATCATTCTGAAGTATCACCCACATTCCTTCGCAGTATTCAGGTGCAAATCCCCAGTCACGTTTAGCATTTAGATTTCCGAGATAGAGCTTATCCTGCAGAGAAGCTTTTATCCGAACGGCAGCTCGTGTAATTTTCCTTGTAACAAATTATTTTGCACATGGGAATATCCTTTAAGGATGCTACGATTCTATGGCTTCAAGGCTAACTATCTTATTTTCTAAATATTCTTGAAGTGCCGTTTTCCAATCTGGCATTACATTAATATCTTTTTCTTTTAATATTTTGTTTTCTAGCACTGAAAATTTTGGTTTTTTTAGTGTCTTATTAAAAAATGAGGATTTCACTTCTTCAATTTCAACTTTTAAAACTAAATTGCTATAAAGGTATTTCCCCATCTCAACCCAGTTGCAGTATCCTTCGCTGGTTGCATGCACTACTCCTTTAATATTATTTTCAATTATTTTTTTTATCTGTTTTGCTAAATCTTTTGCATACGTTGGAGAAACATACTCATCTTTAACTAATTTTACCAGCTTATTATTTCTGGCAATTTTTATTAGTTTATCTACTATATTCTGCGATTTATTTATACTTTTTCCATAAAGAGCTGAAGTTCTAATTATGACGTAATTATTTGAATAGAATTGGATTAATTTCTCACCTATGTATTTAGATAATCCGTAATAATTAATTGGATTTGGAATATCAGTTTCAACATATGGGCTTTGTTTTTTCCCGGAAAACACATAATCAGTACTAATATGACAAAAAAGTATATTGTATTTATTGCACAAATCAATAAGGCTTTGTAAAGATAAGGCGTTTACATTTATAGCATCATACTGCTCAATTTCAGCCTTATAAACATCAGTATATGCAGAGCAATTAATAATAACATCTGAGGAAAATTCTTTAATTTTTTTCTTATAAGTGACAGGCTTTGTAATATCAAATTCAGGTAAATCTAAACCACAATAACTAATACCTTCTTTTTTAAATAACTCACATAGTGCAGTACCTAATTGGCCTTTTGAGCCTAAAACAATAAATTTATCATTCATTTAAATATATGAAATCTTTGTCGATATTTTTAAATAAATTATTCTGTAAATCTTTTTCTGATACAATGGGATTATTAATGCCCCAATCTATTGATAAATCAGTATCATTATAAAGAATTCCTCTTTCATCTTCTGATGAATAAAATGCAGTGCATTTATATTGAACAATCGTATTGTCTTCAAGTGTAGAAAAACCATGAGCAAATCCTTCTGGAATCCATAATTGGAGAAAATTACGAGAAGATAATTCTACAGCTATATATTGCCCAAAAGTAGGAGAGCCAAATCTTATATCTACAGCAATATCTCTGATCTTTCCAATTACTACTCTGACTAACTTACCTTGTGCGTTTTTGCCTACCTGGTAATGTAATCCTCTTATTGTGCTCTTTTTTGATTTAGATTGGTTGTCCTGAATAAATTTTTTTGATGTGATAATTTCTTGATATTTTTTTTGATTAAATGATTCAAAAAAATATCCCCGGTCATCATAAAATATATCAGGTTCGATTATCAGCAATCCATTGATTTTTGTTTTTTTAACATTCATCGATTTTTGTACATTTTGTTATAGTAATCTCTATAATCACCAGAAACTATTCTTTGAAGCCAATCTTTATTATCCAAATACCATTGAATAGTTTTTTCTAAACCTTTATCAAAATCGACCTTTTTCTCCCAGTTAAGTTCATTTTTTATCTTATCGCAATTAAGAGCATATCTTTTGTCATGTCCTTCTCTGTCTTTTACAAAAGTGATAAGCTTTTTATAATAATCTTTGGTCTTATTCAGCTTCTTTGCTGCTTTTTCACAAAGAAGATTTACCAAATCAATGTTCTTCCATTCGTTTTCGCCACCTATATTATATGTTTCACCTCTAGTGCCGCACTTTATTATTTCCCAAATTCCCTTGCAGTGGTCTTCAACATAAAGCCAGTCACGAATATTTTGACCATCCCCATAAACCGGCAATTCTTTCTCTTCCAATATATTATTTATCATTAAAGGAATTAATTTCTCTGGGAATTGGTATGGACCATAATTATTAGAACAATTCGAGATGGTTATGGGAATATTATAGGTGTGATAATATGCTTTTACTAAATGATCAGAAGAAGCTTTTGAAGCAGAATAAGGACTTCTAGGATTATATGGAGTTGTTTCATAGAAATAGCCGGTATCTCCCAATTCTCCATATACTTCGTCAGTTGATACATGATGGAAAAGGACATCTTTTTTGCTTTTAGTCCAGTACTTCCTTGCCAAATCCAATAAATTAAAAGTCCCAATAATATTTGTTTGAATAAATTCTGAGGGTCCAAAAATAGATCTATCAACATGTGACTCAGCAGCAAAATGAATTATTATTTCAGGTCTGTATTTATTAAAAATGCTTTTCAAAGCACTATAATAACAAATATCAACTTTTTCAAAAAAATATCTTGTTTGACTATATTTATCATCAATTTCCTTTAGATTTTCTAGATTTCCTGAATATGTTAATTTATCTACGTTAATTATCTTACCCTTAAAATCATTTAATTTAAAAATGAAATGAATAAAATTTGAACCTATAAAACCAGCTCCACCTGTTACTAGTATTTTTAATTCTGGATTTTTAATATCTAATTTATCTTTATTCACTTCTGGTATTCTCTATGTGATATCTGATTTTTATAAACATTTATTAAATATTTTTTATAACTGCAATCAGGAATATCTTTAATAAGCTCTTTTAACTGTTCAATACTAATGAAATTCATCATATAAGCAACTTCTTCTATACAAGCGACCTTTAGTCCCTGTCTATTTTCTATTGCTCCAATAAATGATGAGGCTTCCATTAAAGATTGAGGCGTACCAGTATCCAACCAAGCAACCCCGCGTCCGAATAATTCAACTTTTAATTTGCCTCTTTTTAAATAATCTTTATTAACATCTGTAATTTCCAATTCACCTCTGGCGGATGGTTTTAGATTTTTAGAAATATTTATTACGTCATTATCGTAAACATATAATCCAACTAATGCATAATTTGATTTTGGTTTCTCCGGCTTTTCTTCTATAGAAATTACATTGCTATTATGGTCGAATTCTACGACTCCATAACGTTCTGGATTTCTAACGTGATACCCAAAAACAGTCGCATTATTATTGGCTTTTACTGCCCCCCGAATAAAATCCAATTTCCCGTAAAATATATTATCACCCAGAATCAATGTAACTGAATCACCGTCAATAAATTCTTCACCTACAATAAATGCATCTGCAATGCCTCGTGGTTTTTCTTGGATGGCATATTCTATTTTTAAACCTAGATGAGAGCCATCTGAAAATAATTTTTTATAAAGTGGAACTGTTTCTTTATCCGATATTATTAGAATTTCCCTAATTCCTGCTAACATCAGGATTGATAAGGGATAATAAATCATAGGTTTATCATAAACCATTATTAACTGCTTACTGTAGATATTTGAGGTGGGATAAAGGCGGGAGCCGGTACCACCTGCTAATATTATTCCTTTCATTTTGTTCTTTTTCCTTTCATTTGACTTTTTACTCAAATATTCCCAAGACACCAAGAGAATAGGCCCTTTTGTCTGATTTAGCCTTGAGTTTTGAAAGAAGAATGAAATTTCCCATAGAAAGCTTCTCTGAAGTATACATCATGTTACCTGTTCCCAAGTCATAAGGAACACCTACAGAATTTTCAAAGACATAACCCATGATGTCTCCTTTATTGACTGATACAGGTACTTTGAACTCAAATTGTTTAAGCCCGGCTTTTTCTATTATGAAAGCAGCCGATTCCCATACGACAAACCATCCTTTTCCGCCCTGTCGGAGTACCAGTACATGGTAGGAACAAGGAATTGTAAAAAACCCCCTTGTTCCAAGCATTGTTCCATTTGAAGGCATCGCATTTTTTACTAAAACAGCAGTATATGGCATGTTTTTTTTAAAACTCTCGCCTGTTTTCTTGTTGAATAGAACACCTGAAGCGATATAACTTGCTGCAGCCGTGTTCCCATCAGAAGAAACCGCCACTTCAATTGGCCCGAGTTGAAGATCCTTTGTTCCTACTACGGACCATGCATTATGTGTCAATTCCCCTATCCTTTCCCGCTCCCCTTCTGTTTCCAGGGAAAGGGTGTCCAGGAAAGTATCGAGATTTTCTTTAACAGTACTTTCATAGTAAATACGGATAAGATTTTTAATGAGATCTACATCATTTTGGGCATGGACTTGTATTGGTAGTAAAGTAAGAAGGAACATAATCAAATTCGCTATCGATATTAATTTAAATCTCATCATTGATATGCCTTTCTGCTAAACTTTACTCCATATTTTGCTGTTCTCCTGGTTGAATGTCCTTCACTATCTTTTAACTCGACTATAATAGGCATGAAGAGTACGTCTTCCCATGATTCGGCTGCATCCTGGAATTTACGATGTATCTGATAAAAAGTCTTGGCATTTTCATAGAGTATCTTGAGAGCTTCTGTGTAGGGATCTACAGGCATTCCCTTCGCCAGGTCTGAAAACGACTGGCAGGTGTCCAAGAGACCGATGGTGGTGTGCAGACCGTTAAGCATGGCATCGGGCGATTCTCTTCCTGATTCTTCCCTAGTCGAGATTTTTTGATCTTTAGGAAGATTCCTATATGCGGCCATTCCTTCTTGAACGTTTTTCTGGGAACTCAGGATATAATCCCCAATATCAACAGCCTTTGTGGCTAATGTACCATCAGGTGTAACGAATTTACTAACCACGGAGAAAGCGCTGTCTTTAGCCTTCGCGAGATTCTCGGCCGTAAATGGGAGTTCGACTCCCTTTTTTGGCTGACCGGGAAATAGATCGATGGATCAGCCCAAACTTTTATCTTTCCCAAAAGCATAGAAGGCGGGATATAGATGACTGTCCCTTCCCCTTTTTCATTTGTTTTTATATATACCGAGGTGTTTCCGCTGCGCTCGAGCCATCCACCGTCAAGATATGGTATGTGGAGAGCTAAGGTAGTTACAAGAAATTCCCTTCCTGAAATCGGAAGCCCATGCTGATCTGTAACTCTGATTGTAATATTCGCTTTGTTTTTTTGATGTGCTGCGATTGGCTTTTTATAATTTAGAGAAACCTTAAATGTTCCAATATCTCCCACGTAGCGGATAAACTCCTTAGGTCCGGACTGGCATCCTTCTGGTAATAATTCTAATGTTACGGACATGACTGGCTCATTAATTTTCAGAGTCGCAGGGAAGGAGATCTTAATTTGCTTTTTATCTGCCTTGACTGGGTAATTTCTTGAAAAAAGCATCCGTTTATCGGCTGCAGCTTCCACTTTCATGATGCCAGATTCGGCAGAATAGAGACCGTATTCGCAAGTTATTTGGATCTCCTCGGGAGTTCCTGTTTTTATCTCCGTAGAACGATCCGGATCAGGCGATATGATAGATATATAATCTGGAATCTGCTCTTTATCAGAGTCTGGTTTGCCCTTTATACCGAGCTTAATCTTTGCGAAATTCTTTGCTTCATCAATACTGGCCTGGCAGTAGTTAAGCAGACTTTTTACAGGTGCAAACAACTTATCAGTGTAGTCTCCAATGCCAGGTTCCTCTTGAGTTACGCGGTAAGAAGCCCAGAATTGTCCGCCAAATCTGCTCGAAGGAAAGGTTGCGCTAACTTTAAAACTATCCGCATATTTTCTATGAACTCTTTCGAGATCCATTCTAGTAGGGCCTTTTGCTGCATTTTTTACTCTCTTCGCTTCGGCTTCTATGGCTGCTTTCTGCATTGCTTCTAGGGCCTTTTTCCCTTCGACACTCCATATTTTTGTTATGCATACAGGAATACCCATTATTTCAGCTACATATCTTTCTAAACAAGGCATAATTATATTATCACAATTTTCTGTAATTAATTGAGGCGGGTAGTATATATACTGAACAGAACGGAATGTTATTCCCACATTATTTATTTCAATAGAACGTTTGTTAGTTCCCCAGGCTATCATATATTCGGCATTATTTTCATAAATCCATCTTAGCTTAGCATAGTTAACTATGCCCCAATAAGCGTAATCGATGAGAGCAACTGGGCGATATCTAGGATTTGGAGGCTTATTTGTTTTAGTACAATAGCCTTTATCCAAAAAATCAGGATCAAGTTTAAGATGCTTTTCTATATCATCTCTCATCCTCTCGAACCATACATTGAGATCGCCACATTCTTTACGTGCTTCTTCTATCATACTGCGTATTTCTTCACGTGAAAATTTCTGTATGCCATTATATTGCTGCTGTGCATTCCCTGATTGTGCAAAGCTTAGTAGAAAAAAAACTATTAAAGCACAAAAATACTCAAATCGTTTAATTAAAGTTAGTTTATAAAACATTTGACAAGGATTTACACAGACTCATAATATCTTTGTCGCAATTCTTCCGACAAGAAAAACTTAAAAGCAAATACAATTAATAAAATCAGTGAACGGGGATTTGTGCAGAAAAGCTTGAAAACTAATACATTTCTATTTATATATATTTCCCCTAAAATCAACTTTTTCGATATAAAATCGTTTTGACTCATAATTGACAGTAAATATAATCCTTATTTTCCCTTTTCTTATCCGATAAAAATCCTTCCACTTGCCTGTGAGTTTCTTTATATCTATACTAATATCCTCGCCTTTTGTTTTTAATATAAAGCTCTTTATTTCTCCTATAACTTTACCCGTAATTTTCTGTTTCTCAATAAATTTAAAAGCTTCTTTTGAAAAATCTACTTTCCACGTCATAATTCTATTTCTTTACTTTTAAAAACTTCTCTTCTTTTAGATGGAGAACCATATGCTTTCTCAATATCTTTCATCTCCTCTGGAGAAACAGAAGCCAGATTTTTTAAAACAAAATTAAATCCTTCTTCCTCTAATACTTCTCTTACAGCTTTTTTAAGCATGAGATATAACTCATCTTTGTTTATTTGTAATTCCATTTTATATCCTCCGAAAGGTGCATAGATATTTTATATTATTTTTCTAGTTTATACAAAATATGATTCATTAGTAAAAGCTATATTTGACAGGGCTCTGCGCGGATAAATACAGCAAATAATTAATAATTGCAGGCTACCGCCGGTGGACTTTGGTGATTTATAAATTTTCATTTAATCTCTAATCCGCTGTGTTCACCAGTGCGTTATATCAATAGGTATTCAAATATATTTTTTGGCACAGCTGATTTTTTTTATTTATTCGCTTTTCCATCCTTGTTTTCTGCTTTCCGGGGGTTTTGACTCATTTGCCGGAGCACTTCCGTCAGTGCTTCGAATTCTGTGGATTTGGAGAAGAAGTAGTCTGCCCCTGCTTCCATGCATTTCTTGCGGTACTGAGGGTAGGGGTAGTTTGTAAACATGATGACTACAGGCGCATGCTTGCTTCTTTTTATTGTCTCGAGAGCCAGGATTCCGTCTCCTTTTGGCATGCGTATATCCAGTATGACCACATTCGGTTTTAACCTTTCCACTGCCTCTACTGCTTCGTATGAGTCTTCGGCATGACCGATGATCTCTATGTCCTTTAATTCGGACAGCATTTCGATGAGGTGGGTGCGTAGAATTTCAGAGTCATCTGCTATAAATAAACGCATCTTTTTGCAATCCCCCGTTTTTAATGCTCAAGGGCCGGGGAAAGTCTTCACCTATTTGGCAAGGCCTATTTTATTCCGGTGGGAAAAGGCTTGTAAATCGGAGTATGTCTGATTTTTATGTAGGAGTTTGTCCTACAAGACCAGTGGGGAGGAAGAGGTACGCATATAAAATCTATATATACCAGATTGGAATAAACTTATTAAACAAAAAATGGACTTTACCTATTTTTGGAATTAATAGGCATTTCCTCGGGGGAAGATATTGACGACAGCAATAATTTCTTTTTTTGCCAATAACGCAAAAATTACTCTATAATTTCCAATCCTTAATCTATAAAATCCCTTTAATTCACCTGTCAAAGCTTTCACTTGAGGATTCTCTAAAGGATTTTCTTGTTGCGATAATGTAAGAAGTCTTTCTTTTATCCTTTTTCTTCGTTTCTTATCTAATTTCTGGAAATATTTCTCTGCATCAGAAGATATTCTAATCGACCAGCTCATTTATATCCTTTCCACCGCTATTTTTAATTTCCTCTAATCCTCTCCTGCATTCTTCAGCAAAACCTGGTATACCCATCAATTCAAGAGTTTCCCTATGCCTGTCAACATATTCATCTACGAGCTCTTCAAAGATTTTGCTTAAAGGTCTATTTTCATAACCAGCTATTGCTCTAACAAGCCTCAATTTTTTATCGGGAAGTCTCAATGTTGTCGCTCCCATGTTATCACCTCCACATAAATAATAATACCATGATATCATAATGTCAATAAGTAAAGACAATAACTTCGCTCTCGCTTATATATCGTCGCTTCAGGTTGCCATCCCTTAGGGTTAAGACCTCTCACGTTCATATACATACCTTTTGCTCGCACGCCGCCAGTTCCAACTCCGACAGCCCTATGCAGTGCTTGTTGCCATTTCTTCCTGCACAGTGACAGGCTTCATCCACTCCGAAAGACTGACCAGCTGTAAAACTTAACGAAGCTAATCTCTTCATTTTCATTACGGCTTACTCACCGAGCGCAAAGAGCTTCAGCATCGCTGTCACCAGCAAATGCTGTCTTTGCCTCTTCCGGCTGAATGGCAAATTAGCCGGACCGGATTTTCACCGGCTGGCATCTATACGCTTCGTGACACACCGGATTTTCGCAGATAAAAGATTAAAAGCTGTATTTTACACTGAGGACGCGGGG
>Ga0307421_1000110_pt1 | contig 50473 bp, 47 predicted proteins | sample SalMarWE160270MG_FD_202163 | JGI IMG/M metagenome (GOLD analysis project Ga0307421, IMG submission 202163) | Salt marsh sediment microbial communities from the Plum Island Ecosystem LTER, Massachusetts, United States - WE1602-70 | ecosystem: Environmental > Aquatic > Marine > Intertidal zone >... | reverse complement strand
GTCTGTTCAGAAGGTTCCATTTGCAAGGCTTGCGCAGTCCGAAAATGCGGAGTTTACTAGTCGTAAATGAGCAATTTTCGGACAAGCGTAACGCAGCAAATGGGACTTTATGGACAGACACTAATTAAAATTATTCAAAAATGACAAGACAAAGAAAAATTCTGCTCCCCGAAAGTGAAATGCCGACGCGATGGTATAATCTTGCCGCTGATCTTCAACCTGACCCCTATATGAGTCCCGACGGGCCCGTTCCTCCGGAAGCATGGGCCCCTGTGTTCCCAATGAACCTGATTGAACAGGAATACAGTCAGGAACGATGGATAGATATACCTGAGGGTATCCTGGATATACTTACACGATGGCGTCCGGCACCTTTACACAGGGCATATGACCTTGAGGAAGCAATCGGAACTCCTGCCAGGATCTATTATAAAAATGAAAGTTTTTCACCTGCAGGGAGTCATAAACCCAATACTGCCGTAGCACAAGCCTGGTATAATAAGGAGTTTGGTATCAAGAGCCTGACAACCGAAACAGGTGCAGGGCAATGGGGAAGTGCCCTTTCTTTCGCCTGCTCATTGCTTGGTTTGGAATGTAAAGTTTTTATGGTAAGAATAAGTTTCGACCAGAAACCATTACGTAAGCTGATGATGCAGACATGGGGCGGCAAATGTATAGCCAGCCCGAGTAATGAAACCCAGGCCGGCCGTGATATGCTGGCTAAGCATCCGGACACTCCGGGGAGCCTTGGCCTTGCAATCAGTGAAGCAATAGAAGCTGCGGTTACGGATAAAACAGGCCAGACACGCTATTCATTGGGAAGTGTGTTGAATCATGTAATGATGCATCAGACCATTATCGGACTGGAGACCAAGAAGCAGCTCAAAATTGCCGGTGAGAGCAATCCAGATGTTGTTATCGGATGTGTCGGAGGCGGCAGCAATTTTGCAGGAATCGCTTTCCCCTTCCTTTATGATAAAATAAACGGGGCCGACATTAATATTATTCCCGTTGAGCCTACATCATGCCCTACACTTACTAAAGGGCCTTATTTATATGATCATGGTGATACGGCAAAAATGACCCCGCTTGTGGCTATGTATTCTTTAGGCCACAGCTTTGTTCCGGCTCCCATCCATGCCGGGGGATTGCGTTACCATGGCATGTCACCACTGGTAAGCAAGGCTGTGCAAAAAGGTTTGATGAATCCGCTGGCATTACATCAGCTTGAATCATACGAGGCCGGTTTACTGTTTGCACAAACAGAAGGTATTATTCCCGCACCGGAAACTACCCATGCCATTGCGGCTGCAATCCGTGAAGCCAAAAAAGCCAGGGAGGAAGGGAAAGAGAAAGTGATCCTCTTTAATTTCAGCGGGCATGGATTGATGGACCTCACAGGATATGATAAATTTATGAGTGGTAAGCTTCATAATTATGAATTACCTGATGATGTGATAGCAGAAAACCTGAAGGAACTGGAGGGATACCCGAAACCATAAAAGCTTCCTGTCAGGGGTGCATGTACAGTTTAACCTGCATTATTGGCTTCACCGAGCTAAAGGTTCATAAAAATGAATGAGAATTATGCTATGTGTTGATTATGCATGAACAATAGAAATTAAAAAAAAGGCTGCCTGAAAAGGCAGCCTTTTTTTAACCACCACTATTATTAATTAGAGTCTGTCTATAAAGTAGTCAAAATGTTTAACCGGACATGTGTCTGTTCAGAATGTTCGAGATCAAGGCGCGTGATCATTTTAAACCGCAGAATACTAAAGTATTTGAGGATTTAAAATGTGAGCGGCAACGCAGATATCGGACATTATGGACAGACACTAATTGTATGCACTCTCACCATGTTCATATATATCCAGTCCTTCTTCTTCTATTCTCTTCGGCACCCGCAAGCCGTTTGTAGCTTTCAATATCCCGAACAAAATAAATCCCGTGGTCAGTGCCCAGGCACCAATAGCCATCACACCAATGAACTGAATACCCAGCAACTTAAATCCGCCTCCATATGCCAGTCCGCCTTCGGTAGCAAATACACCGACCAGTATAGTCCCGATTGCTCCGCAAACGCCGTGTACAGATACAGCACCCACAGGATCATCCACTTTTAGAACCTGGTCAATTAACTCAACGCTGAATACCAATACTATACCTGCAATTATACCTATTATTACAGCTCCTCCCGGACTGACGATATTGCATCCGGCTGTAATGGCAACAAGACCGGCAAGGGCGCCGTTAAGTGACAAACTCAGCGCTGGCCTTTTATATCTTGCCCATGCAACAAACATAGCTGTAATTGCACCGGCAGCTGCTGCAAGGTTGGTTGTCAGGGCGATATGTCCAATAGCCAGTACATTGTCCCGTCCTGCTGCTCCCAGTTGCGAACCCGGGTTGAACCCGAACCATCCGAACCAGAGAATGAACACACCCAGGGCTGCAATCATAAGATTATGCCCCGGAATAGCTTTGGGCTTGTTACCATTGGAATATTTCCCCAGGCGCGGTCCTAATACTATTGCTCCTGCCAGTCCTAACCAGCCCCCAACCGAATGCACTACGGTTGAACCGGCGAAATCTATAAACCCCAGGTGATCAAGCCAGCCGCCTCCCCATTTCCAGTGACCGGAGACAGGATAGATAATAAGCGTTATCACTATGGTAAACATTATATATGCATTGAATTTTGTGCGCTCAGCCACTGCTCCCGATACTATGGTTGCTGCAGTTGCTGCAAACACCGTTTGGAATATAAGATCAGTCTTGTCGGCATAATTGCCAATACCGTCACTATTGAAAAATATGTGCGGATTACCTATTATACCGGCTATTGAATCACCATACATAATGGTATAACCTATCAGCCAGAATATGATGGAGCCAATGGAAAAGTCCATAAGGTTTTTCATCAAAATGTTAGCTGTGTTTTTCGTACGTGTAAAGCCCGCTTCAACCATTGCAAATCCGGGTTGCATGAACATGACAAGGAAAGCCGCTAACAATACCCACATATTGTTAATGGAGATCTCCATATCTGTCATGGCAGCAGCCACTTCAGTTATTGTAGTTGTTGTTTCTTCCATAATTGTAATATTTTGTTTTTTTCCGGTATGTTAATTTCAGATCTGTTCTGACAGATATTTTTACTCTTCACCCTCAATGTACAGCGACTTATCACCCTGTTCACCGGTGCGGATCCTGTAGGCATCTTCAATATCAGAAATGAATATCTTTCCGTCACCTATCTCACCTGTTTGTGCTGATTTAAGGATCGCATTCACCGCCGGTTTAAGGAATTTGTCCCTTACATAAATGGACAACAGCATCCTTTCTATTGTACCTGTATCGTATACGATACCTCTGTATTGACGCTCTTCACGTGCTTTCCCAACACCGCGAACTTCCCAGAAAGTGAAAAACTCAATACCGGCTTTGTGGAGGGCTTCCTGAGTTTCAGGAAAGGTAGTTTTCCGAATAACCGCTTCAATTTTTTTCATAACAATAGTATTTTTATTAGGTATTTATCAATTCCCAAGGATTACGTTATCTCTGAGGATCAGAAGGATAATCCTACTACAAGGTTGAATTCTTCCTTTTCGGGATTAAGTATTATTGTACCGTTTACAGGCAGGGAAAAGTTATCAGAGATCTTAATCTCCTTTCCGGTCCCTATACCAACATTACAAACAGCAAACTCACCGTCAGATGTATGCCATCCATCGCCCGCTCCCAGGAACACATTGAAATGCTCAAAAGTATATCCGGCCTCAAAGTACAGGTCTCCTCCGGTTGATCCGGCACCTGATGAAGCATCGTTCAAAATGATGTTGGCTGAAATTGAAAATCCGCTTATCTCATAGCCTGCGTTAATCTCAAGGGCGTGACTGCTTATCGTGTCTGAGAATTCAAACCACGGACTTCCCTGGTAATAATAATCGCTGATCCCGAGACTGAGTCCAAAACCGAAACTGTAGGAAGCATAAAGGTCAGCTTCCGCTACTTCTCCCAGATCATGAAATCCAAAGGAGCCCCAGGCACCAATAACAAAGTTCCCCACCCCAAGTTCCACCCAGGGTTGAATGGCCGGGCCGGGGGCCTGTTTGGAACCCCTCCATACGTAGTTACTAACTATATCTGCACCTGTTGTAAAGGGAGGATTTGATCCTTCCTGTGCAGAACTTATGGCCGGAGCCCAAAAAAGGTTCACAACCATTGCAAATAAATAATTCCTGAGATGTTGCATAATCCAAAATTTTAAATTTTTAGTAAATTGACATTACAAAAGTAAATAAAAATATATTACCCCCTATAAAAAATAGGGGTAAAAATTATAAAAGATATAAAATAATAATTTACCCCCCACATATAATAGGATATAGTAACGATAAAAATATTATATAATTACATACCCCCTTTTTTTTCTATTGTGGCAAAGAAGATTTGATCTGTTCCGGATTATTAATGTGGCAGGTGGGGGGGGGAGTTCACCGTTCCACAAAAATCGCTTGATTTACTACGAAAGGTTTTCTGCCTGCGGAACCCAAGCTCACTCCTCCTTCGTCGTCTTATCCTGGGCGGCATGAAATGACAGGGTTGCCAGGTAAGGAGTATTTTCATGTTCAATCACAGCAAGGGCCATTGCATCATGGCGGGCAGGAAAGAACTGGTCATAGGCGCTTGTTTTTATTTCATGCTCACCGTCGGGATAAAAAACTGCATCCAGGTTTTCTTCAGGTGGTGAAAGCAGGTCGCTCCAATGATCTTTTTCAGGTTCTTTTAAATTGATGATGGCTTTTATTTTTTCATCGTGGCCGGAAATGATCCATTTTGTCTTTTCCTTTTTTACTTTTAATCCTTGCTTTGAAAGTGAAGGATCGAAAGCCAGCATGGGACTGTCGGGCATTTCCTTTGTGCCGAATCCTGTCGACAAATGCAGGATCTTCTCTCCATATGCACGAAGGTGCAGGGTATATTATTTCCGGGGAGCAGTTATATCGGGTCTGATATCAACGGAAGGTTGCTGCTTTTGAAAAGGCACCGTGAGCATGATATTTCCATCCGATTAGGATAATGCAGTTGGCCTGTATGGCCCGCCGCAGGCTCTCGCTTCCATCGGGAGGATTTGCGAAATCAAGAAAATCAATAATATGATAGTTCGTGCGTTTCATTGTTTTTAATTTTATTAGCAACTGTTATGCGCACGCGTTGCAAACGCGCGCGAGTCTTTAGTTCGAAGGTCGAAAGCTGAAAGTTGAAAGGAAAAGAGCTCGAATCTCGAAGCTCTATCTGCCGCAAGTCTGTGACTTGTGGCTCAAAGTAGCTCCTTCGGAGCCGGGCAGGTTTAGGTTGCTTATTCTCAATGTAAAATATTTCAATACCTTCCTCCGCCTAATTCCAGGCCGAGCTGGATGCCGAAAAAGTTACTGATGTCTTTTCCTGTGAAGTTAAAGATGGCTGCCAGCCGGAAATGATGGGCATTGATCCCAATTCTCGGGGCAATCCCAAAGTTGGTCTTTGACTGATTTCCTATGTACACCCCGTTGACCAGGGAGGTAGAGATCGCTGATTTTTTCTTCTGGTAAATACCGGCTCCAAGCCCCACGAAAGGTCGCACATTATCATACCCGAAGGCATATTCGGAAATGATCAGGATCGGGTACATAACAGTGGATTCCAGTTCCACCGCAGTATAATCAACCGTAATGCTGCTTTCTCCCAGGTATACTCCTTCCAGGTGCAGTCCCATAATGATATTGTCAGTAGTGGCATATCGGGGTTCAATATAAAAGCCATAACCTGAACCGGCATTTTCGGCTGTTGGCGTTTCATATAAGACACCGAACCCCACCCTGAACGGTTTAAAAATTCTTTCCCGCACTGCCTGGCCGTAAAGTGTTGAAGCGGAGAAGAGGAATAAGGTAAGACAAATGATTAACAGCTTTTTCATAGATATTGGATTTGGTTCGTGATCAATTCAGGTTTAGGAACATTCAGTTGCATAGTTCATCCATTTTTTAGAAAAGACAAATATATGACATACAGGTTGCATATGAATACTTAAAAGATGCTTTTTTATAAAGTTGTTTAATCCGACCGGGAGGGGTTAAAAATCAGTAGCCCTTTCTAAGTCCTGGAGGTGATTGTGATGAAAGTCCTTAGCTGTAAGTCATGTGGCAGTATGTTAGGTACGAGCTGCAAGTTTGCGCCGGCGGATACCAGTGGATGAGTGAATACTCGCGACGGAGGGGGTGATGATATCATTTTACCACACGATGAAGTCGTGCGGTAGCTACGGCGGCTTTATAGATTATTTCAAGTTATTAATATTGACGAGTCACCCTGCTACCGCACGATTCTATCGTGTGGTAATCTGAAACCCGCAATACTATATGCTTTTACCAGCCGGGGCGTGACCTGGCTGCATTCCGGTATTCACGGGGCGTGACCTTTTTTCTTTTTACAAACAAGCGGTTGAAATTTCCATTAAGTTTGAATCCGCATTCCTCTGCAATTTCACCGACCGGTTTGTCGGTCTCAATGAGCAATCTGCATGCCCCGATAATTCTCAGGTCAGTAAGGTAATCGGAGAATGAGCGATAGGTATGTTTTTTAAAAAAATGGCTGAAAGCGGAAGGCGACATATTGGTCATTTCTGCCAGCCGGATCAGGCTGACACGTTTTTTATCATCTGTATTTTTATAATTGGTATGGATGTAATCACAGGCAATGCGCAATTTTTCGTTTTTTATATGTTGTTTTCTCCCAAAAGAGGCCGGGTCATTTAACAACCTCTGCCCGGGAGCCACGGCAAGATCATATAACAGGGAAAGGAAACCGAGAAATCCATCCATCTCCCGGAGGGTGTTCAGGTGGATAAGCTTTTGTGCAAGATCATCAGCATGACTTCCTTCAAAAACAATTCCGTAGGCAGAGTTCATAAGCAGATCGCGCACAGGATGCATTACCTTCCGGTCAAGGGTTTTTTTGCTGAGAAAATCTACCGGGAATTGCAGGGTAACAACTCTTGCTTTGTTTTCGGTATTTTCATTGCTCCATGCATGCAGCAACCCGGACCCGAGCAATGCCAGGTCTGAATATTTGTATGGTTCCATTGAAGTGCCTGCAATACGCTTTCCGCAAGCGTTTAGAACCAGGTTTAATTCATATTCGGAATGATAGTGAACCGGATAATCGAACCGGGCATCCTGATGATCCTGAAAAAGATAAAAATCTTCTTTATATAAGGGCAGGATCTCCTGATTAGTATTTGTTGATCTCATAAGGTCCTTTTTATTCTAAATGTAAAAATAAGGAATTTCTATCTAATTTCATATTAGTATAAAAATTGTTCAACATAATATACTATCTATATAACTTTAATTCATATATTTAACACGTAGAAATAATTAATATTTTTGACGACTATAAGATATATTTCAAATTTATATATTAATTAAAGCGATTATAAATACATAAATACATAAAGAAAACCAAATGAAACCCTCACCATTAAGAGAGTTTAAAATATGAGGTACAAAGACAAAAGGATATGAATATTTTTATAACCAGGTTATTGGTGAGGGTTCGCCGAACACCTTAAAAATATAATAATTTGGTGAGGCAACACATACCACCAACTTTGATTAAACGAAATAACAACTTAATTACTAATAACTTAATTAAGATATATTCGAATGAAACGATTGCTTTTTGTTTGCACAGCTAATATTCAGCGCTCTCCTACGGCTGAGCGTTTATATAAGACGAATCCCAGGTTTGATGTTCGTTCCGCAGGTATCTCCCCGTTTGCAAAAACCATGATCAGCCGGGATTTGCTGGAATGGGCCGATTATATTATTGTTATGGAAAAGCATCAACAGCAGGCGATCAGAAAATCATTTACTGAGATAGCGGTAAAGAAAAAAATATTTTGTTTTGATATCCCGGATGAATATGATTACATGTCACCGGAACTTCAATATTTGATAAAAGAAAAAATGAGCGATTATTTTGGGGAATAACATGGCTGCATACAAATATAACAATTCATCATACCGGCCTGCTTTATGGCGATTAAAAGCAAAAGCTGATGATAACCGGGAAGAACATGCCAGGAATGCCAGAGTTTGTCTTGCTTTTGGGTTTGGCATCCTGCAGGGAAAAAATGGGAAGGAAAAGCCCGGCAAAGAAAATAAAGAAATTTGGAAGCAGATCATTGAAACCTGCCATCCGGAAATGATTATCTGCCAGGAAGCTGTTCTGCTGGCTTCAAAGGCATCTACACTGAAAAAGAAGATTAGCAGGCAGAGCGGCATAAAAATTATTCGTATGCACGATCATTCGCCGGATGATTATTATGATACCATCAGGGCTTCAGTCCATGGATTAAGGAAAATAGATGAATATTTCCCGGAAGGCCCTCTTAAAATAGCTGTTTTTGCACATTATTACCAACTTAACAGGGTAGCCTGGATATTGTATCAACTAAAAAAAATGAATCCTTCATTTAAGCGTTTTGAATTTATCATTCCGGAAACGAATGTCAAATCCTTTTCATCCAAATCCATACATGTTCATACACGTTATAAACTATTGTATTTGATGGTTGAACTGGGCTTATCCAGACCGCGGGATTTTATTCATATACAACTAAAAAAACATTCAATATGGAAATAATACTTTTATTGTTCGGGGCCATGCTTGTGCTGATATATTATCTGAGAACCGGCACTAATGATGATATGAATTTTGTACTGTTTATTTTGTCTAATGTTGGTTTGTGGTTTTTGATTATCGCAATTTTCATGATACTGAACAGTTATGAAATAGTTCATTCCGGCTTTCCTTTAATTGCCGGGATTGCTGCCGGTTTACTGATAGGATTCAGAAGCCTGATATTCTGGTTGTCAGGAAGTAACCTGAAAGGGACACCGCCTGAAGAGGCAATTGGCAGTGCAGGAATCGGTTGTTTTGGATTTTTTTTTCACTTGCTTGCAGGATTCGTTTCAGGGCTTATTATTTAGTGTCTGTCCATAAAGTCCCATTTGCTGCGTTACGCTTGTCCGAAAATTGCTCATTTACGACAAGTAAACTCCGCATTTTCGGACTGCGCAAGCCTTGCAAATGGAACCTTCTGAACAGACACATGACCAGTTAAACATTTTACCAACTTTATAGACGGGCACTATTTAGTGTCTGTCCATAATGTCCGATATTTGCGTTGCTGCCAAAATTTTAAATCCTCGAATACATTAGTATACTGCGGTTTAAAATTTTTGCGCGCCTTGATCCCGAACATTCTGAACAAACACTACGAGTTTATTGACAGACTCTATTTAAGAACAATATTTCGTTAGCCTGTGGCACATCATCTACTTCGTTGACTTCAGTTCGCAGTACTATTATACACCTTCGCTTTGCCGCCTTGTATATGATGCACTACAGACTTTTTCAGCAGACCCTGGTTATTATTGGGTGAGATCTTGTGCGACCAGGATTTTCTTTTTGGGAAAGATGGCTGTCAGTGTGATCATCAGGACGGCCGATACTGAAATCCCGAATATATTGGCATCAAGTCCTAAGGGCAGAGGCAGATCGGAAATGATAAGGACCAGTGTTGTTCCGCCACCGGCGATCATTGACCAGAAGGCGGCGACAGGACTGCTGCGTTTGAAGAATAATGCCCAGATAACCGGAATGAACATGCCCGAAACCATAAATGCATAGGAATAAAGCATTAATTGCAGTACGCTTGGCATTTTTATGGCTATCAGTATGGCCAGTACACCAAGTACCAGTGTGAGCACCTGAGATATCCTGAGGTTATTTTTTGAATTGTGCAGAAAGAAAATATCGGTAAGGATATTGCCTGAAGAAGCCATAAGGCAACTGTCAGCCGTTGACATTATCGCGGAAAAATATGCCGACATCACAATACCCATTAGCCCGACAGGCAAGACGGTCCTGAGTAACAGGGGCAATCCCATCTCCTCGTCGATAGAACCGGTGGAATAGAAACCCAGGTATTCAAAAAGGCCGTTTTCCATGGCAACCCTGGCAAAAAGTCCCAGAAGCACCCCGGTAAAAGCCATTACCGGGTATTCAAATAAACCGGCAATAAACCATGCCCGTTTTGCTGTTTTTTCATCCTTAGCTGCATAGATACGCTGATACAATGTCATGCCAATAAACCAGATCGGGATAATAGTTACAAACCAATTGAGCAACTGCTGCCATGTTACATTTGAAAGAGTTAAAAAGCCTGCGGGCAGGACTGACCTGATCTCTTCAAGTCCCCCGATCCTGATATAGCAAATAGGAATGCTTATGAATATTAGTCCCGACAATAAAATGATCCATTGTATGGTATCGGTATAGATAACTGCCTTTAATCCTCCCATCACGGTATATACAACTGCAATTACTCCCATTATCAGTAAAGCAGTATTAATATCCAGCCTGGCAAAGGTTGCAGAAGCAAGTTTTGCTCCGGCCAGGAGTTGTGAACTGGTAAATCCGAGATAGCCGATAGCGGAGATCAGGCCTGCTACAAATGCAACCCTGGCGTTATAGGAGTGTTCCAGAAACTGGGGAAACGAAAGAAAGCTGTGTTTCCTTGCCAAAACGGAAACCCGGGGTATCAGCAATACGGCACTTAGCCAGGCACCTACAAGTCCGGTAAAAAGCAACCAGCTTCCAGACAATCCCATAATAAAACCCAGTCCGCCCAGTCCGATAGAAAATCCACCACCCACATCGGTTGCTACAACAGATAGCCCGATATGCAGGCTGTTCATTTTTCTGCCGCCCACATAATAATCATCCGTATCCTTATTTCTCCGCAAAAAATAAAATCCGACACCCAGCATGAATGTCAGATAAACACAGAAAATTGTAAGATCGACCCAATGCATTTTAAAGGAAGGATTTTAAAGTTTTGGCTTCAGGGTGCGAACGAAGCTTGAGCAGGGCCTTTTTTCTTATCTGTTTGATGCGTTCATACTTCACATCCATGGATTCTGCAATTTCCGTATTTGATTTTGGAGGCATACCTATTCCAAAGCTGGCCTGAACGATATACTTTTCACGGGAATTCAGTTTATTTAATGCAGTATGGACCTCGGTTTTCAGGGAGTCATTAAGAAGTGACTCATCCGCCTGTGGCGAATCAGCATTCGGGATGGTATCTTTCAAAAAGTATTCTTCGTGTTCTTTCACCGGGGCATCAATTGACCTGTGGTAAGAAGATGCCATATACAATTCTTTGACTTTTTTTGATGAAATGTCAACAAGAGTGGCAATCTCCTCGTGTGTGGGTTCACGTTCATTTTCATATTCAAAGCGGGCCACGGCCTTATTGATACGGTTAAGTTCATTGGTTTTGTTCAAAGGCAGTCTTACAATCCTGGTTTTTTCCGATAGTGCCTGAAGTATGGATTGCCTTATCCACCAAACAGCATAGGAAATAAACTTAAATCCCTTTGTTTCATCGAACTTTTCAGCAGCTTTTATCAGTCCTATATTGCCCTCGCTTATAAGGTCGGAAAGGCTAAGTCCCTTATTTTGATATTGTTTGGCGACCGATATCACAAACCGAAGGTTGGCACGGACCAGCTTTTCCACTGATTGTTTGTCATTTTTTTTAATCCTGCGTGCCAGCTCAACTTCCATCTCAGGTGAGATCAATTCCTCTTTACTGATATCGTGGAGATATTTATCGAGCGTGTTAACATTCCTGGGTGTTATTATCTTTTGGATCTTAAGCTGTCTCATAAAAATTATTACTATTGTCAGATTTTACATGACCGATATAACATTTTGCCGGTTACGTATAAACAATATAAGAAAAATCCGGTATCTCATAATAATTTGTAGTATACATTCATAGATTCAATTTTTCCTGAAATATTTGTATTATTGATCAGTGTTCCCGAAAATTTATAATTGTTCTTCAAAAAGGTAATGTTCATACCTGTTGAGTTTAATCTTGCAATAGTATATAGCGACTTATAGTTTTGTTTACTCATGGATCCTTCCATCGCGGAAAGCAAATGTACAGCAAGGCTTTTCCCCCTGTAATCATTAAGAACAGCAAAATCTGTCATTTCTGCATTCCTGTATTCCGGATTTGTCTCGGCAGAAGATACACCTGCAAGCTTATCGCCATAAAACACACCAAAATAGATTATATTTTCCTGCATTGTTTTATGAATATACTCGGGAGAATGAATAGGAAATGGATATGTTGCAAATATGGTCCCGTAGATATCCGTGATCCCATCGATATGATCTTCCGTAAGCTGTTCGATCCGGTATTCCTTCTCCAGTGCCGGTAATGCTGATTTGTCGTTTCTCCGGCCGGCAAGAACATTATAAAGCCCGGTCAGTTTTTCAGCATCGGATTTCTGCCTTTTACTGTCACGAAAAAGTGACATCAGAAAAGCATCTTCCTCACCATTGTAAAAACCGGGAATAACTGCCTCTATGATATAACCTTCCTTTTGAAAAAGCGGTGCGGCCCATGAAGGTATCTTAACAACTATTTTTGAATAATTGTTTTTTGAAGCAAGTGATGAAAGCTGCTTTTCAATTCCGGGAAAATCTTCTTGTGCATGTTTCAACAGGTAGATCCTGTCGTTTAATTTGCCATGTTGAATTATTGAATTTCCCAGATGCTCTATTTTATCGTGCATTTTTTCTCCTTTTATACCTTTCATTACCACTTGGTATAAGGGATATTGAATTGTCTTCATCAGAAAGCAATTTTTCAATACCAAGAGATTTTATTTCACTTCCTTCCGACAGGTTCAGATCAAGGTCGCAATTCTCGCAATCCCTGTTACATTGCCTTGCTTCGTATGAATCAGGTTCTTTATACGTGGCAATTACCCCTTCATAATTTCTGAGTACCACTTTATTTGTAGACCAGGAAATAATATAATTCGGCATTACCGGTATCTTTCCTCCACCACCAGGTGCATCAATAACATATGTCGGTACGGCGAAACCGCTTGTGTGTCCTATCAGGCTTTCCATAATCTCTATTCCTTTACCCACGGGTGTCCTGAAATGAGACAGGCCTTCCGACAAGTCGCATTGATAAAGATAATACGGACGTACCCGGTTCATTACCAGTTTATGTACAAGACTTTTCATGATACGGGGACAGTCATTCACATCGGCAAGCAATACTGATTGATTGCCAAGGGGAAATCCGGCATCAGCAAGCATTGCCAGAGCTTCCTTTGAAGAACTGGTAATTTCGCGGGGATGATTAAAATGCGTGTTGATCCATAGCGGCTGGTATTTTTTTAGCACATCAATAAGTCCGCTTGTTATACGATAGGGCAGGACAACAGGCATCCGCGTACCTATCCTGATCACTTCAACATGCGGTATGTCCCTGATCTCCGACAGCAGCCAGTCAAGATACCTGTCTGTAAGCATAAACGGATCACCTCCGGATAATAGCACGTCCCTGATCTGCGGGGTCTTACGGATATATTCGATGCCTTTTCTCAATTGATTTTTTGAGGGTATCGAGTCCTGGTCACCGACTTTTCTTTTGCGAGTGCAATGCCGGCAGTACATCGAACAGATATTACTTACATGGAACAGAACCCGGTCGGGGTAGCGATGTGTAATACCTTCAACCGGACTGTCATGTTCTTCTGAAAGAGGATCCTTGAATTCGTTACTTAATATGTCAAGTTCCCGTATATCGGCTACCGACTGCTTAAATACGGGATCATTCGCGTAATTATCCGTATCTATAAGTGACAAATAATAAGGGGTGATCGATAAGGGAAACTTGGAAAGTGTTTTTTCAAGTTTCTGTCTTTCATCTTTTTTAAATTTAATTCCTGATAATAATTCAATTTCGGAAAGGCTTTTGATAGAGTGTTTTAACTGCCATCGCCAGTCCTTCCAATTTGAAATATTTGTTGTATCGTTAATTTTTCTTGCAATGTCCTGTTGATTTTCGCTGAATATCTTCATATTAGTTTTTTTAAATGAATAGTTTGATAATATTCATATTGAACAGATACATGTCCGGTTAAACATATTGCCAACTTTATAGACAGACACCATATAGTATCCTGCCGGGAAATAAATCATGTTCTGTATTGTCATTCTTAATTTACTGTACGATCTTTTTGATTTAGGATACAAATTCGAAATCTTTTTTTATTATACCGTAAATTTAAGCTAATCTGTATTATTCATGCAGGTTAATAGGTTTTATTTGTTTTATACGAATAAAACTGTGGCGGGTATACAATAGTTGCACAATAATTATACCGGAAATACAACATGTTAACTTTGAAACTGAAATTTTAAAATTGTAAATAGTTTCTATAGAAACAAAAATACGGCTTTTATCAGTTTTATACAAATATATGCTCTGTTAAATCATTCAGCTTTATTAACAGGGATATTAACAAAATGATGTAATTGCCTAGTATCAAGTGATTAAACACAGATAGAGGTAAAATGTTCAGTTAAGCCTGAATTTAAAGAAACTGTCAAATTGTTAAATTTTCACATTGTTGAATCGGTTAAACGGTGAAACTACAGACCGGTGCGACCGAAGGCCGGCAGGCTTTGAAATTATTATATATTGGCTTTGTCCCCGGAAGGTGAGGTTTCAGGTAATGATTGCTGTTCTTCAAGATTATCGTCCATTGCAATAACAGGTGATGCTTCAATTTCCTCAATATCCAGCAGGTTTACCAGGATATCCAAACTGTTTTCCACTTCAATAAGTTTATCAACGGGCAGTTTTTTTAATTTGAGGTTCAACTGATCATGTAATAATGGCGGTATTTTTTTATGTATATGTTCTCCTTTGGATGTCAGAGCTATATTAACAACTCTTTTATCACCGCTTTTCGGCAGGCGGGCAACAAGACCTTTTTTTTCAAGCCGGTTAATAATACCGCTTATTGTACTGGAGTTCAGGTTTAGAAATTTTCGTATATCATTTTGAGTTGCCTGAAAATTCCGCGAATTGTTTAGAAAACTAAGGCAAAGCACCTGTGGTATGCTCACGCCGTGCTCTTTCTGGATCTTTTTCGATTCCAGGTTGATCGATCTTACGATCTTTCTGATCTTAATGAGAATTTCCGTGGTATTCATCCTTATGAAAAAATGGCAAATTAAACATTTTGCCAACTTAATGGACATACACTAATTAGAAACAAAGATTTTATAGTTTCTGATAATTACTTCTTCAAATTACTGACTTCAGGTGTTGCGTTCACTTTGTCAATAGTAAGGCTCATGTTTCTCAGCAATTCCCGAACCTCATTAAATGATTCGACATTATATTTGGCCGAGGTGTTTGACATACCTACCTTCACTGTAATTGACCTTTCAGGAAGTTCCTCAAACAAATATTCATCCGTCCAGTCGTCCCCGATGCCAAAGATAAAATCATAATTCTTTTTACGCAACAAATTTTGTGCAGCACGTCCTTTATTTATTCCGGAATTCTTTATCTCAATGACTTTATTTCCTTCGAGGATCTCAATGTTATGGTTAGCGATAAGGTTCGTTAATTCATCTTTAAGTACATTGGCACGCAGTGTGCCAAGTTCGGGATCCGCTTTGCGGTAATGCCAGGCAATGGAGTAAGTTTTTTCTTCGATAAATGTACCGGGTGTTCTGTCGGTATAAAACTCAACAAGAGGTTTTATTACCGATTTCCAGTACACATTCATTTTGGCAGTGAAACTCCAGTCTTTTCCCGGGACTTTAACCCAGGCGCCGTGTTCAACTATCAGCGAATAGTCTTTCTCTCCAAACCAATCCGAGAATGTATTTTTATCGCGGCCGCTGATAAGTACTATTTCATTCCTGTTATCTTTTGCCAGGGTATCAAGGATCGTATAAAGTTCTTCATCCGGTGTTGCATGTTCGGGCTGCCTGTGAAAATCGACAAGTGTACCGTCATAATCAAGGAAGAGTATCCTTTTTCGGGCATTTTGGTATTTCTCAATGATATCATTCTTGTCGCCTGAAGTTATAATATTGGCAAGGTGCTTGTTCTGGAAGTTTTTCAGTTCAATGAGCGAATGCATAAATACCCTTGCCCATTTTTTAACATCATAGCGTTTCAGGCGGTCCTGCATAATTATGTTCCGTTCAATTTGTTCGTGTTCGGGCATATTAAGCCCCTCTTTTATGGCATCCGCGATCTGGTTAAGGTCATGTGGATTGATCACCAGGGCTTCACTTAATTCCTGTGCAGCACCTGCCATCTCGCTTAATATCAACACTCCTTTTCTGTCGACACGGGATGCAACATATTCTTTTGCTACCAGGTTCATACCATCACGAATCGGTGTAAGTAAGGCTACTTCACATGAGGTATACAGATCTATCAGATTGTTAAAAGGCATGGATCTGTAAAAATACCAAACGGGTGTCCAGTTTATGCTTGAAAACCTGCCGTTAATTCGTCCTACAAGTTCATCTACCCCGCTTTTCATTTTTTTGTAATGATCAAGGCTTGAGCGTGAAGGAACAGTTAGCATTACCAGTGTAACCTTTTCAATAAACTCAGGGTATTTTTCCAGGAAACGTTCAAATGCCCTGAGGCGGTTTCCAATTCCTTTCGTATAATCGAGCCGGTCAATTGACAGTATCAGTTTGACATCGGGCGTCAGCAACAAGTGTTTGTCAATCTCTTTCTGAAGTTTGGATTTATCTTTAATGGGTGTTTCCTGGTGCCTGATGGCAGCGTTGTGGAAACGGTCGTAATCAATTCCCATGGGGAATGTATCGGCAATAGCAATACGGTCATTAAGGTTTATTTCATTGAACTTGATCTCATGACCCAGTAATCTGCGCACAGAGCTGAGAAAGTGACGCTGGTAATCATAAGTGTGAAAACCGATCAGGTCGGCTCCGAGCATTCCGTTCAATATTTCTTTCCTGGCGGGCAGGTTCCTGAACACTTCGTAAGATGGAAAGGGTATGTGCAAAAAGAAGCCTATTGAAGCGCCCGGATAATTATCTTTGATCATTTTTGGCAGTAATAATAACTGGTAATCATGGACCCATACAGTATCGCCTTCCTCAAGTATATTGAGAATTGTTTTGGCAAAATATTCATTTACTTTATAATAAGCATCCCAGGCTTTATCATAATATTCAATAAATTCTGTAAAATAATGAAAGAGAGGCCATAATGTACGATTACTGAAAAAATAATAATATAAATTGAAATCTCTCCTTTTAAGGGGAACCGCGACACATCTTTCATTATCCAGGGCATCTCTCACTTCCGGGATCAGATTTTCCGGTATATCTTCTTCTACCATACCGGGCCACCCGACCCAGACACTATTTTCTTTATCATGAACTGATTTTAAACCGGTTGCCAATCCGCCAATACTGGGTTTGACGGATAACTTGTTATTCTCAATTTTCAGATTAACCGGAAGCCTGTTTGACGCTATTACTATTTTGCTCATAACATATTATTGAATTTAGTTAGTGTTATATAATACAATTTTTTTTGCTATTTTCAAAGAATAATCGCGTTTATTTTTACCTGTATTATTTATTCATGTTTAATCATCACTTTTGTGATCCTTGTGGTAAAAAGATCATATTTTCAGTTTAAGAAAGAAGATCTGTTATGAAAAACCTGAACTACGGCATTATAGGAAATTGTAAAAGTGCGGCACTTGTTTCAGAAAAGGGTTCAATAGACTGGTGTTGCCTGCCGGCCTTTAATTCTTCATCGGTTTTTGCAGTGCTTCTTGACGAAAACAGGGGCGGATGCTTTAGTATTCTTGCAGGAGATAACTATAAGATCTCACAGGAATATATTCGTAATACAAATATCCTGGTCACTAAATTCATTTCAGGTGATAATGCGTTTGAGCTTGTTGATTTTATGCCGCGTTATTTAAATGAGCATGCTCACGGCATGAACGGATATACCGGCAGCCACTATGCACCTCCTGATCTGATCCGTTATATAAAACATATTTCAGGTAAGCCGGAATTCAGGGTGAAATATGATCCTCGTCTTGAGTATGCACGGTATACAACAAGAACAGAGGTTTTTGAAGATTATATTAAAAGCAATACTTCTAAAGGTACTTATGATTCATTGTATATGTATACCGATCTGGACAAGCATAAAGTGTTGCAGGGCAAAAACATACAAATTCAATCCGATGCTTTTTTTGTTATTAGTTATAATCAGAAACTTACAAGACAAACCGTCGACAGGGCATATCTTAAACTACAGCGTACAAAAGTATATTGGCTGAACTGGTCGGAACGAACAAAATCATATGACCACTTTGATAAGGAAATAAAGCGCAGTGCGCTGGTATTGAAATTATTAAGCTATGATAAATCAGGTGCGTTATTAGCAGCGGTTACTACATCTTTACCCGAAACAATAGGGGAAGTTCGTAACTGGGATTACCGTTTTTGCTGGTTGCGTGATGCTTCCATGGTAAGCAGGGTAATGACCGACCTGGGGCACCTGAATATGGTGAAACGTTATATGAATTTTATTATCGACATTATTCCCGATAAAGATGAAAAAATCCAGATAATGTACGGTATCAACCGTGATAAGAAGCTCACTGAAAAGATACTTGATCATCTTTCCGGTTATTTGAATTCTACTCCCGTGCGTATAGGTAATGATGCATACAAACAAAAGCAAAATGATATTTATGGAATTTTAATGGATGTGATACATCAGCAATTTGAGATTTTTATTACTTCACTGGAGAATAGCGAAGCACTGTGGACCATTACACGAAGTGTTGTAAAAACAGTCTCAAGAAACTGGAGAAAGCCCGATCGTGGTATATGGGAAATACGAACAGATCAAAAACATTTTACTTTTTCAAAGGTGTTATGCTGGGTGGCAATTGACAGGGCAATAAAAATTGCCCGGCTGATCAAAGCTAAATATTACGTGGAAAAATGGACTGAAATATGCAATGAGATAAAAGCTGATGTTATGAAGAAAGCATGGAATGATGAGTTGAACGTCTTTACCCAGTATTACGGATCAAGTGAAATGGATGCATCAAACCTTTTGATGGAATCATACGGTTTTATCGCTGCGGGTGACCCCAGGTATATTAACACTGTTTTGACAACCGGGAAATACCTTTTACGGAATGGCCTGATGTACAGGTATAAAAATAAAGATGACTTTGGAGTACCCTCTTCTTCATTTACCATTTGTACCTTTTGGCTTATTGACAGCCTTTACAAAATCGGCAAGAAGAAGAAAGCCGTGGAATTGTTCAGGAATATTTTAAAATATGGTAATCACCTTGGCCTTTACAGCGAAGATATTGATTTCAAATCGAAACGTTTGCTGGGTAATTTTCCACAAGCTTATTCACACCTGGCTCTTATTGAAACAGCTGTAATCATATCGGAAGGAGCTTTGTCAAAGGATCAGGAAACACTAAGTGCAATTAATAAATCAACTGACCGGTTATCCTGAAGGGGGGCAATTATTTGCCGGTTTCTTTGCTGATGGGTAATCCACACATTTCGTTTCATTTAAACCCAAATTGAGCGATTCGCGCTCACGACTGAGAAAATGTAAAGATTTCTCCTCACCTGTTCGGTGAAATCTAACATTTTCTATGTCGGGGTTGTACCTAAGTAAAGCGCTTTTTCACTTCGTTCAAACCGCTCAACTTAGGTTAAAGTTAATTTATACCCATCCCCGGCCTTCCGCCATTTGGCAGGACAGTCTTTCAGAGGAGGGGAATGGTTGATTTTTTTCTTCCAAATTATATATTCATAGCAGATTTTCTTCATATTTGTTAATTTATTTAATACAATTAATCATTTTAATTAATGAAAAACCTGATCAATCAATTACTGGAAGAAGAATCAGCAGCGGTTCGCAATATTCCGGTTTCCGACAGATTTGAAAAGGCTGTCCGGTTAATTCATAAATGCGTACACGAAAATAATGGTAAGGTGATCACGAGTGGCATGGGCAAGGCAGGCCAGATTGCCGTTAATATTGCCACCACGCTGAGTTCGACCGGAACACCGGCAACCTTTCTGCATCCGAGTGATGCCCAGCATGGTGACCTTGGTATAATACAACAAAATGATGTGTTGTTACTGATCTCAAATTCAGGTAAAACACGGGAAATTGTCGAACTGGTCAACTTATCTAAAAATCTGATTAAACAGCTTCCGTTGATCTTGATTACAGGTAATCCGGACGGACTGTTATCAGGTATTGCGGAAGTCACCCTGTTTACCGGTAATCCCCGGGAGGTTTGCCCTCTTGGAATGACTCCCACTACTTCCACCACAACAATGACAGTCATTGGTGATATTCTGGTAGTTCTGCTGATGAAAAAGATAGGATTTAGTTTGTCCGATTATGCAAAAAGGCATCATGGGGGCTATCTGGGTGAAAAATCAAGAAATTCAATAAAATAGCTGGTTATGGCTTTTATCTGGAAAATATTGCAGAATGGTTCTGATATCAGGGGTGTTGCTATTGATGGAGTTCCCGGAGAAGAGGTTAATCTTACTGCAGACAGGGTACGAATACTGGGGAAAGCTTTTTATGCCTGGCTGATGAGAAAAGGAACGGGAACAGTGTCACCCGGTAAGATTGCTGTTGGAAGAGATTCCCGTTTATCCGGTCCGGAACTCAGTGCAGCTTTTATTGAGGGATTGACCTGCATGGGCGCCAATGTGCTGGATACCGGCCTTGCTTCAACACCCGCTATGTTTATGTCTACCGTGATGGGATCAACACGGTGTGATGGTGCTGTGATGCTTACTGCCAGCCATTTGCCTTTCAACCGGAATGGCATGAAATTTTTTACTGCTAACGGAGGCCTGGATAAGCAGGATATAAGCGATATACTTAAAATTGCCGAAGAAGATAATTTTGAAAAGGTACGATCTTCAGGTAAGGTTATTGACTATGATCTGATATCCGATTATTCAGATCACCTGATATCCTTTATCCGTAAAGGGATCAGTCATTCCGGTAATTTTGATCAGCCATTAAAAGGCGCCCGTATTATTGTTGATGCCGGTAACGGTGCAGGTGGTTTTTTTGCCACTCGTGTTTTGGTAAGCCTTGGTGCAGAAATTAGTGGCAGTCAGTATCTTGATCCTGACGGGAATTTTCCCAATCATAGCCCGAACCCCGAAGACACAAAAGCTATTGATGCGCTAAGAAATGCCGTACTTGATAATCAAGCAGACATGGGTATTATTTTTGATACTGATGTTGACCGTGCAGCGCTGGTTGACAGAAGTGGAAAACCAGTGAACCGAAACCGTTTGATCGCTCTGATATCGGCCATTATTCTGGATGAACATCCGCATAGCACAATTGTAACCGATTCAATTACTTCTGAAGGTTTAGCAAGCTTTATCAGTAATCATCTGGAAGGTGTTCATCATCGTTTCAAACGGGGATACAGGAATGTTATCAATGAAGCTGTACGACTTAATCGATCAGGCAGGGAAAGCTGGCTGGCAATTGAAACATCCGGTCATGCTGCTTTAAAAGAGAATTATTTCCTTGATGACGGAGCATATCTTATGGCTAAGATCCTGATAGAATTTGCACGGCTTAAATTGCAGGGGGATCCGATCGAAACACTTTTATCAGGCCTGGACGAACCCGCAGAATCGGAGGAATTCCGGTTAAAAGTGAAAGTTGATAATTTCAAAGAAGCCGGAAACAGGATACTTTCAGGATTGCAACAATATGCGGATCAGGTTAAAGGCTGGCATGTTGTTAAGGATAACCACGAAGGGGTGAGGGTGAGTTGTAATAAAGAGACCGGCAACGGCTGGTTTTTGCTCAGGCTTTCCCTTCACGACCCGGTGTTACCCCTGAATGTTGAGTCGGAAGAACCCGGGGGATGTAAAGTCATCGCATTAACCATTCACCATTATTTAAAAAACTTTCCTGAATTAGACCTTACACCACTTGTTGATTATGTAAGTATTTAGTTACCTTTGTACGATTTTATGAGGATTGTACGCGAAAATACTGTGGGACTGGTAATTGATATTCAGCAAAAATTATATGCACGTATGCCGGATAAGGAGAGTTTACTGAAGAACTCCCTTACTTTACTTCGCGGTTTGAAGGCATTGAATATACCGGTTCTTTTTACTCAGCAGTATTCCAGGGGATTAGGGGATACAGTTTCTGAGCTTACCAGGGAATATGCCGGTTCGTCATTTGATCCCATTGAAAAAATCTCATTCAGTTGCTGTGGTGAACCTGATTTTTCAGAACGGTTAAGAAAAACGGGGAAAAAAAATATTATCATTGCCGGTATCGAAACTCATGTTTGTGTATTGCAAACCGGAATTGATCTGATTAATGAGGGATATCAGCCTGTGATCGTTGAAGACTGTGTTTCTTCAAGAAGGAAAACAGACAAACAGGTTGCCCTCCGGAGATTGCTTTATGAGGGTGCGATAATCTCGACTTTCGAATCTGTACTTTTTGAACTTTTACAGAAAGCGGGAACTGAAGAATTTAAAACAATTTCGAAATTGGTAAAATAATTAGGATAATGAGGAAAATTTTTGCTGTTGGTGAAACGGTTCTTGATATTTTGTTTAAGGAAAGCATACCTTTTACTGCAAAAGCAGGCGGAGCCTGCCTGAATACATCAGTAACCCTGGGAAGGCTGAATTTGCCCGTTTATTTTATAGGTGAATACGGACTTGATGAAGTAGGTAATTTTATTGATAATTTCCTTAAGGAAAACAATGTATCTACAGACTATGTATACCGGTATTATGATGGCAAATCATCATTGGCACTGGCATTCCTGAATGAAAATAACGATGCAAGCTATGATTTTTATAAAATATATCCTGAAGAAAGATTGAACATCGATTTTCCGGTGATCAACCCGGATGATATTATTGTTTTTGGATCTGTATACGCTATTACGCCTGAAGTACGTAAGAAGTTAATGGAATTCATTAAACAGGCGCGTAGGAAAAAAGCCATTGTCCTGTACGATCCGAATTTCCGTAAACCGCATCTTCATGATCTGCCACGGCTGAAACCCATGATCCTCGAAAATATCGCTCATGCAGATATCATACGCGGATCAAATGAAGATTTTTCCTTCATATTTGGTGCAGCCAATGCAGATGAAACTTATGAAAATATAAAGGATAAAAATACTAATCTGCTTTATACCACAAGTCAGAAAGGAGTTTACCTGAGGAGTCCGAAGCTTGCGGAGGAATTTACAACCAAAAAGACACAAACTAAGAGCACCATTGGTGCCGGCGATAATTTCAATGCCGGGGTTGTATATTCATTATTTAAATACAATATTGGCCATAAGCAATTAAATAAACTGGATAAGGAAACATGGGAGAAGATCATTACTACTGCTGTTGCCTTTGCCACTCATGTATGTCAGAATTATGACAATTATCTGTCACATGAATTTGCCGAAGATTATAAATTATAGCCGGAAGGGCTCAGCGAAACTAAACGCACGACGTTAAATGAGGGGCACACACGGACACCTGCGCCGGTAAATGGTCCCGGTTAAAATACGCGCCGGTAAATGAGGGGCAAAAACGGACACATGCACGGGTTAACGTTTTCGGACTTCGGGCATCGGACTATGGACATTGAAGATTCTAACATGCAATTTTGGTTTAAATTGAAATTAGTCCTTATCTTAGCGTAGGTGCAAATCTTTATTTAAAATGCATAGCTTAGGCGTAATCGTGAGCATGTTGCTTGCAGTACTGTCCACAGTCATTAATGGTCAGTTTGACAATGATCCTTATCGTTACAGGCAGTTGTCAACGGAAAATGGTTTATCATGTAATAATGTGACAGTTGTACTGCGCGATAGTAAGGGAGTTATGTGGGTGGGTACGACCAAAGGCCTGAACAGGTATACCCCGGGCTCAAATACGGTGTTCAATAATGAGGCTTCTGATTCCACAAGCATAAGCAGTGATACCATATTATCATTATATGAGGATTACAACGGTGATCTATGGGTTGGTACCGGTAGCGGAATTAATCGTTATAATAAGGAAAACAACAGCTTTGACCGCCTTCTTAACACCGGAGTTTCCAGTCCTTCGCGTAATATCCGAACTATTATTCAGGATGTTCATAGTTTTATCTGGGCCGGCAGTGACAGCGGATTATTCAGGATCCATCCGGTTACATTCTATTATGAACAATTCTGTCAATCGGGCAATAATAACTCATTAAGCCATAATGAAATAACAGCACTTCTGAGAGATCATCAGGGGGTGATATGGATCGCTACACATTATGGCCTGAACCGGTTTAATAAGTCTTCCAGTGATTTTACACAATTGTTTTATACAGCCGGAAGCAGAAATGCATCTGCATACAACAACAGTTTTTATTCTCTTTTGGAGACAAGGGAAAAACGGTTACTGGCAGGTAATGGCAGTGGTAAATTATTCAGGGTAGAAAAGGAGTTATTTACCCTTGAACATTATACTGAAACCAATGCCGATACCCGTATAACAAGCATTGCTGAAACTGATGAAGGCCGGTTGATCATAGGGACCGGTGGGGATGGTTTATTACAAAAATATGTTAATACAGAAGCAGCGGACAATTTTAGGGATTTGCCATCCGGTAACATTAATGATCTTAATTATATTAATGTTGTATATAATGATGATCACGGAACTATATGGATTGGTACGGCGGATAATGGATTGATCTTATATCATCCTGAAAGCATAATTGATAATCCTTTTCAGCCCAGGATTGTAATTACGGACTTCCGGTTGATTGATAATATTTACTCTGATCATCATGACTGGTCAGGATTGCCGGATGTGGTTTATAAACCCAGGGAAATAACCCTGCAACACAAACAAAACTCATTCACGATTTCGTTTGATGTATTAAATTATATAAACCCGGAGAGAAACAAAAGCAGGTATATGCTTGAGGGGTTTGACAGTGACTGGAGAGATTCCGGAACAGAGAGATCAGCAAACTATACAAATCTGCCACCGGGCAAATACAGGTTTCGGGTTATCGGTTCGAATAATAGCGGACTTTGGAATACCGACGGATTATCATTAAGGATCACTGTTGAATCTGATTTTTTTTCTTCAGTTTGGTTTTATATTGTGATAATTGCCGGGTTATCCGGTATTCTTGCCTTTATTTTAATTCGCCGTGCGCGGAAAAATACACTAAGGCGCCATAATATTGAACGCTTATATATTGAAAAGAACCTTGAAGTGGAGAGAAAGAACCTGCAACTGGAAAGACAGCATGAGGCTATTCTCTATCAGTCGGAAGCAATTAAGCAGTCGCATATAAATATTTCCAAAGCATACCAGGATATTAAGGTGATCAGTGAGTTTGGCCAGCGACTGACCTCCATGTTGAAACTTGAATCGATATATGCGATGTTGAACAGTACTATACCGTCTATTATTGAACTGACATCCTATGCCATAGGTATATATGATCCCGAAGAAAAGCTGATCGCCTACCGTGGCTATTCTGTTGAAACAGATAAATCCGTTTCATTTTCCGGAAAAATTCGAAATGATAATAGTTTTGCTGCGCGATGCATGAGTAGTAATGATGAACTTTATATTGCCAACTATAATGAAAGAATTGTATCTGATGATGATAAGTTTTTTGTATCCCAATTTGCCCGTCAGCCCAATTCCCTGCTTTTTATCCCTCTTGTAATTGAAAATAAAGCACTGGGTATTTTATCAGTTCATCATGCCAGGAAGAATATGTATACACGAAATGAAAGAAATACATTACTGGCACTGGGATCTTATTTGTCTGTTGCCATTGATAATGCAAGGGCATATGAATTGATACATCAAAAAAACGATGATTTACGCCAGGCTTATAATGAATTGAAAAAAAGGGAGCAGGAACTGGAACATTATTCGGAGAAGATCACCAGTGTGAATAAAAAGCTGAAGAAAGCAAATAAGGAGCTGGAGAATTACAGAAACCACCTGGAAATACTGGTCGAAAAACGGACACGGGATCTGCAAAAAGCTAAGGAAAAAGCCGAAGAGTCGGATATGCTGAAATCAAAATTTCTTGCCAATATGAGTCATGAGATCCGGACACCCATGAATGCCATTTTAGGTTTTGCCAACCTGCTGGCGGAACCGGGCCTTACCGATGGCAAAAAGCTGAAATGCATACATCTGATAAACGGGAATGTTGATTCATTGCTTTCTCTTATTGATGATATTCTTGATATATCGAAAATTGAAGCCAATGAAATTTCAATTTCAAAGTTACCATGTAATTTAAATGAGATGCTTCATGATCTTCATGCTACTTTCAATGAGATCAGAGATTTGAATAATAAGAAGTATGTGAAGATCCTGCTTTCAAAAAATATTGAAGCACTAAACCTGACTATTCTTACCGATCCTTATCGATTACGGCAGATATTAACCAATCTGCTTGGTAATGCCTTAAAGTTTGCTGATAAGGGAGAGATCAGATTTGGTTATGATATTGTTCAGGATGAGCATGGTGACAGATCCGTATATTTTTATGTATCAGATACAGGTATCGGTATTCCTGAGGATAAGCTGAAGATAATATTTGAACGTTTCGGTAAAGTTGATCATTACCTTAAAGGTCAGATATACAGGGGTGTGGGATTAGGACTTGCAATTTCAAAGAGTCTGGTGGAATTACTGGGAGGCAAAATTAGTGTTGAATCATTTGTTAATAAAGGATCAAAGTTTTATTTTAGTTTACCCCTGCATGAAGCGGAAAAACCTAAAACCAGAAAAATGCCTGAAGAATCATCAAAAACAACGGCTGTTAACCTGAAAGATAAGACCATACTGGTTGTTGAAGATGAAGAATCAAACATTTTTTTAATACAATCCATACTCGAGAAAGAAAACTGCAAAGTTTTGCTGGTTCACACGGGTAAGGAAGCAATAGAACTATGCAGGGAAAATCCGGACATTGACCTTGTTTTCATGGATATCAAAATGCCTGAAATGGACGGCTATGAGGCAACCGGTGAAATAAAGAAATTTCGGTCTGATCTGCCTGTTATTGCCCAAACAGCATATGCAGTCGCCGGAGAAAGGGATAAAAGCATATCTGCAGGTTGTGATGACTATATTTCAAAACCTTTTATGGCAAAGGATCTGATCGCACTGGCAAAGAAACACCTCAGAAAAAGGAAAAAATGATCTTAGATGTATTATTCATACCTCATAAGATCATTTTTGCAGGCTAATATTTTCACCCTTCAAGGGCCTATTATTTCGAACCCCCGGCCCTCAGGAAGACTAACTTTTATTATATCTTTCCGGCATTTTCCAGCAGGTATCTTTCTGCTTCAATGCTCCATAAATAATCATGTTTTTCCACTATTTCATGTAATCCGGCATAGAAAGGATCTTCCTTTCCTTTTTCATTCAGCTTGTAAAGTGAGGTTAGAGGCATAGAAATGTTGGTATATATCAGTTTCTTTCCGCCGGGAATATCGGGCAGATTTTTTGTTGTTTCCACCACAGCATCAAGTCCTCCTACATGGGTGATCATAACTGCAGGATTGATCTTTCCTTCCGACATCATCTGAAGCGCCTCCTTCATATCATCCGTATTGCCTCCGCTGGTTCCCACAATATGAGTAAAAGCATAATGTACATTATAAAAATTGAGTTCAGCTTTAAAGTCGGGATTGGAAGGCCCGGCAAAAAAGTTCAAACAACCGTCGAATCCCAGTATCTGATCGGCTTGTTCAACCACCTGTTTTACAGGAGCAAAAACAAAAACATCATCAAAACCTTTACCATCGGTAAATAACCTGAGCTGTTCAACTGCATTTTTTGCATTTCCGGTATTTACATATTCAAGGCGTACACCGTATTTGGCTGCTTCTTCCTTAGTATAAAGGCATGCAGCCCTTGAGAGTCGTTGTTCGTCGATGTCTGTTACCACTAATAATCCCGGCCGGCGTTCGTTATGGATGGCGTAATCAATTGCGCCCAGTCCCATAGGGCCGACCCCTGCAAGAATAGCCATGTTCCCTCCTTCTTTGATCCCCATCTGATGTATATAGGAGCCGCCCTTAGTATGGTAGCTGGCATGATACGCGCCTATCACACATGACATGGGTTCGGACAGAGAGGCATGAAAGAAGCTTTCGCCCGAATAATCAAGCAGGCAGTTCATTTCCATTACTTCGTCTGGTACAATGACATAAGTAGCATCACCGCCGATAAACCGGTATGAATAGCCGGGAGCATCAAGACTGCCTTTATAGTTGAGGGCAGGTTGAATGGAAAACTTTTGTCCCGGTTTGAAGCGGTCTTTCCATTTCTTGCCAACCTTAATGATCTCGCCTGAGAATTCGTGGCCTATCATTGTAGGATGTATATGAATATCATCCGGTATGCGTTTATGATCAGCCCCCTGCTTTGAGGCTTTATAAGAAGACATACATATACTATCGGAGATAACATGTGCCAGGATCTCATCTTCTTTCATTTCCGGTAATTCAAATTCTTCAAGCCTGAGATCATCCTTCCCGTATATTCTTACTGCTTTCGTTTTCATTGTTGTTATTTGTATAAAAATTTTATCCCTCAACCTCAAACTCCTCTACTCTCACACCGTTCACTCTTCACTTCCTCCCTCACTCAGGCTCTCTCTCTTTCACCCAGGCCTAACTCAGCATAATCTGCCCCCCGGTAACCGGAATAGCCTGTCCTGTCTCATATTGCTGATCGATCACATAAACAATGGCTTTCATAACATCTTCCACACGGCAGCCTCTTTTTGCAGGTACCTGATTTTCATAATGTTTCTTTACATCTTCAATACTCCTTGCTCCGGGAACTTTTCCGGCATTGAGATACTGGATAAAGAGGCCCTTTTTAGGGTCAGACCATAAGGGCCCGTCAAACAGGTTGCCGGGGCAGATCGAATTTACCTTTATCCTGTTGGGCATCAGTTCAAGTGCAAATGATTGTGTTAATCCTATACCACCGAACTTACCACCGGCATAGGCAAAATTCTTATTGCTCCCTTTTAATCCCGACTTTGAATTGATCTGTATGATATCCATAAAGTGGGTTTCGTGAAATTCCGATTGTGTCTTCATGATAACAGAAGCATATTTTGCACAAAGAAAATAAGCTGAATAGTTAACTTTTGTCACAAATTCGAACACATCGGGTTCCATCTCTTCAAGGCTGCCTGCCTTCAGTACACCGGCATTGGATATCATAATGTCAAGTCCGCCAAAACTGCAAACCGTATGGGATATCATTTGACTGACCGATGCAGGATCGGATACATCAGTCTTAACAAAGAGGGCTTTGTTTTGTTGAAGGGTGTTATTCAGTTCTTCAGCAAGAGCAGCTCCCTTTTCTTCATTAAGGTCGGCAATTATTACATTAGCTTTCTTTGCAAAGAGATCCCTTGCTATACCCTCACCAAAACCCTGTGCACCTCCCGTTACGATCGCGATTTTTTGATCAAGCAAACCACCTTTTGAATCACCTGAAGACTGTTTCCGCCGGTAATTTTCCACCTCCCAGTTATCGATAAAATCAATCTGACCGGGGCTCATGAACCTGGGTCCTCCAAAACTTTCAGAAAAGTAAGATATCTTCATCATATCCTCAAAAACATTCAGGGTGGTTTCTGCTGATTTGCTGTTCTCCCCGATGCCTATTAACCCTATATCCTTTATCAGTATTACCTTTGGCAGGTAATTATATTCTTCAATAAAATGTTTAAGATGTGTCTTGAATCTTTCGATAATACTTTCAGCCGAACCGGTAGATTCGATATAAATATACTTGGCTTTACAATATACGATGATGTCAGGTGTGAATGGAAGCGACACTTTGTAATACCGGTCGTGGCTCTTTGAAAATGACCCGATCAGGGAATTATTACTGATCCCGGCCACTTTAATCCTGTTTTCAGACAGAAGCATTCGTATGGCAGGTAATACGATATTTGCCTTTTCATCAACCGGTAACTGCTCAATTTCCAATGGTTCCTTTATTACAGCACTGATCTTATTCATAATGTTATCGTAGAGCTCTCTTATCTCCGGAACCGTGTCGGCACTGACAAATACACCGTGATTTTCGAGAAAAATGATTTTCGGGTCATGGCCCAAACCGGAACGAAATTTTTCTATCTCTGCTTCCACCTTTTTAAAAAGTATATACCCCGGATCTGTATATGGAACATAAACAACCTGTTCGCCAAATAATTCGAGAGTATGTTTTTTCGACCCTTTTCCGCATAATAATCCGTTGATCAGGGCAGGGTGGGTATGCACAACGAATTTATAATTTATTGCATTATGCATGGAGGTTTCAACTGAGGGGCGAAGGTTTTGGCTTTTGTTAACAATGCAGTTGTAAAGATCATTTTTAACTTCGGCTTCGCGCAAGGTAATATCCTCATTATAGGTACGTGTGGATATATTGCTGAGGCAATGCCTGTCAAGCTTTACAAAACCACTTTCGGTTATATTGGCCAGGGTAGTACCGCTTGCCTTTACCCAGATAAAATTTTCATCTTTCACCGAGGTGTTACCTCCGCCGGCAAGGACATAATCGGGATTTTTACCGTAATATTGTGAAATTTCAACCAGTTCATTCAATGCTTTGTCCATAGTATTTTTTATTGTTGAAAATAATGTTTAAATACCGCTTTACCAAGTTGAATAAAATCTTCTTTTTCTGTTATCTTTGCTTTGCCGTTCCGCTGTGTATATCCTTCCATTCCTTTAGCCTGAAGGTACTGATGAGCAGCGATGATGCATGCACCCTCAAAATTGATCATTTTCAGTTCTTTATCAAGCGGACGGTTGTCCCGGGTAACCACTTTCATGGGTATAAGCTCAGGGGTGTTATGTTCGGTACCGAAAGTGATAAGAAATCCTTTGTCACTGAAGTATCTGACAAACTTTTTCAGGTTGGCGGCATCATTCCGTCCCGGTATCAGTTCAACTGCCGATACACCAAGTTCCTGAAGGCGGTCATATAATAGATTATAGTCAGCTTCAAAACCGGTATAATTCCCGTTTTTGTCGTCCAGTAATAAAGGATAGCAGGGAATGCCTCCTGCATCAATGATGATTTTTATGATCTCTTCAACAGGAAGAAAAGCTTTTTCATCCTCGGGTACAAAGGCCGCTCCTCCTGCTTTTAACAGATATCCGCGTATCTCGTTCTCAAAGGCGTTATTGTTATTAATATCCGATTTGATCTCTTTGCCGGAATAAAGCTTTCGGATAAAATCCTGTTTATCTGTATCTGATGAAAAGTTGTCGTGTATGGCTATACGCAATGCTTTTGCAATATGTCTTTCCCTTACCAGTTCACGGGCATATTTTTGTTTTATTTCACCATAATCAAGAATAAAAGGGGCATTGATATTTTTTAGCAGTGCATTTGTATTATTTACCATTTCTTTCACCTGTGCCTGACTTTCCTGCCTTACCCGGTCTATTTTGGCCGCAGATGCGGTGCTCAGTTTAAAAGGATAATTCAGTCCTTTCCCGCTGAAGTAAGTGCGGCCCGGATTATTCGGATCGTTTACCTTAATGTTTTGTTTTTGCTCTTTGGTGAGCAGTCCGATAAATTCAATATTGAACAAAGGGAATATGTTGTTTTCCAGGGCGTTTCTGTGAAAGTCATCATATCCGTCGGTTACATAAAAATCGTTAATGCCCAGGATCTTAATATCTTCTTCCTTTGCCAGTGCAAAGATCTGCTCAACATTTTCAAAAGCACTGAAGGAGAAAGGGGTATGAATGTGCCCGTTAACTTCCGGAACAGGATTAAGATCTTCATTTTTATACCTGGAAAGTAGTTCCTGTTGTTCAGGAAATGATTGCAAAAAATTCATAATAACCTGTATGTTTTTATAAGTTCAGTTTTAGTTTTTCCAATTCCTTATTTATAAAAGTAAGTTCATCATCGTTCAGTTGAATTTCTGCTGCGCTGATGTTCTCTTTCACTTGTCCGGCATTTCGCGCTCCTACCAGCGCAACTGTAATGCCGGGTTGGTTCAGGGTCCAGTTGATCACCAGCTGTGACAAGGTAGCATTTTTATCATTGGCCAGTGGCCTTAGCTTATCCAAAAAGGCATTTATCTTTCTAAGATTTTCACCTTTGAAGTAGGGCAGATCAGCACGGTTATCGCCTTTATTGAACTGGTGGTCATCGGTAAACTTACCGGTAAGCACTCCTCGTTGGAGCGGACTATAAGCCAGAATTCCTATATTGTGTTTAATACAGTAAGGTACAACATCTTTTTCAATATCTCTTTTAACCATGCTGTAAGGAACCTGGTTAGATGCAAGGGAGATGGCATTGTCAGCGCCAGTTGTTTCTTCAGCCGAATAATTACATACACCGGCAGCCCTTATTTTTCCCTGCTGTAAAAGCTGTTCGACAGCTTCCATTGTTTCTTCAATGGGTGTTGTAACATCCGGCCAGTGGATCTGGTAGAGGTCGATGTAATCGGTGTTCAGTCTTTTCAGGCTGAGTTCACATTCGTGAATTACACTTTCTTTACCGGCGTATTTGTAAATTTTAACCGGGTTGCCGTTATTGTCAACACTGGCAAAATAAAATTTACCTTTTTGCAAATCCCAGCGAAGGCCGTATTTTGTAAGTATCTGAACCTTATCGCGCTGACCTTTCACTGCTTCACCAACGATCTCCTCGCTGGTGCCAAAACCATATACGGCTGCGGTGTCAATCGAGGTCATTCCGTTACTTACAGCCTCCTGCAGTGCCTTTATCGCATCATCCTTATCGGAGCCACCCCACATCCATCCTCCTATAGCCCACGCGCCAAAAGTTAGTTCGGTTATTTTCAGTTCGCTTTTTCCCAGTTGTTTCAGTTTCATAATTTAAGGTTTAATGTTTTACCATTCCAATGATTCCTCAGGAGCATCCTCAAGAGTACTGCATATCCAGTCGGCTTTGGATAGTTTTTCTGCCGGATAGCTTGTTGTCAGTGCAAGGCATCTGGCACCGGCTGCAATTGCTGCTTCAACGCCTGTTATGGCATCTTCCACTACAAGACAATATGCGGGTTTAACATTCAAACGTTTAGCGGTTTCAAGGTAGATATCCGGGTGAGGTTTTTTGCGTTGCACATCCAGTCCGTTAACCATTACGTCGAATGCGTTATTATTGACATGCATTTCCCTGATGTTCACTTTCATTTTAGGTTCATCGGCACTGGTTGCAACGGCTGTTTTTAATTTCTTCTTTCTGCATTTTTCAATAAATTGTTTGACGCCGGGCAGTATTGTCAGCTTTTCACCGGCAAGCTCATCATAAATTTCGTATGTTCTCGCCTTGCCTTGTTTGAGATTGAAATCCGGCAGGTATTTTTTCGCCACATTCCCTAAATAGCTATCTTCTCCGGTACCAATGTAAGGAATAAAATCTTCGCGTTTCACCCGGGCACCGTGTTCTGCGAACATTTTTTTTGCAGAAAGAAATATCAATTCTTCCGAATCAACCAGCACACCGTCCATGTCGAATAATACAGCTTCTATCATATGGGCTGTTTCAGCTTATTTGTTATTTGTAACCTGTGTAATCAGGTCAATGACTCCACTTAAAATAAATTTGGGGCTATAAGGAAAATCACGGACCGTATTTTTTGAAGTTATTCCGCTTAATACAAGTACCGTGTCAATTTCTGACTCGATTCCGGCTACGATATCTGTATCCATCCGGTCACCGATTATTACTGTTTCCTCACGACTGCAACCCAGCTTTCTGAGTGCAATACGCATCATAAGCGGGTTAGGCTTACCAATGAAATATGCATTTTTTCCTGTTGCCAGTTCAACAGGTGCTATCAGCGCTTTGGTTGCCGGAGTAATACCTCCTTCAACCGGACCCGTGAGATCGGGATTTGTTCCTATTAGTTTGGCCCCGTTAACTACAAGGTTAACTGCTTTTTCGATCGAATCAAATGTATATGTTCTTGATTCGCCAATAACAACATAGTCGGGATCAATATTGTTCATGGAGTAGCCGACATCATACAGGGCATTAATTAAACCGGCTTCTCCTATAATATAGGCACTGCCGTTGGGTTTCTGGCTGTTAAGAAAAACAGCTGTTGCCAGGGCACTTGTATAAAAAACATCTTTATTTACCTCGATGCCCAGTCTGCTAAGCTTTTCCTTTAGTTCTTTCGGTGTACGTTCGCTGGAATTGGTGAGAAACAGGTATTTTTTTTTCTCCCTGTGCATCCATTGAATAAATTCTTTTACACCGGGGAGCAATTTATTGCCATGATAAATGACACCATCCATGTCAATGATGAATCCCTTTTTTCTTTTGATGTATTCGATGCTTTTTTTTGTTTGCATATGCTGTATTATTTTATACTCCCATTTTGCTTCTCCGAACCTGTTCTTCTGCCGACATGTTTGTGCTTACCTGGTGACCTTTTAGCGGCAGGATCTTTTCATGTATGGCATCAATCATCCATTCGGGCTGTGGGAAAAAGTATTCTTCCATTTCATGTGCAGGTGTGATCCAGTTTCGCGAACCTATAACAACAGGAGGAGCATCCAGTTCATCAAAAGCAAGCTCGCTTATTGTCTGAGCCATATCTTTCAGGTAGGATCCCCTTGATGAGGCATCACTGGTAAGTAAAATCCTGCCTGTTTTTTTTATGGAATCCAGCACCAGCTCGTAATTGAACGGCACAAGGCTGCGGGCATCGATGATCTCTGCTGACAGGTCATACTTTTCTTTAAGGATGTCGGCAGTTTTTACAGCATTATAAAGTGTAGCTCCTATGGACAGAATAGTAATGTCATTTCCTGAGCGTTTGATATCAGGTTCACCCAAAGGGATCTCATAGTAACCTTCCGGAACTCCTTCTTTATGGAACAGTTCACCCACATCGTATATCCGCTGGCTTTCAAATACAATTACCGGATCAGTGCCCTGCAGCGCGGCATTCATAAGTCCTTTGGCATCGTAAGGTGTAGCCGGGAAGATCACTTTCAGGCCCGGAATATGGGCGACAAGCGATGAGAAATCCTGGGAATGCTGTGCACCGTATTTCGAACCTACCGATACACGTATCACAACAGGCATTTTGATCAGATTTCCGCTCATGGACTGCCATTTGGGTAACTGGTTGAAAATTTCGTCGCCCGTACGGCCAATAAAATCACAATACATTATTTCAGCTATCACCCTTCCGCCTGCCATTCCATATCCAATAGCAGTACCAACTATCGAACCCTCTGAGATGGGTGAGTTAAACAAACGGTTATAGGGCAGGGCCTCTGTCAGTCCCCGGTAAACAGCAAAAGCACCTCCCCAATCCCGGTTTTCTTCTCCGTAAGCCACCAGGGTCGGGTCTTTATAAAAACGGTCGATGACGGCTTCAAAAAGGCCGTCGCGCAACTGATATGCTTTGATCTTGGAGTAAGGTTTACCATTCTTGTCCAGTCCGAAGCGTTCTTTTTTTGCAAGTTGTTTAACCCTGGGATTATCCTCCATAGGCATTAATACTTCCGGTTTGCGATCTTCCATTTTATCCTCGGATCCGTTGGAGAACATCATATCACCAATAGCTTCCGGATTTTTGTCCAGATCCATCCGGGGGGAAATGGAATCATCAATAGCATACTTCAGGATTTCCGCAGTACGTTCGGTAACTTCTTTGTTGATCTTTTCCAGATCATCTTTTGTACAGACCTTTTCTTTAACTAATTCCGATCCAAAAGATTTTATGGAATCCGCCTCCTGCCATGCTTCAATCTCTTCTTTTGACCTGTAGGATGAGGCATCGCTTGGTGAATGGCCGCTGATACGGTAAGTAAGTGTATCAAGTAATACAGGCCCTTTTTTATCTTCAAGGATTTTCTTCTTCCTTGTAAAAGCATCGATCACAGCAAGAGGATTATAACCATCAATCCGTTCAGCATGCATCATCTCGGGATTTACACCGGCACCAATCCGGGCCAGTATTTCATATCCCATTGTTTCGCCTGCAGTCTGCCCCCCCATACCATACTGGTTGTTGATGAAATTGAAAATAATAGGGAGTCCGCCTTTGTAAGGTTCTTCCCATAAAGTTCTGAACTGATCCATTGCTGAAAATACTATCCCTTCCCATACGGGTCCGCATGCAGCCGAAGCATCGCCAATATTGGCCACTACAATGCCTTTTTTCCTGTTTACTTTCTTATAAAGTGCAGCACCAACAGAAATATCTCCGGATCCTCCGACTATAGCATTGTTCGGATATACGCCAAAAGGAGTGAAAAAAGCATGCATCGATCCGCCCAGGCCTTTGTTAAAACCATTTTCACGGGCAAATATCTCGGCAAGTGTACCATAGATCAAAAAGCGAACAGCCAGTTCCTTTGTGTTACCCTTGAATCCTTTTTCGACAACTTTCAATGTATGTCCGCCAAAGAAGTTTTCCATAATATCCATTAATTCTTTATCTTTCAGCTTACTAATGGCTGAAAGACCTTTAGCCAGGATCTCGCCGTGACTCCGGTGCGATCCGAAAATCAGATCGTCGGTGCTTAAGTTATATGCCATACCAACGGCTGCAGCTTCCTGTCCTATAGACAGGTGTGCCGGCCCCGGGTGATTATATGGTATCCCCTGATATTCACCGGCAGTCTTGATCTGATTCAGCATTGTCTCAAACTCCCGGATAATGACCATGTCGTGATAGATCCTTATTAAATCTTCATCACTGAGATTTTTCCTTTCATCCCTTACCGATTTTGCATACTGATTTACCGGAATAGTTCCGAAAGTTATCTTTGAAGGTTTTCTTACTTTAAGCGGATCAATAAACTGAACTTTTGGCATTTTGCTATATTTTTATTGTTATTATTTCTTATAAATGATTTTATTACAAAAAATATTTTTCTGTAATATTAAATGGGTAATTCAAGATTCCCGATCTGATCCTTCACCTCTTTCAGAAAAGCAGAAGCGGGTGCCCCGTCCAGTGCCCTGTGATCGTATGTCAGTGACAGTCCCAGGTAAGGTATGAACCCTGTAATACCGTTCCCCAGGTTGGCAGGCCGTAGTATGATTGTGTTTACTCCCAGAATGCCTGATTGTGGCAGATTGATCACAGGAGTGAACATTTCAACACCGTATGCGCCCAGGTTTGAAATAGTAAATGAAGCTGATGTAGCGGCCAGGAGTTCAGGATCAATATTTCCTTTTTTGCAACTTTCAGCAAGTGATTTAAGCTGGTTAGATAAACCTTCAACGGACAGGTCATCTGCATTTCGAAGTGCGGGAACCATCAGCCCGCGCTCAGTGTCTACTGCAAAACCAAGATGCACCTTCTTAAATGTTTTTATACTGTCGCCAAGAAAATGTGAATTGATCGCAGGCAATTTCTTTAGTGCTTTGATCACTGCGAAACAAACCATATCATTAATAGTGATATTTGCAATTTCTGATGTTTCCTGAAGTACTTTGATCTTTTGACGGTAGTTAAGGATCTTTCTGGCATCGGCACCCATATGATGAGTGAGCTGAGCCGAGTTTTGAATTGAGGCGTGCATATTTTCGGCAATTATCCTGCGCGTATTGGAAAGCTTTTTGATCTCTGTTTCGCCTTCCTGCAATGATGTAGATGAATATGTCGCAGCACTTTTCACCGATACGGTTTCTTTTTCTTCCCGGCCGGTTTTCCTTACTGTTCCGGTTAACGAGGCTCCTGATTGCAGCCAGGCCTCAACATCCCTTTCAAGGATTCTGCCGTTAGGGCCTGAACCTGTTAATTTTTCGACAGGTACATTTTCAATTTTGGCTTTATTTCTTGCCCTCGGTGATATTCTGATCCTGCCTTTTATGTCCCTGGTGTCGGTATGTTCCTGATCCCGGGCAGCCGGCTTTTGAGGTTTATCTTGCGGTCCTGCTTCTTCTTTTGCAGGTTTTTCCTCACCTTTTTTTAACTCACTGATGTCTTCACCTTTTTTTCCGATCACGGCAACTGTTTCCAATACCGGAACTTCATCGCCATCCTCAAAAAAGATATCAAGAAGAATACCATCGGCAGGTGCTTCCTCTTCAAAAGAGGCTTTGTCTGTTTCATATGAAAAAAGGAGATCTCCTTTTTCCACTTTTTCACCTTTGTTTTTGAACCATTCTGTAATAACACAGGTTTCAACTGATTGACCCTGGCGGGGCATAATAACAGGGGTAGCCATAAAATATATTTGTTAAGACGTTATTATTAACATGTAAATATGAGTGTGATAATATGTTGAAAAATTTTTGTGAATATTTTTGATATTCAGCAAATAAGTTATACCTTTACAAAGGTAGATTTAATTACTTGTATATACAAGTATTTGATAAAAAAATATAATTTCAATTTTATTTGTACTAATTTTTAGATTGGAATTTCAATACAAAAAAGGGTTTTTAGTTAGTTGGTTAGTTGGTTAGTTGGTTAGTTGGTTAGTTAGACGTATAACTTAGGGTTAATAATCTCCTCCTCAAGTCAGGAGGAGATTATTTTTTATTGACTAAAAAAACAGAAATGATTAAAATACCTCAACATAAAAAATTATACGAGCTTCTTCGAAGACATATCGAAGAGGGAGTATATAAAACCGGAGATATTTTACCATCAGAAAATGATCTGTGTAAAATACACAATTTAACACGCCCCACAGTCAGACAGGCATTGAACAACCTGGCCTATGAGGGTTATATCATCAAACAGCAGGGCAAAGGCAGCATAGTGAATAATCGTCCGAAAGGAATTGGTATTTTATCTGTTTCGGGAACAACCTCAGCAATTGGAAAAAATAAGCTCAGCACTAAGATATTGTTAAAACCTCAGATCAGGAAATGGGAACAACCATTTATTTTTTCTTTAACGGAACGGGAACTGGAATCGGGTTGTATTTATTTTGAGCGGTTGCGATACCTCGAAGGAAGGCCGATATTTTACGATATAAGCTATTTACCAAATATTAACTTACCGCGCTTCACCTCCAGGAAACTTGAAAATGCATCCTTGTTTGATATTTTAAGAAAGTATTATAATATTCAGGTCAAGGGTGGAGAGCAGCGCTTACGTGCTATCAGTGCTGATAAAAAGATCAGTGATTATCTTGATCTGACCAAAGGATCTCCGGTACTTTATCTCGAACGGAAAATGGCTACCAATAAAATGGATTTTCATATATATTCATTCATTTTTTGCAATACTGAAATAGAGGTCATTTACGGTACTTTTTGAAAAAGGGGAGGGGACGGCGGGTTTCTATCCCAAAGGACGGCGGGTTTCCAACCTGCCAAAACCCCGTTCTCTTACAACCTCCAGTAAAGCATATCCCCTCCGCGCCATATTCTTCTTCGTTTTTTTCGGGATTTTTTTCTATTTTTAGTTGAAATCTTCAGAAAATCATCATTATGAAGCAGCAACCTGCATTATATTATAATTCAAAAAATAGAATAGTCCATTGTCATTTATGTCCCCACGAATGTACGATCAGGGAAAACAGGTTTGGCGTATGTAAAGTGCGTAAAAATATTGGTGGAGAGTTGTATACCCTGAATTACGGAAAACTTTCAGCAGTAAATTTTGATCCGGTAGAAAAAAAACCATTATATCATTTCTTTCCGGGACATCAGATATTATCCATTGGCAGTGTAGGATGTAATATGAAATGTAAATGTTGTCAGAACTGGCAGATATCGCAATCTTCAATACAGGATTTTCCTTTCAGGAATTTGTATTCACCACAGGATATAAAGGATATTGCCGCATCGCGGGAAGAAAATATCGGGGTAGCTTATACGTATAATGAACCAACCATATGGTATGAATTCATGCTGGATACGGCAAAGCTGGTTTCTGAGGCGGGGTTGAAAAATGTTGTTGTATCAAACGGATATATTAATGAGGAACCTTTGCTTGAGTTGCTTGATTATGTTGATGCCTTTAATATTGATCTGAAGGGATTTACCGGTAAATTTTACCGGTCGGTTACCGGAGCTGATCTGGAGCCTGTTAAACGAACGTTGACTTTGCTTGCCAGGAATCGCGTTCATTTTGAAATTACTACCCTTGTTATACCATCCTTAAACGATGGGAAAGAGCAATTTGATGATATGATAAATTGGATTGCCTCAAACCTTGGAAGTGATACAATACTTCATCTTTCGCGCTATTTTCCGATGTACAAAATGGACTATGCTCCGACCTCAAATGAAATATTGGAAGAATTATGCGACAGGGCATCAAAAAAGTTACATTATGTTTATGCGGGAAATGCTGATTTGGAGAATTACCGCGATACACACTGTGATAATTGTGGCCGGGTTTTAGTAAGAAGGACCAGGTATGATGTACAGATAACAGGGCTCAATGAAACAGGTAATTGTAAGTATTGTAATAATCCGGTTATTAAGCGGTAATAATGTTCTGTGGTTCTTGCGGTTTTGCTTCGAGCTTTCAGCTTTCAACTTTGAGCTTTCAGCTTTCAGCTTTCAACTTTGAGCTTTCAGCTTTCAGCTTTCAACTTTGAGCTTTGAGCTTTGAGCTTTGAGCTTTGAGCTTTGAGCTTCGAGCTTTCAGCTTTGAGCTTTCAGCTTTCAGCTTTTTTCTTATTGCCAATTTATTACTAAAGACCAAGGTTATAGGACAAGGATATGCCGATAATCATTTTTTTACCCGGGTTGATCACACCATATTCGTCTTCAAACATGAAAAAGGTATCAAGATCAAGGGTATTGCTGATATCCCATACCAAACCGGCCTTATAGCGATTAGTAGTGAATTTGTTTTGCTGATTAAAACGAAAATAAGCTTCATATGAAAAGTAGGGATCAACAAATTTTGTCATATTATAATCTATCTCAAATCTATGTCTCCAATTTGTATTGTATGATCTTGCATAGTATTCACCTGAATGTTGAATTTTTGAACGATAGGAAAAATCAAGCGGGAAACCTATCCTGGACCAGGTATAACTTAAATCACCGGAGATCCGGTACCGGTTGAGATCATTGTTTTCGACCGTATGCCGGTAAACAACTTTAAATTCCAGGTAGCTGGTCAGAGTATAACGGTATCCGATCTCAGTAAGGTATTCATCCCAGTAATCGAAAGCGGGAGAAGTCCTGAACTGTTGTTCGATTTCAACCCGGTTATCATTATTAATGTCAAGTTTGAAAATACCCCCGCTCCATAATTCATTTCCGGTTTGGGGGAATGATTGAAGGCATATTAGTGAAAAAAACAGTATGCCTGATACTTTTGTAATTCTTGTCATAAGAGGTGAAATGTGTCCTGCGTAAATGATTATGATGGTCAGGTTTGTAATATGGTTTCGATTCTTTCGAGTTCGGAAGATGTAAAGCCGGTCTTATCAAGGCAATGTAAGTTATCATATAATTGTTTTACTGAGCTGACACCAATCAGTACACTTGTGATCCTTTTATCACGCATCAGCCATGCCAGAGCCATTTGTGCCAGGGATTGCCCTCTTTTATCCGCTATTTTATCTAATTCCCTGATTTGTATAAGTTTTTCCTTGGTTATTTGCTCTTTTTTTAAAAAACCGTGTTTCCTGGCTGCCCTGGATCCCTCCGGTATACCTTTCAAATATTTGTTCGTTAACAGGCCCTGTGCAAGAGGCGAGAAGGCAATAGCTCCCATTCCTTCCGACTCCAGTACATCAAGTAAGCCGTCTTCGACCCGTCGCTCGAACATGCTGTATTTTGGCTGGTGGATGATAAGTGGTGTGCCGAGTTGTTTTGCTATAGCCGCACATTCCATGGTTTTGTCGGGAGGATAATTTGATATACCGACATATAGCGCTTTTCCCTGCTTAACTGCATGATCAAGGGCCATCATCGTTTCTTCCACAGGTGTATCAGGATCAGGACGGTGAGAATAGAAAATATCCACATATTCAATTTCCATCCTTTTCAGACTCTGGTCAAGGCTGGAAATAAGATATTTCCTTGAACCGCCGTCACCGTATGGGCCATCCCACATCTTATAACCGGCTTTGGTTGAAATGATCAGTTCATCACGATGATCATGAAAATCCATATGGAGTATCCTGCCAAAGTTTTCTTCTGCTGATCCTGCAGGGGGGCCGTAATTATTTGCCAGGTCAAAGTGGGTTATGCCTTCATCAAAAGCAGTATGCAAAATAGATCTTGAGGTTTCAAAATGGTCAACCATACCGAAATTATGCCACAACCCGAGTGAGAGAGCAGGGAGTTTCAGTCCGCTTTTACCGCAATGATTGTATGGTAATTCACTGTATCGCTTCGGATGCGCCAAATAATCCATTGGTTTGTACGTTTATAAAATAATAATGAGGATTCAAATACTGACACGAAAATAGTAATAAAACCTTATCTTTTGTTTCATGCCGGATTGATTTTCTTTATAATATGATACCTGTAGTGAAAAAAACAGTAAAACTGCAAGCCTGAATTATGTGGTACGAAAGGAAAACTTATTAAATATTAAGATTTTTATGAAATTTATTGATACAATTTCATGAATTTTGTTACTTTAATGTCAAATAAATCCTCTCAACTATGGAAGTTCTCGATATTAAGGGCACTAATGATACTCCAAAAGTATTACTCGATGCGGAAAATGAAATTTTCGAAATCTCCGGCCGTTCTCTGCCAGAGGATGTGGTGTCCTTTTACAAGCCGGTTATTGACTGGCTTGATGAATATAAGGATAATGCAAAAGGCTATATCGAATTTGTATTTCGGTTTATCTATTTTAATACGGCAACCTCTAAATTAATTTTGGATATCTTATTTAAGCTCGAAGAGATCCACGAATCCGGAAATGACGTTAAGGTCATCTGGTTTTATGAGGAAGATGACGAAGATATGCTTGATCTGGGAGAAGAATTTGCTGAAAATGTTGATATTGAATTTGAGATTATTGAGGTTTAAAAAGTTATTCATAAAAATGCATGAGAATTATGTAATATATTGAAAAATATTTTCAGCTTTCAATGCCTTGCATCTGCCCCGAACCTGACGTGTGAATAATACAGGATAGATCTAAGATCTTATTTTTTTCATTAGATTTAATGCTTCTTCACTGTCCTTGTCTTCAGTAAGGTCAAATACGGAAACGGATTTCCCGTCCGCCTGCACATTTTTATTATTCAAAATATCGTTTAATTCTTCCTTATTCAATACTGACAATAATTGCCGGCCAAACTGGTAATCCGATGGATTTGATTTTCTATTTGCGGCATAATCAGAATTAAATCTGATAAGTTCAGCCAGCGCTTCAACCGGTCCGGCTGAGAGATGCACACCATTCAGACTTGATGATACATTTTGTAGTCCGAGTGCAATCTGATTTTGCAATAATTCATTCCGGATGCTTCCCGGCATTGCTTCTGCCGGATTGGTCCTGCCAATAAGTTTCTCACGGGCATCCTTCCACTTTATATCACTAACAAGAGTGAATGTAATGATCGATTTCCCCTGTTCAATAAAATGAGTCAACTGCCTGGGATGAAATCCGTTAATAAGGAAAAGCTCTTTTCCGTCAAACCTTAGTTGCTCCGCGTAAGTACCTCCTGCCAGTTTATGAGCCGGTGAGTTTTGCCACACAAAATCAAGTGATTCAGGGGTAAAAAAGGGATAATGGTCCATAATTTCCAGGCTTCCCAAAATTATTGATTCATCAGCCGTATGGTGAAAAATTTCTTTAAACCGGGACTTTGCATCTGCAGAGAGCATGTTTTTTGCATCCACGGATAATTTATTTATCACACCGTAATGTTGTGAAATAATATCATAATCATCCAGATATTTTCCACTCATGATCCTGGCAGTTTTTATTTTCATGTCAGATGATTCCAGCTTTTCGAAAATAAGCTGAAGAATTGTCTTAAGATTGATCTTTTCCGAGTAAACAGTGATCTCTGGTTTGATAAAAAACAAAAACTCATTTTTTCCGGCCACTTGTTTATTTTCATAAATAAGTTCGTTGTATATTTTTTCTTTTTGAGCCAGAATAATATTTTCTGAAAGGGTTTGTATCCACTGTTTTCTTGTCATTTTGAATATATTTTTGTTAAAATGATACCAAAAATAACAGTTGTTATGTTAAAACTATCGATTGATATGTTAATAAGTTGAAAAATATTTTTCATACTCTGCTTATTATTTGCAGTACTTTTACGTGAAACTGGCTTTATATAAGAATATGCGGGCTTTAATGAAGCATTTTGGCATATTTTTCGTATATAAAAAATACGTGGAACAATAAAAAAACATCTTACAATGAAAACTGATCAGATCGATATTACACGAAAAACAGTACTGGAATTTAATCATTTGCGTCAAGCCATTGAATGGGGCAAACAAAGATATTGTGACGGCAGGCTTTTTCGTATTCGAAGGAGGCGCAACTATATCCGGTCACACGATGTTTAAGAAAACACAGACGGATTCATTTGCATGCCTATCAATTTTGCCCTGAATTTTTAAAAGTTGAGAAGTTTATAAGTTGGGAGTTTACCGATTAACGATTACTGATAAACGATTGCCAAACCACCAACACTCAAAAAACCACCAACTATTTACTGTTCATTGTTTACTGTTTCACTCCCTTTCACCAGCATGCTGGCATTTTCAATCACCGCCATTGTTCCTTTGGTTTGTTCAATAATATTTACTGTTTGTAGTCTGTCAACTTTGGTTACATCAATGGTATTACATATATTATCATCCAGCCTGGTCATCATCAATATATTGATACGCATTGTTTTAGCCATCATGGAAAGTGCGGTTCCACCATTTCCCGCATAATTTTTCAGCAGCAAATCAAAAGTTTTATCCCATCCTCCTTTATCAAATACCGGTAAAAAAGTTGATGTGCCTATTCCGTCCCGGCATTCGGCAAGCAATATCAATTGCCCGCCGTCTTTAACAAATGCAGCTGCATTATGCACGGATTTATGGGACTGTATAAAATTTATATCCTTCGGATAACCTCCTGTAGAAGCCAGTACCAGATCATACTGTTTGTTATTATAAACTTTATAATATTTATCATGTTGGAGGCAGGCGTTAAGAAAGTCATCATACCCTGTTCCGAACATAAATTGTTTTACCTGCCCGTGACTGTCCATGATGCCGTGGATCTCAAAATGAAAAGGCATGCGTCTGTTTATCTCAAGCAGGTCTTCCGCAACCGGATTGTATTTCAACACACCGGGCTGGCAATAATGACTAAGTTTCCGTGTTTCAGGGTTCAGGAACAGGCTATGATTGGCATAGATAGCCTGCTTTTCGCCCAGCCCTGGGAAAATGAGTTTTCTGCCGCCGCCAAAACCGGCAAAATAATGATGTGAAATTGCTCCCATGGTGATGATCATATCCTTTTGTAAAAGGTCTTTTCGGATAGTTATCGGAGTACCACGGGAAGTAACCCCGAGTGTATGAAATAAATCAGCATTGACACAATCATGGTGGACAAAACGGTAGTGCCTGTATAAATCCCCGTACGTACATATACACTCTTCATCTGACTGACGGGGATGAGTGCCATAAGCAATGAAAAAAGTAATGTTCTCTTTCTTAATTTTATTTCTGAGCAGGGTTTCGAGAAGCCATGGCAGGTAGATCTCATAGCCACATAAGCGTGTTTTATCGGATACAACGATGGCCAGATCTTCAGGAATAAAGTTCAACTGATGGAGCAGGTCTTGCAGGGATGCCTGAAATTTTTCTTTATGAACAGAAAATTCGGGTTCATTGAAAATGAGTTTTTCACAGTTATCAGGTACCGGGAATGAAATATCTGAATTACCATAAGCTAAGGTTGCCATCATCGGATGCATTTTTTAATTAAAGTAAAATTGCAAATTTTTTACCGGCTAAAAACTGTTGACCACCCCTTTTTGACAGATTGTCGAAGAGTTGTTTTCAACTCACGTATTCAATATTTGAAAATAGTATGAAAAAAACTTAATATCATTGTAATGGAAATGTAATTCCGGATACTAACCTTAAAGAAGTAAAAATATTCCATGGTGTGGATAAACATTTTCTGGCAATAATCAATGAAAATCAAAAACTGATCCTTAAGGTCTGTCATACTTATTGCTCATGTGATGAGGACCGGCATGATCTTTTTCAGGAGATTTTGATCCATCTGTGGAAAGGATTCCCTTCATTCCGTGGTGATGCTAAAATATCAACCTGGATTTACAGAGTGGCATTAAATACAGCCATTACTTTTTTTAAGCGAAGTAAACGTTGTGTGGATACCCGTCCGATCAATGACGAACTTCTGAATATTAAATCAGCCGATTCTTATGATAAACTGACCCATAAAGATCAGGTAGATTATGCTTTCCGTGCAATCAATAAGTTGTCTAAAATCGAAAGGGCTATTATTATGTTGCATCTTGAAGAATATGAAAATAAAGAGATAGCTGATATTATTGGAATAACACAAAATCATGTGAGGGTGAAACTCTCACGTATCAAGCAGAAATTAAGAAATACTTTAATACAACATGGTTATGGATATTAAAGAATTAAAAAATATATGGGACCGTCAAACAAAGGATTCTCTTTCAGGGCAGGAATACACATCTGAAGAGATTGAAAGTATGCTGAAAAAACGTTCAATGAATTCTGTGGAGAAAATCAGAAGGAATATTATTCTTGAACTGGTTGTCGGGATTGTTTTGATCTCCTTATTGATAATTATGCTTTTTCGCCGCCCGTCCGATCCTTTTATAAGGATCACGGCTGGTTTTTTCTTTCTTATAGTTGTTCTTACCTCATTTTACTATCTTTCAAAAGTGAGGCAGTTGAATATGATCATTACCGGTAATAAAGATATCAGGGAAACACTGGATCAGTTGATCATGGTCATGAAAAGATATATTTCCATTTTGATGAAATCTACGCTGATCATTACTCCGCTTGCTGTTACACTGGGGTATATCACAGGACTGAAGTTTTCCTTGGGAGAGGGCTACACTGGCTTGCACGGGAATCCCAGAATCCTTATTTTCATGTTTATCACCCTTGTTGCGATCACTCTTTTAATATATCCTTTAATGAAATTTTATCTGCAGTGGTTATATGGAAAACACCTGAATGATCTGGAAAAATGCCGGGAAGAACTGGAAGAGGAATAAAAACATGATCATGCAGGCCGTATAGAATATTATCTGCAGAATGTATTTACAATAAAGCAAAATCGAATTTCCATAACCAGGGGAATTTGTATTAATGGTAAAATTTTCAGAAATTGTTGAATAATTGACAACCCAAAATATTACATTTCATTCGGATATATTTTAATGGACGTTTCATCAATAATAAATAAAAGGAGGTAAAGATGAGCATTTTATTCTGTTGATTAATAACAATAAGACCGGTAGTAAACTTCCAAAAAACATATAACGGTAAATGAATAACATAATAAAAAAATAAGTACCAGAATTAAGCCTGAAATCAGCAGATCAGTAAAAATCAGCACTTATTTTAATATTAAATCTATTTACAATGTATCCACCATATGGTGGATACACATATGTTAGCAACAAGGCGAAAAACGCACCAATCAATAGTTTTCATTTTTATTTAAAAAAACTTGATGAAAAATTTGGATATGTAATTAGATATTTAGACATTTGTCTAAATATAAAATTAACTATTATGAATCGAGTATTTAAAGCATTGAATGACCCAATAAGACGTGAAATACTCGAATTGTTAAAGGAAAAAGATATGAATGCTGGAGAGATTGCAGACCACTTCAACATTACAAAACCTAGTATTTCACATCACTTAGATTCATTAAAACAGGCAGATTTAGTAATAAGTGTAAAAAATGGACAATTTGTCAATTATACATTAAACAAAACTGTTGTTGATGAGATAATTCAATGGCTAATGACTATTAATCTTAAAAAATAAAATCATGAAAAATGCAGAATTTATCAAGAGAGAAGCAATTAATTGGATTTTCATTTTGCTGCCATTCATTTACATTTTTTTGGTTTATGATAAATTACCACAATTTGCACCATTTCAATTAAATAGTGGACAAACAATATATCAAGTTGTTTTATTCGTGATGGGAGTTTCTATTTTCTGGTATATCGTATTTCTTGTTAAACCATCTATTGTACCTAAAACGGCATTTCACGATAATCTTAAAAGCTTTCACAGAATGAAAACATTAATGCTTGGTTTTACATCTCTCTTATCTTTGACTTTTGTTTCTCAAAAGATAGGAATACCTTTTAATTGGGCAAAGATTAGCTTTATATTAGGAATGGTTTTTATGGTAGCCATTGGAAATCTTTATCCTACAATAAGGTATAATTTTTTTATAGGTATTAAGAATTCATGGACACAAAGTAATGAACTTATCTGGAAGAAAACTCATAGTTTTGCCGGTAAGGTTTTTTTCTGGGGTGGATTGATAGGTGCACTATATGGAATATTGTTTAATGTAAATCCTGTTCCTTATATGCCTGTAATTTATGTGGGATACGTTTTTGCACTTGGATTTGTACCAAAGATTTATTCCTATTTGCTTTATCGACAACTTCAGTCTCAACATCAAGATTAAAAACGCCCAGTTGCTAATAAGTAGGGCTTCATGTGGCCTGAAAGGCCCATACATGAAGCCCCGGTTGAACTTAATCCGGGCAGAAGGTATGAACATGGACTTTGCATAGTGTTTAGGGAAGTATTTTCATGGAAGGTTCAGATATGTTCTTTGAAAAATCAGCGAAAAGACAAGGCACTATATGCAAAAATGCCGGATTTGTTTGCAAAAGCATGATGAAAAACGCATCTATCACACCGGTTTTCCTGGATTTGGGCAATACAATCCCAACCCGCCAGTGCAGGCTGTTTAAAGATACGGCCAATCATGTAGTATGCGTTTTTCCTGCAGCAAGTTTTGCAAAACCGGGCGAGCGGATCCGGGGAATAATGGCCACCACCACCAGCTGTCCTTTTTTGCAGAGCGGGCACCGGTGCGTATCGAACCCCAAAATACGTTTGATACGATCATGTGTCGCCTCTTTGGGTTTGATCACCATCTTATGCTTATCATTCAGAACAGTGTTGCGGAACCTGGTACTGCAGATCCCGTAATGGCGGATCTTCACAAATCCTTTGGGCAGGATATGCATGCAGAACCTGCGAAGGAACTCCTCCCCGGCAAGGGTAATGGTTTTTGCCCTGCCCTGGTCACGGTAATCCTTGAGCCTGAAACGGACATTGCGGTCATCCACACTGACGATCCTTTGATTGGTGATGGCTACCCGGTGGGTGTATTGGCCAAGATACCCCACTACATGATCGGGTTTACCAAACGAGGGTTCACAGAAAACCACCCACGGTGTTTTCCATGCCTTTTCCAGGGATGCACTGTGACCGGATATTTTACCCTGTTTGACCAGGTATGACTCTGCCTTACTCATGAGCAATCCCCTGAACTTCACACTAAGCTGCCTGACGGGATAAAGGTATTTTCCACCTTTGCCGATATTTTTCATCCGTCCTTTTATGGAATATCCTGCAGCAGGGACAATACAGTGGATGTGGGGATGCAGGCTGATATTTTGTCCCCAGGTATGCAGCAGGCAAATGCTGCCACCTTCCGCGCCATAATGGGTGTAGCCAAATGAGCGTAAGGTATCCCACACGGCAGCAAACAAGGCATTGTAAAACCATTTGCTGTTGATCCTGCAGATGGCATTAAGCGTATCAGGGATGGTAAAAACAATATGATAATGCTTAACCGGGTAAGCCTGCCTTATGCGATCTTCCACCCAAAAAGCCTGTTTTACGCTTTGACACTTCGGGCAATGACGGTTTTTACAGCTATTGTGAACGGTATGTTCACGACCGCAGTGATCACAGCGATACTTATGACCGCCCAGGGCTGAAGTCCGGCACACGGATAATGCCCCCAGAACACTTAGCTGGAAAGTATTGGGAGCGTGTTTTTCGATAAACCGTTTGCCGAACCGCTCAATAATCTCTGCCACTTCGTGTTTGGGGCGGCTCATTTGGCATCCTTATAGAGGGTATCCAGCGGGCTGTGAGCCTGCACCACGGCACAACGGGCCACATGCAGGTAGATCATGGTGGTGGCTACCTCTGCATGGCCCAGAAGTTCTTTGACAGTTACAATGTTGACCCCTTCCTCCAGCAGGTGGGTAGCATAGCTGTGGCGTATATGGAGAGCTCTCCATATCCGGCATTATGTAGAGTGTAATAATATGGGGAGTGTTGATTGAAAACACTGATATTACTGTATTCTGGTTCAAAACACTCCCCATATTCTTTGTATCCAATTCTATTTGCACAAATTCTTAAG
>Ga0307421_1000105_pt1 | contig 51069 bp, 52 predicted proteins | sample SalMarWE160270MG_FD_202163 | JGI IMG/M metagenome (GOLD analysis project Ga0307421, IMG submission 202163) | Salt marsh sediment microbial communities from the Plum Island Ecosystem LTER, Massachusetts, United States - WE1602-70 | ecosystem: Environmental > Aquatic > Marine > Intertidal zone >... | reverse complement strand
AAAAAAATCCCGGAGCTTTTCCGGAAAGGCTGAAAGACCTTCTGGAAGAAAAATGTATCCGGAGGCTGTATGAAGATCCCATGACAGAAACCGGTGAATGGGATGTCGTTCTTTTTTATCAGGAAAGCTCCTCTCTCGGAAAAGTTATGGTTGCCTCTTTGAGAGATTTAAAATCATTGGATTATCCGCAAATCATCGGAGTGGTCAGCCGGTCAGACAAGAAATCGAAAAAAATATATAATAAACAGGAAACTTATGATAAATGGCTCTTTTTCTACGGGCAGGAACTCGAAACAATGCCAGAAATAGTCTATTTCAACCGGAGAGAACAATGACCGCAAAATCCATTCTGATCTCTGCCTGTGAAAGCTCTGCAGAAAATTATGGGGCAGATTTAATAAGAGAATTCAAAAAACTCTATCCGGAAGTCCATTTCTACGGCATCGGAGGAAAACAGATGCAGAAGCAGGGTGCAGAACTTCTTTACCCCATGCAAAAACTCTCTTTAATAGGGATATTCGAAGTGTTTCTTTTTGTCCCCCGCATATTGAAAATCCTGAACAAAATCATAGAAGAAACAAAAACAAGAAACGCTGCCTGTGCCGTACTTATAGACGCTCCTGACTTCAATCTAAGAATAGCCAAAAAACTAAAAAAACATTCCATCCCCGTTTTGTATTATATAAGCCCGACTGTCTGGGCTTGGAGAAAAAACAGACTCAAAACCATACAAAAATACATAAACAAGATGATGCTCATCTTCCCGTTTGAGGAAAAAATATATAAAGAAAAGCAAATACCAGCTGTATTTATAGGACATCCTCTTATCAAGAAAACCCGCATATCCATGACCAGGCATGAATTCTTTGAGAAACACGGAATAAACAACAAAAAGAGGCTCATCACACTTCTCCCCGGAAGCCGAAAAAGTGAAGTCAGAAATCACCTCCCAGTGCTTGTTGAAGCCGCAAAAAAAATCAAAAACAAGTATGACTGCCAGTTCATTTTAAAGCTTTCCGAAAATATTGAAAAAAAAAATGTGAAAGTGTATCTGGATGACCATCTCCAATCAGTTACCATACTGAGTCAGGATGGATGCGAATCAATGGCATACAGTGACCTTGTTCTTTCTTCATGCGGCACGGCAAACCTGGAAACAGCTCTTTTAGGGACACCATTGATCTCATTTTACAGGATCTCTCCCCTTTCCTACCATATAGGAAGAAGACTGGTAAAAATAAGACATTTCAGTATTGTCAATATCCTGGCAGGGGAAAAAATCATACCTGAATTGATCCAGAAAGATTTCAATCCGGATTCCCTCTATGACCATGTTTCAAAAATACTCGATTCAACCGAAATTCAAAACAAAATGATTTCAGAATTCAGAAAAATAAAGAAAGAACTTGGGGAAAAAGACGCAGCCGCCAATGCGGCGAAAGAACTGGAACAGCTCATCTTCCCACACGCTTCAGCCACACCTGATTTTCATTGAAAGCCCGGTTTTTTCCGATAACTACAAATCCAGAATAAATTCAAGTTTGTCATACAATTCCAACTCATATTCTTCAGAAAAACCGCTTTTTATTTCAAGCACATATTTTGATAAAGCAACCGGAGTGTAAGAGGGACAGTCTTCAGTTTCACAAGGAGGAACATTTTTTTCTATTTGAACAATCCTTTTATCCTTATCAAGCCAGATGATGTCTATACTTATCTTCATATTCTTCATCCAAAACGAATAAATTCCCTCTTTTTCAAAAACAAACAGCATTCCCTGGTCAGGATTGATAGATTCGCGGTACATAAGCCCTAACTGTCTTTCGTGTTCGGTCACAGCCAGCTCTGCATAAATAACTTCTCCTCCCGGTAAAAAAACTTGAGTGTATTTATCTGACGGAAAAACAAAACTGAAAAATAACAGTAATACAGGCCCGTATTTTAAAACACTATTTTTCATTTTATCTCATTCGCTCCTTATTGTTTCCAATCTGTGCTCTCCATAAAAAAATCTCTCTTAATCAAAGGTCATTGTATTGATATCAGGGGGACGAAACGAACAGGAAGCAATTTTTTCTTCTCGATTTTTTGTCCTGATCTTTCAAACAGAAAAAGATTTTGAAAAGTCTGACCTACGGGAATAATCATTCTTCCCCCATCCTCAAGCTGCTCTTTAAGAGAATCAGGCGTCTTTGCAGGAGCGGCTGTCACCATTATGGCATCATAGGGCGCGTTCTTCTTCCACCCCAGTGTCCCATCTCCTGTTTTGTATTGGATATTGCCGTATCCCAGTTCAGAAAGTATCCGCCTGGCTCTTTCTGCCAGTTCTTCGTAAACCTCGACAGTGAAGACCTCCTTAACGACCTCTGCAAGAACAGCAGCCTGGTAGCCCGAGCCTGTTCCTATCTCAAGCACTCTTTCTTCTCCCTTTAGCTCAAGGACTTCGGTCATATATGCCACTATATAAGGTTGTGATATCGTTTGCCCGCTTCCAATGGGAAGGGGCTCATCATCATAAGCGTTCGGCTTCAGATCATCAGGGACAAACCTGTGCCTTTCCACTTTTTCCATTGCTTCCAAGACTTTCTCATTCTTAATTCCCCTCACCTTCAGCTGTCTTTCCACCATTTGTTTTCGTTCTTTCTTGAAATCAATAGTTCTCATTTTCTGATAGGATCCGGTTTTTTAACTAAAACATATATACAGCTTTAATATAGTTATTTATCAGCTAAATATCAACCGGAAAAAGGATGAAATTCAGGTGTGGCTTGTTCTCCCTTCAGATTTTATGACCAGCCTAATTAAAATAGGTTGTTCACGAGTCGAGGTCACTGCAGATGCGAGGCGCAGGGTATGATGCTGTGGTCCTATTTTAGTAGGCTTTGGCAAAGAGGACCAAATACTTGGCATCCTTACCGCAGTAAACACACTTCCCTTGTTCTTCCTCTGAAAGAATAGCTCTTATGGTCGCTTTGGTATCTTCCTTGATATTCAGCTCACACTCAGGATTCCCGCACCAAAAAGTCCTTACAAATCCCATCTCAGATTCCATAACTGACTTAAAGTCCTGATAACTCTGGACTTCATGGGTGTTGTCTTCACAGAACTTCAAGGACTTATCCAGCATATCCTTCTGCATATCATTGAGGATCTCTCTGGCTCTCTTATCCAGCTCTTCCTGGCTTACGACCTGTTTTTTCCTGTTATCCCGCCTAACGAGCACGGCATTATTGTTTTTGACATCCCTTGGCCCTATCTCTAACCTCACGGGAACACCTTTCATCTCCCACTCCGAAAATTTCCATCCCGGAGTGAACTGCTCTCTGGAATCTATGTCCACTCTGAATCCCTTTTGCTTCAGTTCCTTTTTTATCTGCTCTGCAACCGGCATGACTTCTTTCTTCCAGTCCCCTATTGAAATGGGTATGATTATGACTTGAACAGGAGCCACTCTTGGAGGGAAACAAAGACCGGAGTCATCCCCGTGAGCCATAATCAAAGCACCTACCATTCTCGTAGAGACACCCCAGGAAGTCTGCCATACATACTGGAGCTTTTGGTTTCTGTCCTCAAATTTGATATCAAACACCTTGGAAAAATGCTGTCCTAAAAAATGAGAAGTCCCCATTTGAAGGGCTTTTTTGTCAGACATCAGGGCTTCCACACAATAGGTTGCAGAAGCTCCGGCAAATTTTTCTCTATCTGTCTTCTTTCCGGAAATAACTGATATGGCTAATTCTGACTCCACGAACTCCTTATAGACGGAAAGCATCTTTAATGTCTCTTCCTCGGCTTCCTGACCTGTTTCGTGAGCTGTGTGACCTTCCTGCCATAAAAATTCGGCAGTCCGCAGAAACGGCCTCGTCACTTTTTCCCATCTCACAATATTTGCCCACTGGTTAATCAATACCGGAAGGTCTCTATAGGAACTGATCCATTTGGAGAACATATGCCCTATTATGGCCTCTGATGTAGGTCGGACAGCCAGTCTCTCCTCAAGCTCCTCTTCTCCGCCATGCGTAACCCAAGCCACTTCCGGAGAAAAACCTTCAAGGTGTTCTGTCTCTTTTTTTAAAAAACTTTCCGGAATAAAAAGCGGGAAATAGGCGTTTTTATGACCGGTCTCTTTAATCCTCTCATCCATTAGATTCTTTATATTCTCCCACACAGCATAGCCGTAGGGTCTTATCACCATCATTCCCTTCATAGGAGCATAATCAGCCAGTTCGGCCTTACGAATGATTTCTACATACCATCGGGAAAAGTCACTGCTCTTTGGTGTGATTTTCTGTACGTAACGGTTCTTTTCGTCCATTTTTCCTCCGGTTATTTCTGGGTTATTCTATCCATGGCTATAAAATTTGTCAAGCCAGCAAATTAAAGGTAAAACAACCGATTTGACCCGTGTGGTTAAAAAATTCACCCCCTAATTTCATCCATAGGGGTGATTGAATTCCCTGACTTGTTATGGCATTTTATACACGAGTTTTATCTTTAAAGGAAGCGATGATGACAAAAAGAACAAATAAGACCAGAAAAACGGATGATTTTCTGAAAGAAAAAGGCTTTAAACTCCCTCTCTCTACGACTGTAGAAGGAATAGACAAAGCAGGAAACCAATTTTCTGAAAAGACGATCCTTTCCTATATCAGTCCTAGCGGCTCCTCATTCTGGCTGAACACTCCTGTGGCAAACGGATCTGACCTGAGACTATTGATTGACCTTCCTCCTAAACTTAAGGAGAACAAAGACCTCAAGATGATAATCAAAGGAAAAGTCATATTTGTTGAAAATGCCGTGGAACAGAACTCAAAATCCCGAATATCGCTCCGTTTTGATAACAAATACATAATAGACGAATACAAATAAAACATGATGGAAACCGCTTCCGCTGTAACAACAAGCGTACCAAATGAAGAAGAATGTTTTTCTCTTTCCCTTACCGCTCATATTCAGGGCTGTGATGCAGCAGGTGTGAAATTTATGGAAAAAACCTCCATTTGTGAAATCAGCTCTGAAAAAGCCGTATTTGAGTTAAAAACACGGATTTTGATCGGAACAAAATTGAAATTATCTCTTTTTGTTCCTAAGACTCTCATTCTCGGGCAGCCACTCATACTGGTAGTCACAGGAGAAGTCATAAAAGCAGAGAAGGATTCAAACAAAAAGAACGAACAAAATGTGTACCTCAAATTAACCAGAAATTTTGATATTCAAAAATTGATTTAATCTCTCCCAAATCTCATAACCTGGTCTATTCAACCTCGACTTGTTCATCATCCAGGATAATTAACCTCTTTCCTTAACCTTGACATAAACATCTCGATTGGTTAACATATTCCCAAATTTATGATAAAAAATCCGTTATTAAGGGGTTAGAAGCTCCTATCATGGAAAACAATAACACACAGGCCTTGGGAAAAAAGATAAAAGTCCTTATCTACAGCACATCAGATCTCATATTAGCCGGTATTCTGAATGCTTTAGAAAAAGGACCGGAAATAGAAATCAGCGGGATTGAAAAAAGCACAATAGATTCTCTTTTAAATGCCATAAAAACAAAAAAGCCGGATGTCATCCTTTTTTCTAACTCAGACCCTCTTCCTAACATCAAAGAAATCTGCAAAGCCATAAAAGACATTACAGGAGACCAAAAAAAATCCAAGTTGATGCTCATTGGAAATATTCCACCGCAGGAAGAGATTGTCGGGCTTATGAATGCAGGAGTCAGAGGTTATTTTGACCTGAATGAACCTTCAGGCCAACTGGCAGACGCAACCAGAAGCATATTCAGAGAAGAGATATGGCTTCCAAGAGACAAAATGAGCAGTATAATGGACAGAATCATATCTGTTGTGGGTAGAGATCTGAAAGAAAAGACACTTGACCAGCTCACGCCCACTGAGTTTAAGGTGTTGAGACATATCGGACAGGGAAAAAGCAATGAAGAAATTGCTGATGATATGTTTATAAGCAAAAATACAGTGAGGTCACATATAAAAAGTATCTATGCAAAACTCGGAACGCACAGCAGACTGCAGCTTGCATTATATGCTATTAACTCAGCTCTGTTTTAATCTACTTTTCGAGAGGCAATTATGACAAAGAAATCAAATACAAAAAAACAAAACAGCGATAATTACGATTTATTACTGAACAGAAGGCAGGAATGGAGACTTGACATCCCTCTTTCAGCTACTGTTAAAGGAAAGCTGCCCACAGGAAAAAATTTCAGTGAAACAACAAAAATCAACAACATAAGCTCAGGAGGCGCGTATTTGGGTCTTGATGCAGGAATAACCGTGGACACAAAACTCATGCTTTTTATAGAAATCCCCTCCAAGCTGACTGAAGGGAAAAAGATAAAGCTTTCTTTATCAGGTCATACTATTCGGATAGAAAAAGCAGGCACAAAAGACAAAAAGAACAACGTTGCGGTCCACTTTGATAAAGAATACAAATTTCTTGATTAAAGCAAAGGCATAGAATTTTTAAAAGAACCTTAGAAAAAGCCCCAGAAAGGAACCAACATATGCTCACCGCTACGTTAACCGGAGGCATCGCTACAGGCAAATCAGTGGTTGCCATGGTTCTGGAAGAATTGGGGTGCTATATCTTTCAGGCTGACAAGGAAGCTCATTGTCTTATGGAACCGGGAAAAGCGGCTTATAAAAAAATTGCCCGTCACTTTGGAAAAACCATCTTAAATGAAGATAAAACCATTGACCGCTCAAAACTCGGACAAAGAATTTTTTCAGACAAAAAACAGCGCCAGTTCCTCAACTCATTGATACACCCGATGGTTCATAAACACAGAATGCATCTCATAAACAAACTGGAAAAGGAAAAAAAATATAATATATTTATATCTGAAGCCGCTTTAACCATAGAGGCAGGCTTTGCTGGTTCTTTTGACAAAATTATTGTGGTTTTTTGCGGCAAAGACATACAAATAAGACGTCTTATGAAAAGAGACGGCATATCTGAGGCCGAGGCAAGAAAAATAATTATCTCTCAGATATCTCTTGAAGAAAAGAAAAAATATGCTGATTATCTTATAGATACGTCAGATGATATCTCATCGACAATCGAACAGGCTGAAAAAACCTACAGAAATCTTTATATGGATTACATTTCCCAGGCTAGCTGATACTTTTTATGGCTGCAGCTAACAAGGGAATCATTATTTCATGATGGCCTATAAAATAAAATCCCTCCCCTTTTCCCTCTTCAAAAGGCCTTCCAATAACATTTTGAGAAGGTCTGTAGTGAGTATTGAAATCAAAGACGGCTGTGTAGAAATGATTGAGTTTACTGCCTCTGTTTCTTACATAGGACACGGCTTTAAGAAAAACCTCAGGAAGCACTACAGCGGATCCCATGTTCATGTACATTCCTCCGCCTTCAAGGCGTTCGATTAAAGAGCAAAAAAGGAAAAAATCATGCAGGGATGTTTTTCCAATCGCTTTGCCGCTTACATTGGGATGAAAGTGAATGATATCCGTCCCTAATCCGACATGAACAGTCACAGGGATGTTCAACTTATAGGCAGATGAGAGCAAGCTCATCTCTTTATAGGGAAATTCTGAGTGATAAATCATTTTTCCGACCGATTCACCCATTCCCAGATCTTCCTTGCTCCCCAGGTTAATGGCATTATTGAGAACCTCTCCGGTCTCTTCAGCCATTCCGAAAGAACCGTCTTTTATTTGAGTTTTGACCTCTTCTGAAGTCCTTCCGCTAAAAGCTATCTCAAAATCATGGATGATGCCGGCTCCATTCATGGCCAAGGCGCTGACCCAGCCGGTTTCCATTAAATCTATGATCAACGGATTGAGCCCGACTTTTATCAAATGAGCTCCCATTGAAAAAATAACAGGTTTGTTTTTTCCACGGGCTTCTTTGATCAGATGTACCAATTTTTTAAAATTTTTGCCAGCTAACAAGTCAGGTAAGCTTTCAATAAAATCCTTTACCGAATCGTCAGGGTTGAATTTCCGGGCAAAATCTTTATGCGAAACCTTGCTCTTCCTTGATTTTAAGGGATACGTGTTCAGATCCTTAGGCCAAAGAGGATCTATCCTGTATTTGCTCATCATGTCTCCATTTTTTTTTCATAATAATACAGGTGGGAAAATACTTCAATGAATTTATGGGGGACGCTCCATAAGGTACCACCCTATATTACTGAATCCATTGAATACTAAAAAATATTCTAGATTGTCTTCCTCTGAAATATTTCCATTTAATACACCACCGCAATCCTGCAGACGTAAGTCCCTATATAGAGTGGGTTCTGACGAAGCAGGACAAGGGAAGCTTGCATTCTGGTAGTAAGCCACGTACGTAAATGCACGGTTCTTTACTAGGGTGGTACCTAATGGGACGTCCCCTTATTAAATTAGGTGATGTCTTTGAGTTCCTGCCCAGGTTTGAATTTTATTCTCTTCCCGCTTTGGATCCTGATCTGCTTGTTTCTCCGGATATCTCTTCCATAACCTGTCTTTTTTTTGACCACTTTAAGGCTGGCGAATCCCCTTATCTCGATTTTCTCCCCTTTTTTCAGGGATTCCTTTATATGATCCAGTATAGAGTCAACAACAAACAAGGAATCGCTTCTGCTAAATCCTCCATTTTCTTCAATTTTCTGAACGATATCCTTTTTAATCATTGACTCTCTAAGTCTCCTTTTTACTAAATGATTAAATATTGAAAATAAAAAGTCAAGACAAATTATTGACTTACTAAAAATACCCTTCTATAATAAAAAAACGGTGAAAAAACTCCTATTTACCCTTATTAGTATCACCCTATTAGCACATCTTTCCTACCCTTCTATTTTAAAGATCACTGTGGACGCTCCGATCCATCCCATAACCTCCGAATACATAATCAAATCAATTCAAAAAGCCGAGACAGACAACGCCAGCCTTTTGATTATGAAACTCAACACTCCTGGCGGACTTGATACTTCTATGCGGGAAATCATCGAAAAAATCCTTAGCTCAGAAGTCCCTGTGGTGACCTTTGTCAGCCCGAGCGGTTCCAGAGCCGCTTCCGCAGGCTTTTTTATCGGAATCTCAAGCGATGTCTTTGTGATGGCCCCCGGAACAAATACAGGTGCCGCGCATCCGGTGGGAGTTTCTGTGACCGGACAACCTATGGATGAAACCATGGCAGAAAAGGTTACTCACGATGCGGCGTCCTATATTAAAAGTATCGCTGAAAAAAGAGGAAGAAATGTCTCAATGGCTGAGGATGCGGTTCGCAAGAGCTTATCCTACACCGAAAAAGAAGCTTATAAGGGAAATCTCATTGATTTCATAGCCAAAGATGAAACAGAGATCATTGAGAACCTGAACGGAAAAAAAATCAATAGATTTGATGGAACCGAAAGAACCTTGTCCCTGGATAAAGAGACAATCATAGACCTGCCTATGTCTCCCAGGCAAAAATTCCTACTGACTATCTCAAATCCGAATCTTGCCTATATTCTGCTTATGCTCGGACTTCTGGGGCTTTACTTTGAATTTTCAAATCCCGGGGCGATTCTCCCCGGAGTCCTGGGAGGGATCTGTTTGCTTATAGCGATATTTTCCTTCCAGATACTTCCCATAAATTATGTGGGACTGCTTTTGATTCTATTGGCCATAGGACTGTTTATTTTAGAGATAAAAGTCCAGAGTTATGGTATCTTATCTGTCGGAGGTATCATAGCCATGCTCATAGGTTCTATTATGCTCATCAATGCTCCTATTCCCGAATTACGGCCCAGTCTGAATTTTATAATCCCGGTGGCCGTAGGTATTTCTCTCATCTTTATCTTTTTGATATTCATTGCTGTTCGAGCCCATGCAAAAAAGGTTTTTACCGGAAAAGAAGGACTTGTCGGAGAAATAGGTACGGCTTCCACCCGGATAAATCCTGAAGGGAAAGTGTTTGTGATGGGGGAAATATGGAATGCGGAGTCTGAAGAAGACATTCCAAAAGGCTCAAAGGTCGAGATTATCGAAGTATTGAAAAATCTAAAGATTAAAGTCAAAAAAACAGGTAATAAAGGAGGGTAAAAATGTTAACAGTTCCTATGATAATCGGAGGGATCATCATTCTCTACATATTGAATGCCATAAAAATACTAAAGGAATATGAACGAGGCGTTATTTTCCGCTTAGGCCGTGTTCTATCTAAGCCCAAAGGACCGGGATTGATTCTGGTGTTCCCGCCTATCGATAAAATGGTGAGAGTCAGCCTGCGCATCGTGACTATGGACATCCCGGCACAAGATATCATTACAAAAGACAACGTCTCCATCAAAGTGAACGCAGTGGTGTATTTCCGGGTAATGGATCCTCAAAAAGCGATTCTGGCTGTCCAGGATTATCTTTATGCAACCTCTCAGCTCGCCCAAACAACTCTTCGCAGTGTTCTTGGAGAAAGCGAGCTTGATGAGATCCTTTCCGAAAGAGAACAGCTGAACAACCAGCTTCAAGAAATCATCGACAAGCAAACAGATCCGTGGGGCATTAAAGTCCAACTGGTCGAGACAAAACATGTGGACCTGCCTGAAAATATGGTAAGAGCCATAGCCAGACAAGCTGAAGCAGAACGTGAAAGAAGAGCCAAAATCATTCATGCGGAGGGAGAATACCAGGCTGCGGGTAACCTCATCAAAGCAGCGAATGTCATCTCTAAGAATCCGCAGGCACTCCAGCTTAGATTTCTCAGCACACTTTCAGAAATCGCAACCGAGAAAAACTCAACCATTGTGTTCCCTCTTCCGATTGATTTAATCAAAGCATTCATGACCGCAAAAGAAAACGAAAAGAAATAAAGTGCCATGAGAAATAAGGATTACCGCGAACTTCAGATCTCCAGTTCCATGCTGGTTTTTGTATTCATAGCCATAATCATGCTAGGGATAGTCATTTTCCTTCTGGGAGTTTCAGTCGGGAAAAAACAGGCGGTTATTACAAAACAGACGCAGTTCTCTGCTGTCCCTATCGAAGAGGTCCGGGAAGAGAAACCGGAGGCACCTGAACAAAATAAAATAAACAAGGAAATCGCTTCTCACAATGAAAATAAGGATAAAAAGGAAGAACCTGTAGAAAAAGTGAAAACAAAAGCCCCTAAAAACCAAAACCTCTATTACATTCAAGTCGGAGCTTACAGGGATAAGATTTCTGCTTTAAAAATAGCTGAAAAATACAGCGGCATGGGAATCAAATCCCGGGTTATAGACCCTTACCCGACGGACCGCAGAACCATATATCGAGTGAGAATCGGTGGTTATGAAACAAGAGAAGAAGCCGAAGAAGTCAAAAAGAACCTTATGGAAAAAGAAAACAAGAAAAGCAGCGATTATTTCATCATCAAAGGTTCTAACTGAGCGGGAGAGTTAAAGGCTGAATAGAGAGAAACGTATATTGAAAATCCGGATTCCGGATATTCTTCTTGCCGCATCGTGCGGCGTGATGACAGGGCTGGCTTTCCCTAAAACAGAACTCTTTTACCTTGGGTGGATTTCTCTCGTTCCATTGATTTATCTTCTGCTTAAAATGAATCCGGCTCAAAGTTTTGTTTTGGGTCTTTTAGCAGGATCTTTCTTTTATGCGGTGATTCTTTACTGGATCCCGGCTGTCCCCATGCACTACGGAGGCCTTTCCCTGGGCATGAGCATACTTATTTATATCCTCTTAGTGCTTCTGCTGGCTCTCTTCTGGGGAATCTTTGCCCTTACTGCCTCTTTTTATTCACGTTATATGCGGAAACTGGCATTTCTTGCTATCCCTTTGCTTTGGATCTCCATGGAACTCATAATGACCTATCTCTTCACAGGCTTCCCTTGGGGACTTCTGGGGGCAAGCCAGTATAAAAACATTTGTTTCATACAGTTTTCTTCAATAACAGGAGTGTACGGGCTTTCCTTTATAATGGTCCTGTTCCAGAGCCTGATCGTTATCTCAACAAAAATGAAGAAAAAGTTTTTTTGTTTGGCCCTGTCAGTAGTGATGGTTTTGATCTTTCATGCCGGCGGTCTTTTAGCTCTAAAAAAACCTGTCACGGCTCAAGATACAATAACCGTTGCTTTTATACAGGGAAACACCTCATCCAGTACGGATTTTTCCATCCAGCCTTTTGAAAAGACCTATGAAATGTTCCAGAAACACCTGCATCTCAGTCATCTTGCCTATGAAAACGGTGCCAGGCTGATTGTCTGGCCGGAACTCTCTGTCCCGCTCTGTTTTTCCTGTCAATTCCAGCCCTACATTGACTTTTCCGATCAGCTCTCACGGTTTTCACAGGAGACAGGATGCACACTGCTGTTGGGAACAAGTGAGACAGCATATTCCTTGGAAGGCCCATTATTCTATAATGCAGCGGTCTGTTTGGGTTCAAACCACTCACTTTCTCATTATTACAAACAGCACCTTGTCCCCTTCGGTGAATACACTCCGTACAAAAAAATCTTCTCCTTTGTTTCCAAATTTACCCATGCTATAGGAGAGCTGACACCCGGCAAATACTACTCTTTGCATGAATTCAAGGACATTCCCTTCGGGTCTCCCATCTGCTATGAAATCATATTCCCATCTCTTGTGAGAAAATTCCCAAAAATGGGCGCTGAATTTCTGGTGACCATCACGAATGACGGCTGGTACGGAACAAGCGCGGCTCCGTATCAGCATTTTTCCTTAGCTGTTTTAAGAGCCGTGGAAAACAGAAGGTACTTATTAAGAGCAGCCACAACCGGAATAAGCGGGGTGGTTGACCCTTACGGCAGGATCATTGCGAAATCAGAACTGCACACGCAAACATTCATGAATACGGAGATCACTCCGAACCAATCTCTCACTTTTTATTCGAAGTACGGAGATCTTCTCCCTTACACCGGGTTGACTTTATCAGCCGCTTTCCTTATTCTTTCCTTTGTAAGAAGGAAAAATGAAAGAAAAAGAAGAGCTGAAGCCAAAGAAAACCATAGCCGACCTTAAGTCTGACGCCAAAAAACTGACCAGAAAATTTGAAGATCTCAGAGGTTATCTTTGACCCGGACCACAAAAAAAACAGAATCGAAATCCTTGAAAAAGAACTTTCCTCCCCTGATGTTTGGAATAATCAATCAAAACTCAAATCGCTTCAAAAAGAGAAAAAAAGAATAGAAGCCGGCATCGCCTCATATATAAAAATAAAGGAAATCAAAGAAGAAATCGATGTCCTTCTGGAATTGAGTTCGGAAGGAGAAGACATATTATCCGATCTCAGTGAAACCATCAGCGACTTTCAAATCCTCATAGATAACGCTGAACTGGAGATCCTTTTTTTTGAAAAGGATGACCCGAGAAATGCCATCCTAACCATCCACCCGGGAGCGGGCGGTACAGAATCCCAGGACTGGGCTGAAATGCTGATGCGCATGTATCTCAGATACGCGGAAAGAAAAAAATTCACTTCAAAAATCCTGGACATTCAGCAGGGGGACGAAGCTGGTTTGAAAAGCGCAACCATCCAGATCATCGGAGATTACGCTTATGGGATTCTCAGTCAGGAATCAGGTGTGCACAGGCTTGTGAGGATCTCGCCCTTTGATGCCAACAAAAGGCGTCACACCTCCTTTGCCGCTGTTTTTGCTTATCCGGAAATCGACGAAGACATAGAAATCGATATTTCACCAGATGAAATAAGAGTTGATACGTACAGAGCTTCCGGCCGGGGAGGCCAGCATGTCAATGTCACTGATTCAGCAGTAAGAATCACTCATATCGAAACAGGAATCGTGGTTCAATGCCAGAACGAAAGGTCTCAACATAAGAACAAAGCGTCCGCGTTAAAAGTCCTTAAATCAAGGCTGTATGAACTGAAAAAGAGGAAAAAAAACGAAAAGCTGGAGAAGCTGGAAGATGCCAAATCTGATATTGCCTGGGGGAATCAAATCCGCTCCTATGTGCTCCATCCTTACCAGATGATCAAGGACCTCCGGACAAGTGTTGAAACAGGAAATACGGAAAGTGTACTGGACGGAAATCTGGATGAGTTTATCAAAGCAAGCCTCATCAAAAGAAAAGAAAATCAGGTATAGCTTATGCTCCCTTCAGCCACACCTGATTTTCTTTAAGTTAAGTTTGATTTTTTCTTTTTGCCTCTTCCCATAACGCTTCCATCTCATCAAGAGAAGCCTTCTCCATATCAATTCCCTTCTCTTTCAGATTCTTTTCAATATAATTGAACCTTTCTATAAATTTTTGATTGGCCCTTTTTAAGGCTATCTCAGGGTTAACTTTCAATTGACGTGACACATTGGAGACAGTAAACAATATATCCCCCATTTCTTCAAACACGCTGTTTTTATCCCCTGATGCAGCGGCTTTTTCTATTTCCCGGATTTCTTCTTTGAGTTTTTCCACCACATCTTCGGTTTTTTCCCAGTCAAAACCAAAGCCGGAAGCCTTTTTCCCTATTAAAAACGATTCCAGCAAAGCCGGAGAATGCTTGTCTCCTCTTTGAAGCGCAAAATCCTGCTTTTTCTCCGCACTTTTCTGCCTGTTCCATTCCTTCCTGACCTGGTCGGGCGTCTCCATATCCTTCTCTCCGAATACATGAGGATGCCTTCGGATCATCTTATCATTGATGCTGTCAAGAACATCTGAAATACTGAACAGACCTTTTTCCTCATAGATCCTTGCTAAGAAAACGATTTCCATGACCACATCACCAAGCTCTTCTTTTAAAGCTCTCTCATCACCGGAATACAATGCTTCTATGGCTTCATACACTTCTTCTAAAAAATAATCAGCTATGGATTCTTCATCCTGCTGCCTGTCCCAGGGGCATCCCTTATCTCCCCTTAGTATATCAAGAATATCCACAAGTTTTGAAAATCTTTTCCCGGCTATTTTCTGTTTAGGCATTTATATCTCCTTGAATATATTCAGTCATTATTGTATTATTTTTTCTTAGTTTTCAAAGAAACCGCGGTTATATTTAACACTAAAAAAAACAATATATTCAATAAAATGTACGAAAAAAAACAAAAGAAAGAACCCATGCCCTTGCTTGATTTCAGTTCCCTCATGCTTCCTTTTCATACACAAGCTCTTATAAAGTTGGGACAGATCACAGATCCGATCACAGGAAAGCAAAGTGTGAATCTTGAATTAGCAAAAAGACTCATCGACCTTCTTGAACTCCTGAAAACAAAAACCCAGGGAAATCTTGATCCAAATGAAGAAGACCTTCTCAATCAAAGTCTGCATCAGTTAAAAAGCATTTATCTGGAAAAAAGCAAAGACAGCATGCCTTGATCCTATGCAAGTCATCACAAATCTTTCTGAAGTCACTGGTTTTAAAAAAAATACAGCAGTTGCCATTGGAAATTTTGACGGCGTCCATCTGGGGCATAAGAAAATACTTGAATATTTGAAAAAAACAGCGGGAGAGAACGATCTCAAATCTGTTGTGCTTACCTTTTCCCCTCACCCGGAGAAATTTTTCAACAAAGACAAATTTCTGCTTATTCAGCCTTACAAAGAAAAACTGAATATGATAAGCCGGTTCCAGGTGGAAACAGCCGTGGCCCTTCCTTTTGATAAAAAATTGTCACTGTTTTCCCCTGAACAGTTCATAGAAAAAATACTCATTGACTCTCTTCACTGCAAATTCATAGTGGTCGGGAGTAATTTCAGGTTCGGGAAAAATCGCAAAGGAGACGTCAAGCAGCTCCGGAAAATCGCAAAAAAGCATCATATCAAACTGCACTCCATCCCTCAGGTTTCTCTACACGGGGAAATCATAAGCAGCAGTAAAATCCGTACTTTGCTCCTTAACGGAGATATAGAGAAAGCAAACAGGTTTCTGGGTCACCCTTATAAATTATCAGGAAGGGTCATAAGAGGCTCTTCAAGAGGCCGCCGTATCGGATTTCCCACAGCTAATCTAAGACCGGATAATAACATAATCCCTCAGGGAGTCTTTATCACAGAATCCATAATCGGATCCAAAACCTATCATTCCGTGACAAACATTGGCTGCTGTCCCACATTCAACAGAGACCGAATACATATAGAATCCTATATTATAGGCTTTCAAACCGACTTGTATGACAAAAGAATGGCCCTCCTTATTCTAAAAAAAATCAGAGATGAGAAAGCATTTGACTCTCCTGAAAAGCTTCAAAGGCAGATTGAAAAAGACATTCGCATCACCGAACAATACTTTACAATGCGAAAGAAACAGTAAAGAGTCGGAAACGAATATTCTTGACTTTTTTTGTCAGTTATTGCATCTTCTTAAGAAAATAACAAGAGATTTGAAACCTAAGCCTCACCTAAATAGACTGACAGCAGAAAAAGATGTTTTCACCTAAAAAGGAGTTAAAATGAAAGAAAAAATCAAAGCCAGAGTCATGGATTCCAGAAAAATAAAAAGAGCTTTCAACAGAATGGCCACTGAAATCACAGAAAGGAACCGAGACCTGAACAATCTTGTCATAATAGGCATAAGAACGAGAGGAGTTCATATTGCCAAACGAATTGCAAAGCTGATCAAAGAGTATGACAATGTTGAAGTCCCTATGGGAATACTGGATATAACCTTGTACAGAGATGACTTTTCCGAACTCGAAGACAAGCATATTGTAAAAAAAACAGAGATAAATTTTTCTATAGAAAATAAGGATGTGCTCTTGGTAGACGATGTACTGTTCACTGGCCGGACTATACGGGCTGCCATGGACAGCCTGATCGATCTCGGGCGCCCCAAGACCATTCAGCTCCTTGTTTTTATTGACAGAGGGCATAAGGAGCTTCCCATAAAAGCTGATTACACTGGAAAGTCACTCCCTACCTCCAGAAGAGAGCAGGTTAAGGTCAAATTAAAGGAGATCGACAAAAAAGACGAAGTCCTTATCACAGAACCGGGAGGAATCGGATAGGAGAAAAGAGTGAGCTTCAATAAAAAACATCTTTTAGGCATCCAGTATCTCACAAAATCTGAAATTCTCACAATTCTTGACACTGCGGAATCCCTCAAAGAGATCTCAAAACGTGAAGTAAAAAAAGTCCCTGCATTAAGAGGAAAAACTATTATCAACCTCTTTTTTGAGCCCAGCACAAGAACGAGAAGCTCGTTTGAGCTGGCAGCAAAAAGACTCAGTGCCGATATTTCAAGCTTTTCAAAAGCATCCAGCAGCGCTGTCAAAGGAGAAACTCTTAAAGACACTGTTCTCAATCTGGAAGCCATGCAGACAGATGCTCTGATTATTCGACATTCTGCTTCCGGAACCCCTCATTTCCTGAGCACGTTCTGCCGCTCACATGTGATAAATGCAGGAGACGGAACCCATGAACATCCCACTCAAGCACTGCTGGACGCCTTCACCATAAGAGAGGAGAAAGGGAAATTAAAGGGACTTAAAGTAGTGATAGTCGGAGATATCCTTCACAGCCGTGTGGCTCGGTCGAATATGTTTCTTCTGAACAAAATGGGCGTAAAAGTCGTGCTCGTAGGCCCTCCGGGTCTGGTTCCGCCACAAATGGCCCGCCTGGGAGCACAAGTTGACTACAACATGGACAGAGCCGTACAAGATGCGGATGTCATCATGATGCTGAGGATCCAACTGGAAAGACAGCAGAAAAATTTCTTCCCGTCTGTCCGGGAATACAGGAATCTGTTCAGTCTCACCCCGAAAAGGTTCGAAACCGCCCGTAAAAACGCCATAATCATGCATCCCGGGCCTATAAACAGGGACATTGAGATCTCAACGCAATTAGCCGATTCTTTAAAGTCAGTCATACTTAAGCAGGTCGAAAACGGAATTGCTATAAGGATGGCGGTCCTTTACCTTTTGCTAGGAGGAAAAGAACGTGATGTTACTGATTAAAAACGGACATGTCATAGATCCTCACTCCGGGTTAGATAAAAAAACAGACATTTTGATAAAAAACAAAAAAATCTCTGACATAAAAGAAAATATAAGTTCTGTCGGCAAAAAATCAATTGACGCCTCTGATAAGATCGTTGCTCCGGGTTTCATAGACATGCATGTTCACTTAAGAGATCCGGGTCAAGAACACAAAGAAACCATAGAGACAGGCTCCAAGGCAGCGGCTAAAGGAGGTTTCACTTCCATTGCCTGCATGCCCAATACAGTCCCTGTTAATGACAACTCAGGCACCACAGAATACATAATAGCCGAAGCAATAAAAAGAGCTTCTGTCAATGTATTCCCCATAGCTGCTGTGAGTATGGGGCAAAAAGGCGAACTCCTAACTGAAATGGCAGATTTGATCAAATCCGGTGCCATCGCCTTCTCTGACGATGGATATCCTGTATCCAACAGCCAGTTAATGCGCCGGTGTTTGGAATACGCCAGAGAACTGAACACACTCATCATCGAACACTGTGAAGACCTTGATCTTAGCTCCGGTGGAGTTATGAACGAAGGCTACCCGTCCTATCTGCTTGGATTACAGGGAATCCCTGATTACTCTGAAACAGTCATGGTCGCCCGGAATATAATCCTGGCTGAAAAAACAAATTCCAGACTCCATCTGGCACATATGAGCACTAAAGGATCTGTCGAACTGATCAAAGCCGCTAAAAACAAAGGACTGAAGATAACATCTGAAGTCACCCCTCACCACCTTTTTCTGGATGACTCCCTTCTTTCAGATTACGACACCAATCTGAAAGTCAACCCTCCCATCAGAACAAAGCTAGACAATAAAAGCCTCATAGAAGCAGTCAAACAAGGAATAATCGATGTTTTTGCCACGGATCACGCTCCCCATTCCCCTGATGAGAAAGAAGTTGAATTCAATGAAGCTCCGTTTGGAATAAACGGACTGGAAACCGCTGTTTCTCTCATTCTGGACAAACTCGTGAATAAAAAAATCATTTCTTTGAACAGGCTTGTTGAAATGTACTCCTGCAATCCGGCAAAAATCCTGGGACTGGAAAACAAGGGAAAAATTGAAATCGGCTCGGATGCAGACCTTACCATAATTGATACGGAAAAGGAAATCACCGTCGATGTCAATACGTTTCAATCCAAAAGCAGAAACAATCCTTTTCACAGTTGGAAGCTAAAGGGTTCTCCGGTCGTGACCATTGTTGGTGGAAAAGTCGCCTACTCTTCCCTAAAACAGAATCCCTCCGCAGAATAATAAAATATCATGAGCCTAAAATTAGACAGTCTGGAAAAAAGAATTGACTATACGTTTAAAAATAAAGACCTTCTCATCCAGTCTCTCACTCACAGCTCTCATGCCTATGAACACCAAAAAGAGATAAAAGACAATGAAATTCTTGAATTTTTGGGAGACTCTGTCGTAGGCTTTATCCTGTGTGATTTTCTCTACAGAAACTTTCAAGGGCTTTCAGAAGGAGAATTATCAAAACTCAAATCCGCAGCAGCCAGCACAAATGCCTTATCCCTTTTTGCAAAGGGAATAAAATTGGATAAGAAAATCATGCTGGGGAGAGGAGAGAAAAAGAGCGGTGGAAGGAATAAGAAGACCATTCTGGCCGGTGTGTTCGAAGCTCTCGTGGCAGCACTCTATCTTGACGGAGGAATCAATGCGGCTAAAGGCCTGCTTGAAAAACAATTTTTGAATTTTTTTAAAAAAATAGATATGGACAATTTCTTAATAAACAACTATAAATCAGCGCTCCAGGAACATCTCCAGAAAGAAAATTTTCCCACACCCCTATATAAAACAGTAAGAACCAAAGGGCCTGAACACAATAAAAAATTTACAGTCGAAGTATTCTCCAACAAACAAAGCCTGGGGAAAGCCACGGGCTTATCAAAAAAGGAAGCAGAGCAAAAAGCGGCCCAGAAAGCAATAAAAAACCTCTTGAACAGGAAATTCAAATCACTGACCTCCGATACTTTTATATTAGAAAAAAAAGAATGATCGACTCATACAAATTCGGCCAAATGGTCATAGAAGGAAAATCATACACAAAAGACCTGATTATTTATCCGGACAGGGTCAAATCTCCCTGGTGGAGAAAAACCGGGCATTTATTGACTTTATGCGATATCGATGATGTTCTCGCTAAAAATCCGGATACACTCATTGTTGGAACCGGTTATACGGGTCTTATGAAAGTGGATGATGAAGTCAAGAAATACGCCAAAGATCATGAAATCAACCTTATTATCCAGAAAAGCAAACAGGCTGTCCGGACCTTCAATGAAAGGCATCCGAAAACAAGTGTTTTTGCGGCCTTTCATCTCACCTGCTAACCTATTATAGTTATAGGAGACGCTCCATAAGGTACCACCCTATATTACTTAACCCGTTGGATATTAAAAAAATATTCCGTAGAAAGAAAGGATCATGAAGAATGGGTTACGGGTCATACTTGACAATTTGCCTCAAAACCCATAATATTGCTATGGGTTTTACGAAATAAAGTCAAGGTTACTAACGATGAAACATGACGAGTTCTTCCGAAAACACCCGGTTTTTACCGGAGAGGAATTGGCCGAACATTTATCATCCAATGGTGAGGTCGGCCTGCGAGCACAGGAGGCGCTTCTGGCCTACCACCGGAAGGCCGGTCGGATCGTCCGCGTGCGTCGGGGGTTATATGCTGTCATCCCTCCGGGAGCCGACCCCGGTTCGTATCCGGTCGACCCCTTCCTCATAGCCGCGAAGTTGACACCTGATGCTGTTCTGTCACACCACACAGCGCTCGAGTTCCATGGAAAGGCTTACTCGGTTCATACAAACTTTACGTATTCGGCATCCCGCCCGCCCGGACCTCTTAAATTCCGCGCGCATTTTTTCAGGGGAGCGAAGTTTTGCAAAGCGCTCCTCCGTCTTGGTAAAGAGTATTTCAGCGTCTCGACAGCGGAGCGCTCCGGTCTGGAGTTGAGAGTAACGACGCTGGAACGGACATTGGTCGATGTGCTGAATCGTCCTGACCTATCAGGAAGCTGGGAGGAAATCTGGCGGTCGCTGGAGTCCGTCGAATTCTTCGACCTTGATAAGGTCGTGGAGTACGTGCTCCTTCTCGGAAATGCGACAACCGGGGCGAAAGTGGGATTCTTTCTTGATCAGCACCGCGAAACCCTGATGGTCGAGGACCGTCATCTCAACGCGCTTCGCGACATGCGTCCAAAACAGCCTCATTACCTGGTCCGTTCAAAGCGGAAATCCGGCAGGCTCGTATTAGAATGGAACCTTGTGGTTCCGAGAAAAATCATCGAACGAGCCTGGGGAGATGTAATATGAAGATATCCCCGGAAAAGCTTGCAGCCGAAGCAGAGGCTACGGGATTCAGATCGGATGTGCTCGAAAAGGTCGCTCATATGTTGGGGCTCTTGGACGCCTTGATGATTCACTCGTTCCTTAAAGAGAAGCTGGTGCTTAAAGGCGGCACGGCCTTAAACATGTTCTTCTTCAATGTACCCAGACTCTCCGTTGACATTGATTTGAATTATGTGGGAGCCGAAGATCGCGATGGCATGCTGGCTGTCCGTCCAAAGGTGGAACAGGCCCTTCAAGCGGTCTTTGCTCGTGAGGGTTTCACTGTCAGGCGGATGCCTGAAGAACATGCCGGAGGCAAGTGGTCGCTGCGGTATAAAAACGTTCCTGGCCGGGGCGGAAACCTCGAAGTGGATTTGAATTTCATGTTCCGTGTCCCGTTGTGGCCGGTGACTTTCAGAGATTCTCATCCAATCGGAGCTTGGCAGTCCACGGGGATTCCCGTGCTGGATCTCCATGAACTGGCAGCCGGTAAACTGGCTGCACTCTTCTCGCGCAGACAGGCGCGGGACTTGTTCGATAGCCATCGAATTCTCCGAATGGACGGGCTTGATCACAACCGCCTTCGTATAGGTTTTGTCGTCTATGGCGCGATGAACCGGAAGGATTGGAGGACGGCCTGTGCCGACGATATAGAGTTCGACTCCACTGAGTTGACCAGACAGCTGGTTCCCACACTGCGCATCAATTCGCCGGTGGTTAAAGCGGAATCAGCCGAATACGGGGTGCGTCTTGTGAGGGAATGCCGGAAAGGGCTGTCTGCAGTACTACCGTTCAAAGCTTGTGAGCGGGCTTTTTTGGATTTGCTGTTGGACGAGGGAGTGATCGACCCGACACTTGTCAATAGGCGTATATTATTACGCAGTAAATCGGCGTATAGCTCTACGCACTCATTAGGCTGTAGATTTAAGCTCATTGGTTAAGTTTTCTCCTTTTTTGAACCATGGATCATCTCAGTAAAATCTTTGAGCCGATAACTGTTCCCATCCACATTAAAGATATGCGCTTTATGAAACAGTCTATCCAGGATAGCGGTCGTGGCCATCTCATCAGCAGCAAAGATGTTAACCCAGTCTTTAACTGACCGGTTGGAGGTGATGATGGTGCTGGCTCTCATATATCGAGCAGAGACAAACTGGAAAAAGAGGTGTGTCTCATGTCGGTCAAGAACCTGGTATCCCAGTTCATCCACTACCACGAGCGCGCTTTTGACATAAGCGCGTCCTCTTTGCTTTGCCACCGGGATATCCGCTCTTTTTTTAAGCTGTAAAAGCAGCTCTTCGACCGTATAGTAGATCACACTATAGCCCAGTTCTATGGCCTTAACCCCTAATCCCACAGCCAGATGCGTCTTTCCCACGCCAGGAGGACCAAAAAAGAGCACATTCTCATGGCAGCGGATAAACTCACAAGTGGAAAGGTTCTGGATTCTGGATTTATCCACTGAAGGCTGAAAAAGAAAGTCAAAATTATCCAGATGCATTCCCTTGGGCAAAGCTGAGACCTTAAGAGAGGCAGCGATTCGGCTTTCTTCCCTGGCTTCCACTTCAAGAGTCAAGAGTTTTTCAAAAAATCCCAGCGTGCTGCTTTTTTGTTTGGTAGCCTCGGATAAAAGCTCAGATATTAACGGCAGTGTGTGGTTGAGTTTAAGTTTTTCCATCTTCTGCTGAATCTGTTGGATACTCATGCGCTTCTCCTTTGGATGATCTCCTCATAGATCTGAACCTGCCGGCAGGCTACGGTCAAAGCCCACTGCCGGACCGTGTCGCTGAGATGATTATCTCTATGGGCTATGGCTCGCTCTGAGAGCATCACCATGCCTTTGGTTCCGGGAAGATAAGGAAAATGCCCCACTCTTTCCCCTTGGTGATAGATTATAATCTCTTCCCCCGTGTTAATACATAAAACGCTTCTGTCTCTGTATTTGCCCTCGAGCTGATAATAATTGCCGTCAAAATAAACCGTGCTGTCCCTTCTGACTGTGGTTCGTTTTTCCTTAAGAGGAATGCGTGGAAAACTCTCAGGAAGCGCTCTGAGGTGCTCTCTCTCATAAGAGAAGCTTTCCTCAACCGAAAGCCCTGTGGCTCCGCAACGCCATTCTTTTTCCAGAAGCTTAAGTTCCTCATCCACATGTCTCTGCAGATCAGCCATATCCCGAAACACCCGGTGTTTAAAATCCATTTGGGAAAAAAGATCCAGTATCCGCTTCTCAGCTTTGCCTTTATCCTCAGGAGTTCCCGGACGTGCAGGAAACGCATGGATCTCAAAGTTCCCGAGATATCTCTGATAGCTTTCATTGAGAACAGACCGGCTCCCTTTCCACTTCACAATGGCTGACTTTAGACAGTCAGTCCGAATCACTTCTGGCAATCCGCCCAAACTCCGCAATGCTTCTTGATGAGAGTGAAGAAAAGAAGAGAGGTCTTTCTTTTCACTGACTCTGACTGCTGTCTTCCGGCTAAATCCCAAGGTGAAGCATAAAAACTGGACTTTTACCCAATGGCCGGGTTCCCATATCTGCACCATGACATCCTCTTTCCAATCCACAAAAAGCAGCGCTCCAGGAGGTGTCTCTATCCTTATCCATGATCCTTTTTTATGGAGCTCCGGAAAATGTTTCCTCACATACCGGCGAAACGCATCATAAGAGTGCTTGTATCCATGGTCTCTCCTCAGCCATTTATAGAGCGTTTTCAGAGTCGGCCTCCGCCGGCTGTCTCTATAATCCTCTATCCACCTCTCAATAACCGCACGGAAACGATCCAGCCTCGATGACTTATGCTTCCGCCCGTCTTCTCTGCCCGCTTGCCTCTGTTTTATCCGGTAGCGGATGGTCCCTTCACTGACTTTCAGTTTCCTGGCTATCTCCCGGTTGCTGTATTCCAATCTCTTCATGTTCATGATAAAATCATCCTCTGAATGTGGCATCCATATCTCCTCCTTTTTTTTTGATTATTTCTCTTTAAGAGGAGAGGATGCCACATTATGCTTCCTTTTGGAATCCCTTTGCCCGCCTCAACGACAACTATAATTCCCGATTTATGCCTGAAAAAAGCTGATTTTGCTTCTCCTGTTAAAAACAAAGCTCTTAAATGCTCTATAATCCATGATCTCATTTTGGTTCGAGCAATTCCTTGACCCAGGTGCGTAAAACTATGCGCCGATCCGTGCGTAATTTATCACGCCTCTTAACAACACTCTTAACTGCCGACAAATCTCTTCAGCAACGCATACAATCCCATCCGCTTCTTAAATGGAAAGCTCTTAATGTGAAACGTCAAAAAGAAAGGATCATCTAGCTGCTCAAATATCTTTGTTTATGGAGACTATTTTAACTGGTTTGTTTCAATAAGTGTATATTAAAAAAGAATTAGAACTGGAGATTAAGGCTTACCTTTATTTCTGGCTTTTTTTGATAATCTATTCCGCCTGCTATGCTATAGCTAAGATTAAGATTGTCAGCTATTTTCTGGCCTGCCAGGCCCAAGTCCAGCCCTGTCAAGTCCTTATTAAGCATGTTAGCATTAGCTATGAATTGCATGTTTCCAATCCTGTAACTTAATCCAAGATTAGTTGCCTTGCTATTGTCAAATGCCCTGTAAGCCTGGCTAATAAAAGCACCAATATTATTAAAATTAACATCAGCCCGGACCATTACATTGTCCTTGTTAACAGCAACACTAGCATCAAATATTTTTCCATCATAGCCTGCATTCAGGAATATGTTATTCTCAGGGCATAACAGGTTATTCACAAGCAAATTAATGTTTGTGTTTCTTGTTGGCTTTATTCCTGTCTCAAATGCTATTTGTTTGTTAAAACTGCTCCCCATGTACCTTAACTTAAAATCAAGAGCGCCATCCAGAAGCCTCTGGTTATAGCCTGCCCTTAGAATCTTGTTTGTCAAATCAAAATATCCTGAAATACTCCCATTATCAAGAGCATAATCTGCTCCAAATCCCAGATTCACATCACTCCCTTTGCCAGACATGCTTGCCCTTAGATTAGCTTTTTTTCCAATCTGGACACTCTTGCTCAGGCTTGCATTCCTGTTTTCAGTACGCATCGCACCCGGATTTCTAATAGTGTTACTGGCTGCAGCTCTTTGTGCTGAAGTTTCAGAAGCATACCAGTATGTTCCTGCATCTGCATTCGCATATAACAACAGAACATCCTTTCCTAAATCTGTCAAGCCTTCTCCGTTCAATAATTCAAAATATGTAATACTCCCCATGGTGGGTAAGCCCGCCCATCATTTCTGAAAAGGTTGTGTAAAACTTGACATTCTCAGCTCTTCCAGGCAAATACAAGCTAGCACGAGTTATTTTATTGCCATTTAAAGTTTCACCATGGCTCGATTCAATAGAAGCAATATCTTTCAGGTCAATATCCATTCTTGTTCCTGAGGCATCTGTTGTCTGAGGGTTTAGTGTTAATCTCCCATGAGCTGCATTGGTTATGTTTGTGCAGTTCTTTTCTATCACCCTTTTTGCTTCTGATATGTCTCCGCCCCAGACATTATTAATAACAACTGGAAGAGTTCCTCCAGCAGAAATATCAAACTTATACATGCCAATACCTTTATCAACATATTTCTTTGCTTCATTAACAGGTATCTCTTTGTCTAACTTAATCAAATACACTGTCCTGTCTGAATTAACAGTTACAGGAGAGCTGAAATCCCTGAAATCCCTCTTCTCTATATTAGGCTTGCTGCTTCCAGTTCCCTCTCTTACAAAAAGTATTTTATCCCATACAGAAGGATCTGTAAAATTAACTTCAAAGCTTCCGGTTCCTATGTCTGTAACAGTATACTCCCCGTTTGAAGCATTATAATGATTAGAGCCGATTAAAATATTAGCATCAGGCACTATTTCCAAGCTTCCATCTCTTTCTAATTTATAGCATTTAACAGTCAAATCAGGATTAACAATAACATGATTCCCATCATCATCTCCATTCTTCTTTTTAAAGTTGAAATCAAACCATTCGCCGTCTGACAGGCCGTCAGCAAGAATATAACCGCCAACAAGCGCGCCTATGACATACAGCCATGTGTTCTTGCCTTTCTTCTTCTCAACTTTAGTATCATCAGCATCATTAACCTTGTCCTCTAGTGTCTTGGCTTCTTCTCCTTTTTTCAGGTCATTCTCATAAATTGGGGTGAACGTGTCTTTCTCCATGTTATAAGTGTATTTTACCAGCTTGCCCTTGCCATTATAGCCATATAACTCAGAAATCTGTTTTTCAAGATTATTAAGACCATAACCTTCCATGTTAACAGAAGAATCATTTGTTTTGTCAGGATTTTCAGGTTTAGATGGATTATACGCTTCTTCTTGCTCTGCTGCTTCTTTTTCATTGTTTGATTTACCAAACAGATTATTGCCAGCAGTATAAAGCCAGAGCATTGAGCCGATCAATCCTGCTGCTATAGTTTTTTTCCCTTTACGTTTTAACCTGTCCATTAGATCTTTCTTTGTCATATTAGATTTCCCATCACCACACTTCTTACCAAAATTAAAGCATAAATTCAAACAATTTATAGGGGACGCTCCATAAGGTACCACCCTATATTACTGAATCCGTTGGATATTAAAAAAACATTCCAGATTTTCCCCACCTGAACTATTTCCATTTAATACACCACCGCAATCCTGCAGACGTAAGTCCCTATATGAGTGGGTTCCCACGAGGCAGGACAAGGGAAGATTACATTCCGGCAGTAAGACACCTACATAAATGCGGGATTTTATAGGGTGGTACCTTATGGGATGTCCCCGGAGTTGCTTTTAATCCTTGCTCATGAAAGCAGCCACAAACTGCATACCGGGGATATTGTGGAACACGATTTTGATAATGGCTGTGATCGGAACGGCCAGGATCATCCCAGGCAATCCCCACAGCCAGCCCCAGAAGAAAAGAACGAAAAGAACAACCAGAGGGCTGAGCCCTAATCCATGCCCCATGAGTCTTGGTTCAAGAATATTAGCCATTATGAGCTGGATAGCTGTGAGGATAACCAATATCCAAAAAGCAGGCCATAGTGTTTCGAACTGGAATACAGCGATGGCAACAGGAAAAGCCGTAGCAATAAAAGAACCTATGTTCGGGATATAATTGAGAAGAAATGTCAAAAATCCGAAGATTATAGCAAAATCCACTCCAAAAAAAAGAAGCGCGATGAACGCAAACACTCCTGTGAAAAAACTCACGATTGTTTTTATGACAAGATACTTCTGCACCTGTTTATCAATATTATTGATGATAATATTGGCTTTTTCTGCTCTTTTTTTATCAAGATATTTCTGAATTTTAAGTTTGACCCTTCCTCTTCCGGCTAAAATGAAAACCAGGAATATCAGCACCAGAAACAGGTTTGACATAAAAGAGAAAAACGGTCCCATAGAAGAGCTGAGTATCCTTCCTATCCTGTTCAGGTCGAACTCCCCCAGCCAGTCAATGGTACCGATTTTTAACTGAGGGAGATTGAGCTTTGTGAAAATCGATGCCATTATACTGTTCATCTTTTCCCCATATTTGGGAAATTCCGCTGCAAACGTTTTTCCTGTTGAATAAAAAAGAGAACCTAATAAATAGATAATAAAAAAGGTAAAAAGAAGAATAAAAATGATGGAGATAATTCTCGGTATCTTAATTTTAGTAAGAAAATCCAGTGCCGGATAAAGTATAAATGACAGGAAAATGGCAAGGAAAAAAGGAAAAAGAACAGGCTTTGCAAGCCTCAGAACAACACCGATTATGAAAACAACAATGATAACCAGTGATACGGTGGCGACTTTATTGTCTTCCATTAATGACCCCGATAAACATAGACATTATAGTAAAATTTGGCTTCTTAATCCAGCCTATCTTTTCCTCTCCTTGAATCATCTAGCCAGACCGGATGATGCCAGTGTGCCCAGATATCACCCTAAAAGATTATTGACATTGTGTTCCTACAAAAACTAAAATGATAAAAAAATGAAAATTCTCATCGCTGAAGACGATATCATATCAAGCAAAGCCCTTGAAGGCTATTTAAACAAATGGGGATATAATTCTACGGTCACAAATAACGGCAAACAGGCTTGGGAAGCCTTTCAAGCCAATATCCATACTGTATATAGTAATGAAAGCAAGTCTTTCCGCATTGCGATCCTTGACTGGGAAATGCCGGGTATGGATGGGATCGAACTCTGTAAAAAAATACGCCGCCTGTCAAAGGTAGAAAAAGAAATATATGTCTACATAATATTATTGACCGGAAAAGACAGCCAGGAAGAAATCATAAAAGGCTTGTCAGCAGGAGCTGATGATTATATCACCAAGCCTTTTGATTTTATGGAACTGAGGGTCAGGCTAAAAAATGCGGAAAGAATCATCCTTACTCAGGATAGAGAACGCCAGCGCGCAACAACTGACAGTTTGACCCAGCTGTGGAGCCGAAACAAAATCATTGAATTTTTAAGCGAAGAGACAGAACGAGAAGGAAGGTACGGGGAAATAACGGGTTTGATCATGGTAGACATCGATTTTTTTAAAAAAGTTAACGACTCTTACGGACATCTTGTCGGTGACCAGGTCCTGAAAACAGTAGCAGAAAGACTTAAAAATTCAATGCGGAGATATGACAAAATAGGGCGCTTTGGAGGAGATGAATTCATTGCTGTTTTTCCAAGATGCGGACACAAACAGATGAAAGGCGTAGCTGAAAGACTGAGAACATCTGTATGCAATAAAAAGATCAATACAGAGGCAGGCCCTTTAAAAATAACCGTCAGCATAGGAGGCACCTGTTCAGAAAACCTTCCATCCATATCCTGTGAAAAATTAATCAAAACCAGCGACGATGCTCTCCTTAAAGCAAAAGGCAAAGGCCGGAATACCTCAGTCATTATCCCCATAGAATTAAAATAGTCCCCATCTTGCGGTCAAATCAAAAAAAGAATCAGACAGGCTATGATTAATCTTTCACATTCTCTATCATCCCAGATAAGTATTTTTGTCCTGTTTCCTTGAAAGAATCATCGATTTCCAATACGCCAAAAATATATTTTCCTTTCCGGGCTAAAAGAATGTTTTCATAATAACGGTCTTTTATATGAAATCCATAGGGAGTCTCTTTTATATCCTGGCCTTCTTTGGACTTCACATATTTCTCTAACATCTGTTTGGCTTCCGCCTCATCCTTCCCAACTATAAGAAAGCAACTGAACTCATTCTCGCCCAAATGATAATCAGCGGTAAATCCAGAATGAAGGAAGTCATATCCTAAAAAATTACTCAAAATAAATCGTTCCGAATTTTTGACCAATCCCTGTTCCGGAAAGAGCTCTATCTCTGAAGGGAATCGATGTTCTCCCGGAACCTTTTCTGATATCTTTTCCGAAAAATTCTTTAAATAATCACCTGTCTCATCACCGCATTCGAATGACATGAGCTTGGCATAGTATCTTCCTGTCAGGAAAATCAGTGTTCCTTGTTCTAAATATCCCTGCGTTCCAATGGAAATAAAATGGCTATCAGGATATCTTTCTGAACTGTAAATTCCAAAACCATTTTTGTCATCTCCCATATCATAAATCTCTAAAACCACATCACAGTCCTTATCTTTGATCTTATATTCAGCGACAATGAGTTCTTTGAATCCATATGAGATATAACTTTCCGCAGCCCCGTTTATATACTCAAAAAGGTTCTCCGTGTGATAAATTTGCGGAGAATCCACAAGAGTCCAGGATTCCAGTTCAGGAAGCAGACTTTTTACAGAACTTTCCTCCTCACTATAGACCGGGCTTATACATAGAAAAGCTATCAAAAGGAAATTCATTAACAAACAAACAGGATGGTTTCTCTTTAAATCCATGTGTCCTCTCCATAGCAGTTATTTATCTTTAATATAAGCATAAACAGTCTTTTGAGTCAATTGACATAAAGCCACATTCGTTGTAGTTTTAAAGAAAGAGAATGTCCAAAGTCATTGTTATTCGAACCAAAAACATATACAACTCAAACGAGGAGGTAAACTCCGAAAAAATCAATAATTTATATAAGAGAGGATTCCATCTGCTGACTGGATTTAAAGACAGCAAAAACAGCATAAAAGCACTTTTGACTACAGAAAAAAAAACAGGGATAAAAATAAACACCATTGGCGGAAGAAGCCTTTCCACCCGGCCAAAAGTGTCCCTTTCCCTTGCGGATTACCTTATTGAGGGAGGCTTTCAGGAAAAAGACATTCTCATATGGGACAGAACAAACCGTGAACTCAGGGATGCTGACTACAGTTTGAATATGAACCTGAGAGGAATAAAGATTTTTGGAACGGATTCAAATACCATAGGATACGATAATAGCCTCACCGTTCACCGGAGCATAGGCAGCCGGTTCTCCTCCATACAATCTGGCATTATCTCACAATCAATCAGCCTGGCCATTCTTAAAGACCACGGATTAGCCGGCATAACCGCTGGCATGAAGAACTATTTTGGTTCCATTCACAATCCTAATAAATATCACGATTCTAACTGCAATCCTTTTGTAGCTGACCTGTTTGACACAACTGCGATCCGCGAAAAACACAAACTCACTGTCATTGATGCCTTGACAGTACAGTTCCATAAAGGGCCAGCCTATCATTCCCTCTGGGCAGAAAATTACGGAGGCTTGATTATAAGCACAGATCCTGTGGCTGCTGACTATATCGGCTGGCAGGTTATTGAAGAACTGAGAAAAAAACACGGTCTCCCCTCTCTAAAGGAAGAGAACAGAGAGCCTCTTTACATTAAAACCGCAGAGGAGTTGGGTCTGGGCTCTGCGGATCCGGCGAATATCAATATAATAAAAGAGGAAATCTGATGAAAAGGCGAAATTTTCTGAAATTCTCAGCTGCCGCAGGCCTGACTCCAAAAAAATGCCTGCTCCCTTTTGCATCCGATCTTTTTTCTTTTTCCAATGAATCAAACCTATCAAATGTTGAAGCCAGATACTACAAAAAGCTCCCTGACAGAGAGATAGAATGCCATCTCTGCCCGCGGTTTTGCAAACTGGGGGATAAAGAGAGAGGCTACTGCGGAGTAAGAGAAAATAGAGGAGGAATATATTACACACTGGTTTATGGAAAAGCCTGCGCCGTTCATGTGGATCCCATTGAAAAAAAGCCTCTTTTCCATTTTTTACCAAAAACCACAGCCCTTTCCATAGCCACTGCAGGATGTAATGTGAACTGCAAATTCTGTCAGAACTGGGAGATCTCTCAAGTGAGACCCGAACAAATCACCCACATCGACCTCCCTCCTGAATCAGTGGTCACAACAGCGGAAAAAAACAACTGTCCCAGCATTGCGTACACTTATTCCGAGCCCGTGGTATTCTTTGAATACATGTATGACACTTCCCTGGAAGCCAGAAGAAGAGGAATCAAAAACGTTGTGATAACCGGAGCTCATGTCAATCCTGAACCTTTCAAGGATCTTCTGGAAGTGGTGGACGGGGTCAAGATAGACCTTAAAGCTTTTAACCAAGACTTTTATACCAAATATGTCAGAGGCAAGCTCCAACCTGTACTGGATGCCATTGTGATTGCCTCTAAAAGTCACGTGTGGCTGGAAATCGTCTATCTTGTCATCCCCACTTTAAATGACACGGTTTCGGAAATACACAAGATGTGCCGCTGGATAAAAAATGAAATAGGTCCTGATATCCCTCTGCATTTTTCCCGTTTTTATCCTTATTATTTAATGAAAAATCTCCCTCCCACTCCAATATCGACTCTGGAAAAACTCAGAAACACGGCTCTGGAGGATGGTTTGAATTATGTGTATATTGGCAACATCCCGGCTCATGAAGCGGAAAATACTTACTGTCCTCACTGCGGTGAAATTATTGTAAACCGGACAGGCTATCTTATAGGAAAAATAAACATTAAAAACGGGCGGTGCGTGTTCTGCGGTCATGAAATCCCTGGTTTCTGGACCTAAACCGAAGGATTCATTCATCTCCGGATGAACAGGAATCAAGGCATGAAAAATTCAATTTTTCTTCGCAAAATATATCTTTTACTTCCCTCTTTTATCCTCGGATTCATGGCCCTTTCCTTCCAAGTCCTCATTCTGCGGGAATTTTCCGTTCAATTCGCAGGCAATGAAATCACATTTGGCATTATGCTGGGAGCGTGGCTTTTCTGGACGGGAATAGGAAGCCTTTCAGGCCCCATTTTCAAATTCACACGGACCAGATTCTCTGGCTTTTATTACACAGTATTGCTTGTTTTTCCCTTGTGTTTTGTCGGCCTCAGATTGATTCGATTTCTATTCAGAACAGGCCCGGGTGAAATCATGGGGATTTCCCCTATGATCGCGTCTGCACTGCTGGCTTCCCTGATGATATGTTTTCCTTTAGGAGTTCTTTTTGTCTTCAACACTCAATTCCTGAGCGGGAAAATTTCCACAGTGTATCTCACGGAATCCATAGGATCTGCTGCAGGAGGAATCGTGGTCTACTTCTTCCTCATTCCTCATCTATCAAACTGGAAAGCCGCCAGTTTGATAGGAGTTATCTGTGCTGCCGTGATTTATCTTGCGCTTTCCAATAAAAAGCAAGTCTTTCTTCTCATTCTCGCTATCATAGGCATGTCTTCCTTCTGGATCCTTGATCTACCCATACAGAAGCTCTATTGGAAGCCTTTCTCTCTTGCTGCAAGTAAAGATTCTCCTTACGGGAAAATCCAGATTGTCAAAACCCGGGAACAGGTCACTCTCTATAACAACCACTCAAAAGTAGGCTCCTCTCCTGACCTCGCATCAGCCGAAGAAGCCGTGCATTTTGCGCTTCTCCAGAAGCCAGAATCAGAAAATGTCCTTCTTATAGGTGGCGGTCTGGCAGGAAGCCTCAGCCAGATCCTCAAATATCCTAAAACCAGCGTTGATTACGTGGAATTGGACCCTGAAGTCATCCGGATATCTGCCCGCTTTCTCCCTGAATTTGAAAAATATATCCGCAATCACCCCCGAATCAATGTCTATTATGAAGACGGAAGAGTGTTTGTATCAAAAACAAAAAAAACATACCATGTCATCATTTTAAACCTTCCTCCCCCCGAAACAGCGCAGCTTAACCGATTCTATACCCAGGAATTCTTTCAGATCATAAAAAGCAAACTCCATCCTGAAGGCGTGTTTTCATTCCAGGTTCCCTCAGCTGAAAACTATATCAGTCCCCAGCTTCAAGATTTTTTAAGCTGCCTTTATTTCACCCTCCATTCTGTATTCAATGAAGTGAAGATCGTTCCAGGGGCTTCAAATATCTTTCTTGCCTCCTCACACCTCAATGATCTTGATCCGGATAAACTCAGCCGCCAAATAATAAATCTCCAGCTTGATAACAAATATGTCTCCCCCTACCTGCTTCAAGCCCGGTTGTCTCCTCTGCGGGTGCAATCTCTCAAAGAAAAGATTGCCTCTGAGAAAAAACAGGCGAACAAAGACCTTTTCCCCATCAGTTATTTTTACAATTCAGTGCTCAGAAGCACCCATTTTAAAGGGATAGAGACCCGACTCCTTTCCTTCCTCTCCGAAAAAGGTCATTTCTGGATTCTGGATTTCCCTCTAATATTGTTTGCTGTTATCTTAATCACCATAGGGATTAAAAAGAAAGAATCCTCTTTTTACCTGACCCCCCTGACCCTTATAGGGCTAACGTCTATCGCCGTAGAAATCATAGTCATCATCGCTTTCCAGACTCTTTATGGATATATCTATCATACCATATCCCTTCTCTTTGCTTCTTTTATGGCTGGAATGGCATTAGGAGCCTATCTGGGCACAAAAATAAAGAACATTGATCTAAAGCATTTGATTATTGTTCAATTCCAATCCCTGATCCTCTTACTCATATTATCTCTCCTCTTGAAACAAGCCCCTCCTCCCCTGTTCTTCCCCGTATTTCTCGTTTTTCTTGGTTCCGTAGGCGGAGAGATGTTTATCATTTCAAACCATCTCTATCTGAAAAAAGGTTTTCACTTCGGACTGGGCTACGGATTTGACTTGATAGGCTCTTTTCTAGGGGCTATTGCCGTCTCTTCTATTCTCATTCCTTTAGTGGGTTTTTCCCTCGTTCTTCAGTACTTATTTCTGGCCTGTTCACTCTGTCTTCTGCTGCTTATTTGGGGAAAAATGAAGCCTGGATTTAAGTCATAATGTTTTTTTGATAAATTCTTGACACAATCTTTCAATTATGCTTCACTGTAGAGTCTTATTTTGATAAAATAACCTTCATAAATTAAGTTTGTTTTTCATAATGGAAGGAAAACTAGATGAGAGCAATTATATCCCGCCAAACAATCAAAAATTCCATTGTTGCTAAAGTGGAAGAATTAAGCGGCCAAAACCTGCTGGCTTGCTACCAATGCGGCAAATGTTCTGCTGGCTGCCCCGCCATCTCTCAGATGGATCTTCCCCCAAATCAAGTCATCCGTTATGCCCAATTGGGTTTCACGGATGAGTTGATCAATTCCAAAACCATATGGATTTGTGCCTCCTGTTTAACCTGTAATGTCCGGTGCCCCAAAGGAATCAATATTGCTGAAATCATGGAAGCCCTGAGACAGGTTTTACTTCGCCAGCGTAAAGATCATGTGAATATAAACAAGCTCTCTGAGGAGCAAAAATCTGAACTTCCTCCCATTGCTTTAGTTGGCAGTTTCAGGAAATCTACCTCATAAATACATATGATATTTAAACGAAAAATTATTTGTAAAAGGAACCATAAATATGAAACTCTCTTATTATCCAGGATGTACACTTAAGAATCATGCTAAAAATTTTGAAGATTCAGCTTTATGTTCCTTAGAACAGCTTGACGTCGAGGTTGAAGAGCTGCCTCGGTGGAACTGCTGCGGTACCGTCTTCTCTCTGACTACTGATGATCTTATCCATCATGTGGCGCCTATCCGAAATCTCATTCGAGTCAAAGAACAAAAAAGCGACAAAGTCATGACTCTCTGCGCTATGTGTTACAACACCCTAAAGAGAGCCAACCAACGAGTCAGAGACAATGCTGAAGACCTGCAAAAAATCAATGATTTTATGTACAGGGAAGAAATCAAATATGAGGGAGATGTTGACGTGCTCCATCTTCTGGAAATTTTTCAGAATGACATTAAGCTCGAGAACATAGCCCAAAAAGTCAAAAAGCCTCTCAAAGGCTTAAAAGTAGCCAGTTATTATGGCTGCATGTTGGTCCGACCCCAAAATATTGGCTTTGATGACATGGAAAATCCGGATTCCATGGATAACCTCATGTCTACACTGGGGGCTCAGCCGGTTGAATTTCCATATAAAACAGAATGCTGCGGCGCTTACCAAACTGTAGATAATCAGGAACTGGTGGCAGAACGAACTTATCAGATTCTCTCTTCGGCTCAATCTCAAGGAGCTGATGTGGTTATAGCGAGCTGTCCTCTTTGCGTGTTCAACCTTGATCAGCGTCAGAAAAAGACCCGTCAAATTTATCCAGAATTCAAAAACATACCCATTCTCTACTTCACACAACTTTCAGCCATAGCTCTCGGCTGTCCCAATAAAAGTTTGAGGTTGGATCTTCATTACATAGATCCCAAACCCATTTTAAAGGAAAAAGGATTAATCTGAGGTACAAATGAGTTATTTTGGCGATTTAAAACCAGTAAGGGGTGAAATCCACATTGAAAAAGAAAGATGCAAAGGATGTGGATTTTGTGTGGAGTATTGTCCACGAGATGTGCTTGAATTATCGGATGAATTTAATGAGAAAGGATATCATCCGCCTTATATTAAAAACGGAGATAACTGCTGTTACTGCCAGCTTTGTGAGACAATATGTCCTGAATTTGCCATCTTTGTGACCATAAAGAAAGAGGAGGATGAAGGTGAAAAAGTCGAAAGCAGATCCTAAAGGTGTGTTAACCGGGTCCCACTTTATGGATGGAGACTACGCTTTAGCTGAGGGAGCTCTTGCCGCAGGATGCCGCTTTTTCGGCGGTTATCCCATCACACCATCCACAGAAACAGCTGAAAGATTTTCTGAAAGAATTCCTGTAGTCGGAGGAGTCTTTATTCAAATGGAAGATGAGCTGGGCTCAATCGCATCTTTAATCGGGGCTTCCTGGGGAGGGCTTAAAGCAATGACTGTGACTTCCGGGCCTGGGTTTTCCCTGATGCAGGAAAACATTGGATTAGCCTGCATGATGGAAACTCCTCTAGTCATAGCCAATGTTCAAAGAGGAGGACCCTCTACAGGCCTTCCAACACTAACCAGTCAGCAGGATATGATGCAGGCTAGATGGGGATCTCACGGAGATTATGAAATCATTGCTCTATCCCCTGATTCACCCCAGGAATGTTTTGACATGACCATTAAAGCATTTAATTTATCAGAATTATACAGAGTTCCGGTTTTTGTCATGACAGACGAATGTGTCGGTCATATGCATGAAAAGGTGGTTATCCCTCCGGCAGAGGAAATAGATATTGTGGAAAGAAAATGGTACGAAGGTCCCAAAGACAAATACCTGCCCTACAAATGTGATTCTGACGGAGTCCCCTTCATGGTCAAAACCGGTCAAGGATACCGGTTCCATACCACAGGATTGACTCATGATGAGAGAGGATATCCCCTGCTTAATGCGGAATGTCAGCAAAAAAATGTGCAGCATCTCATAGACAAAATCACTAAAAATGCGGACAAAATCATAGAACTGGAAGAGGAACAAATTGATGGTGCTGAAGTGGTGGTTCTTTCCTATGGCATAACATATAGAGTTGCAACAAAAGCTGTCCAAGAGGCCAGAAAAGCAGGGATCAAAACCGGAACTCTTCGTTTGGTAACCGTATGGCCTTTCCCAGAAAAGAAAATAGAGGAAATTGCCAAAAAAGTGAAAGCCATAATCGTTCCCGAAATCAATGCCGGACAGGTCTTTTTAGAAGTAGACCGATGCTCCAGAAACAAGTGCAAAGTAGTGAATGTTCCTCACTTAGGAGGATGGGTCCATAATCCAGATGACATCTTTAAAGCCATCAAGGAGGCCGTAAAATGACAGAAAAGCAGCCCCTACAAAATCCCGTCGAAAAAATACTGCGGATGGACAGGATGCCCCACATCTGGTGCCCAGGCTGTGGCATCGGAACAGTGGTCACTTCCTTTGCCGAAGCTTTAAGGAAAGAAGAGACTGATTTAGATAATTTAGTGGTGGTATCAGGAATCGGATGCACAGGGAGAGCAGCCGGATACATAAAATTAGATTCTTTCCACACCACTCATGGAAGAGCCATCCCCTTTGCCACTGGACTTAAACTCGCTAACCCAAAAACGAAATTAGTGGTATTCAGCGGAGACGGCGACATTGCCGGAATCGGGGGAAATCATCTCATCCATGCAGCCAGACGAAACATGGATATGCTGGTCATTTTGGTTAACAATTTTAATTATGCCATGACAGGCGGCCAGGTAGCTGCCACTACTCCTCTTGATGCCAATGCCTCCACAGCTCCGTTTGGTAATTTTGAATACCCGTTTAACCTTCCCCATCTTGTGGCCGCCGCCGGAGGTACCTATATTGCCCGATGGACAGCTCTTCACTTAAGAAGAGTTACCAAATCCATTCAAGAAGCTTTGCATCGAAGAGGTTTTTCTTTCATTGAAGTCATCACCCCCTGCACCACTCTTTATGCACGTAGAAACCGTCTTGGGGATGGTCTGAATTTACTGAAATATTATTATGATAATTCTGAAATCCAGCACAATGCGGATACCAAAGACCTTAATATTACCTATCAGGGAAAGCTTATAGTCGGAAAATTTATAGATAAAGAAAAGCCCACTTTTCTGGATGCAATGAATCAGCATCTTTCTAAAGTGCTGGGTGACAAATACACACCTTATGGAGAAGAAAAATGACTGAGATAAGATTTTCTGGTTACGGAGGCCAAGGAATCATAAGATGCGCTCTAATAGGAGGGAAAGCTCTTTCAATTTATGGGGGTAAATTTGCCACCATGAATCAGAGCTTTGGACCAGAAGCCCGAGGGGGTGCCTGCAGTTCTCAGCTCATTGTTTCTGATGAGAGAGTCCTCTATCCTTACATCACAAAACCTGAAATATTGGTTTCCATGTCTCAGGAAGCCTATGAAAAGTATCAATCTGACCTCAGAGATAATGGTCTGCTCATCACTGACACAGACTTGGTTTCTCCAAAAATAAAAAGAAAAAACATAACTCATTATTCTATTCCTGCCACCAGATTTGCTGAAGAACTGGGAAACCGCATCATCGGCAACCTGGTCATGATGGGTTTTTTTACCGCTATCACCAAAATCACAACACCGGATGTCATGAAAAAAGCGCTCCCGGGCCTTGTGCCGGACAGATTTCTTGATCTCAATAAAAGAGCCTTTGATAAAGGTTATGACTACGGTCAAAAAGTCCTTAAGGAAGAATCTCAAAAAAAGTAGCCATGACAAAAATGATGAAGTCTCTCATCAACATGCGTTTTTTACAGAGACGATATCTTTAGAATAAATATTAATAATGAATATTAATAATAAGGTAATGCAATGAAAAAACGGACAGGAGTTTTTGTATGCCATTGCGGCATAAACATAGCAGGTACAGTAGACGTTAAAAATGTCGCCAAAGAACTATCTAAGTACGAAGGTGTGGTTCATTCCGAAGACTATGTGTATATGTGTTCGGATCCTGGACAGAAATTGATTGGAAACGCCATAAAAAAACATAAGTTGGACAGTGTTGTGGTAGCCTGCTGCTCTCCAAGTCTGCATGAAAAGACATTCAGAAAGGTAACCCAATCGGCAGGCCTTAATCCTTACCAATGTGAAATCGCAAACATAAGAGAGCAGTGCAGCTGGGTTCATAAAGACAAAGAAAAAGCCACATCCAAAGCCAAAAAAATCGTTAAAAGTATTGTACAAAAAGTCTTGAGAAATGAATCTCTAGAGCCCATATCTGTCCCCGTCACTAAACGAGCTCTGGTCATCGGCGGAGGCATCTCAGGCATTCAGGCTGCCCTTGATATCGCAGACGGAGGGCATGAAGTGATCCTGGTGGAAAGATCCCCTTCCATCGGCGGACATATGATCCAATTATCCGAAACCTTTCCTACTCTTGACTGCTCTCAATGCATCATGACCCCAAAAATGGTGGACGTGGCAAATCACCCCAAAATCAAACTCATGACCTATAGTGAGATTCAAGAAGTTACTGGATATGTGGGTAATTTTAAAGTGAAGATACTAAAAAAACCCACTTATGTTGATCCGGCCGCCTGCACTTTATGCGATGAATGCACCAAAGTATGTCCGGTTGTGGTTCCCAATGAATTCGATGAAGGATTGACCGGAAGAAAAGCCATCTATATTCCATTCCCTCAGGCCATACCAGCCACATACACTCTGGATATTGATAACTGCCCTGGATTGGTTCCCATTGCCTGCGGCAAATGCGCTGATGTGTGTGAGCCCAATGCCATTGACTTTGACATGAAACCCGAAATCGTGGAAGAAGAAGTCGGCGCCATTGTGGTGGCAACCGGATATGATTTATACAGCAAAAAGAAGATGGCTGAATACGGCCGGGGAAAATACCCTGATGTGTTGGACGGACTTCAGTTTGAAAGACTGCTGTCTGCTTCAGGACCGACTGCTGGAGAAATATTAAGGCCCTCTGACCATAAAGTGCCTAAAGAAGTGGTGTTTATCCAATGCTGTGGTTCCAGGGATCCTGAGCTTCATAAACCTTACTGCTCAAAAATTTGCTGTATGTACACAGCCAAGCATGCCATGCTGTATAAAGAACATGTCCCTGACGGCCAAGCCTATGTTTTCTACATAGACATAAGATCAGGAGGCAAAAATTACGAAGAATTTGTCCAGAGAGCTGTTGAGGAAGAAGGAGTTGTGTACTTAAGAGGAAAAGTATCCAAGGTTTTTCAAAACAACGGAAAAGTCACTGTTTGGGGAGTGGATACTTTATCCGGAAAAGATATCGAGATCAATGCAGATATGGTGGTTCTGGCTATGGCCATGGAACCTTCTCATCAAACAGATGAACTGGCCAAACAATTAAAAATTGCTTTAGATAAAGATGGTTTCCTTGCTGAGGCTCATCCAAAATTAAGGCCTGTAGAAAGTGTCACCGGAGGGCTTTTTGTAGCTGGCGCCGGACAAGCCCCCAAAGATATTCCCGAAGCTGTGGCTCAAGCAAGCGGTGCAGCCAGCAAAGTTCAAGCCATGTTTTCCGGAGATGTGCTTCACCAGGAACCCATTGTGGCGGCTGTGGACGAAGAACTGTGCAGCGGATGTAAACTCTGTATCCCGATCTGTCCCTATGATGCCAGGGTTTTTGATGAAGAAAAAGGCATTGTTTCTGTCAACGAAGTTCTCTGCGAAGGCTGTGGTTCGTGCATTGCTGCCTGTCCATCCGGCGCAGCTCAACAAAAGAACTTTACTGATGACCAGATTTATTCTATGGTTGACACAATTTTGGAAGGAGATTAACCCAACAAAATGGAGGATTATATGAATAAGAAAATGAATATAATGGACAGAATCGCTGACTCAGCTAAGTCCGTAACCACAGGTGTTGATGCTAAAGATATTGAGCATTGGGTGACCATTTATGTAATGGGGAGAGCCTATGAAGTCCCGGCTGATCTCACCATCCTAACGGCCATGGAATTTGCCGGATACAAATTTGTAAGAGGGGTGGGATGCAGACAAGGTTTTTGTGGAGCTTGCTCTACAGTATATAGAAACAAAGGTGACTATAAACTGCAGGCAGGTATGGCCTGTCAAACAAGAGTTGAGGATGGGATGTATCTGGTCCAAATACCTTTTGTCCCTGCAGAAAAAGCTATCTATGACATTGCAAAAGAAAGCTATGATGTCAATGCTATTCTTAAACACTATCCAGAAATTGCCCGTTGTGTCTCCTGTAATACCTGTACTAAGGCATGTCCTCAAGATCTGGAAGTCATGGATTATGTTCAGGCCGCCCTAAAAGGAGACTTTAAAAAAGCGGCTGAAGAATCTTTTGACTGCATCCAGTGCGGACTCTGTGCAGCAAGATGTCCTTCAGAGTTAGTCCAATATCACATCGCCCAGTTGGCAAGAAGAATGTACGGGCGATATGAATTTCCAGAGCCCGGCTATCTCAAAAAAAGAGTCAAAGAAATAGACAAGGGCGAATTCAATAAAGAGATGGAAAAAATTATGAAAGCTAGCAAAAAAGAACTCGTAAAGCTATATGCTGAAAGAGAAAGGGAATCAGACTAGCAATAAGGAGAAAAAAATGGCTGAAATGAAACTTATCGGGGGGTACCCGGAATATATGCGTAAGTCTATAAAAAAGGTCGAACAAACCAGGATGAAGAGAAAAGACTACACTCCCCCAGCATTCACTCCGGAAGAACAAAAGGAAGTGCTCCAACTTCATCCGGACTTTGCTCCAGGTGGAAAAAGAAAATTATCCATTGGGCCCAATAAAGGAGACATCGGCCCTATCGAGGTATTGGATTTGCTCGAAGCTTACCCTCTTATCGAAGAAAAAGATGTTGATCTTTCCAACGCCGATTTCAACACTGAAATCCTTATAATCGGTGGAGGGCTTGCAGGCACCACAGCTGCGATCTGGGCTAATGAAAGCGGCATTAAGACCAAAGACATCCTTCTCGCCAATAAGTTAAGACACGGTGATGCCAATTCAATCATGGCTGAGGGAGGAACTCAAGCCGCGGATAGACCTAATGATTCTCTGCTCCGCCATTATTTAGACACCATGGGCGGAGGGCATTATGCTAACAAGCCAGATGTTCTCAATGCCTTGGTCAATGATGCCCCTTTTATCATGCAGTGGCTTTTAAAACTGGGAGCTATCATTGACCGCGAAGAAAACGGAGATTTTGTTGAGAAATGGGGAGGAGGAACTTCCGTAAGAAGACTTCATTCCTGCAGAGACTACACTGGGCTTGAGGAGTTTAGAGTCATAAGAGACGAATTTCGAAATAGAGAAATCCCCTGCATCGAACATTATCCTGCGGTTGAGCTACTCACAGATGGCAAAGGTAGAGTCACAGGAGCCGTTCTCTGGAATATTGAAACAGGAGAATATAAAATAGTCAAAGCCAAAGCCACCATTTTGGCCACAGGCGGTTTTGGAAGACTTCATATCAGAGGTTTTCCCACAACCAATCACTATGGGGCCACTTGTGATGGAGTGGTTTTGGCTTACCATGCCGGCGCTAAACTGAGAGACATAGATACAGTTCAGTATCATCCGACCGGTGCTGCCTATCCTATACAAATCATTGGCTATCTTCTCACAGAAAAGCTCAGGAGTTCAGGAGCTCAGCCTGTTAATAAAGACGGAGAAGCCTTTGTGTTTCCTCTTGAACCGCGAGATGTTGAGGCTTCTTCATTCATTAAAGAATGTTATGTTAAAGAGAAAGGAATCACCACTCCTACAGGACTAAGGGGTATTTGGCTGGACACTCCCCTTATCGAAATTAAAAACGGAGATGGATACATAGATAAGGCTTTCCCTGGAATGAGAAGAATGTACAACAGGTTTGATATCGACATGAGAAAAGACCCTGTTCTTGTCTTTCCTACTCTCCATTACCAAAACGGAGGAGTCGAGACAGATCCATGGGGCAAAACAAGTCTCCATGGTCTCTGGGTAGCAGGTGAAGTCTCCGGAGGCGTGCACGGCAAAAACAGACTCATGGGAAATTCAACTCTTGACACCATGGTGTTTGGAAGAAGAGCAGGGATATCTACGGCAGAATATGTTAAAAACAACAATCCCACTCTAAAGCTAACTCTGGAACACACCAAAAAATACATAAAGCAGCTCAAGGATGCGGGAATAAAAACTGATAGAAGAGCTCCTATACTTCTTCCTGATTATAGAGGAAAAGCAGCCTTATCCCGAATGATTGATGTTTTCCAATAAAAGTGGGGCTTTATAAATAGGTTTTCTTCCAAATTATAATAACATTTAAGCTCAGCTGCTGACTTTTCAGCTTTTACTTTGTGTGTATTTATCCGTCTACTTCAAAATCCCCGCTATTTCCATTGCCTTCAGAACCTTCTCCTTCATCAGCGAACTTCTGCTCCAAAGCAATTATTTTTACCAGGCTCCCAGGATAGTTCTGCTTCTTTTTTTCCCCGTATGGATTGAACTGAACTCCGGACTGATATTTATAGCTTTTTCCCGGATTGGCAGCAGACCATCTGACTTGACCCAGAATCTCCAAAGGAATTCTCTCACCTGGAACGGAAACTTTCATTTTTATTTTTGCATTTATATCAAGCTTATTCTGGCATAGAAACCGGAGTCCTCCCCGGCTGATATCAAGCACAGGGCAGAACTCCTCGCCATACGTTCTTTTTAATTTTGGAGAAAAACGGAAGACTTTATAGTTAACCGTAGCGCCTGGTATTTCAAATCGAATGCAGGCTCTTCTTTCTATTCCCTTTTTTTCCATAAAAAACTCCTTCTTGAACTCCCGTCAATCATTTTCTTTTTAATCTCCCTAAATTTATAACATATCTTCTCTAAAAGTCAATCTTTTATACATTATCCCTATCCTGATATGGTGATCGGCATCTTTTATAAATTATCCATATCTCGATATGGATAATTTACGAGTCGAAATTGCCGTAGATGCGAGGCACAGGGCATGAAGCCGTGGTCCTTCACTGCAAATGTCCTGTAACGACGCAGATACGGTGACATCGGCTCGCCTGTAAGGTAAAAGATGCTGATAATAAGATAAAATATGCTCTCTCTGATTCAACTCAATTGTTAGGTCTAAAAAATAAACAACAAGAATTATGAAAATTAAGAATAATAATGAATAATGTATCGGCATCTTTTATAAATTATCCATATCCACGACCACTTGGGAATAGTCCGCAACCCTTGAAAACAGCCGGCTTACAGCCCGAAGAAGCGCAAGCCTGTTTTTTCTTAGCTTCGGGTCATCAGCCATCACCAGGACATGATCGAAAAAGCTGTCTATGGTTGATCTGATCTCAAGTATATAATTCTGGGCTTTACTGAAATCTCCTGTTGAAATCAAAGGCATTATTTTCTCTTTGAGCGTGGAATAATCCGTGTACAGTTTTATTTCCTCTTTTTCTATAAAAAGGTCCGGATTCATGCTCCTCTTTGGCTGTCCTCTGAGTATATTGTTCACTCTCTTAACAACAATGATCAATGAATTGAACTCAGAACTGTCCTTGATCTCATCCAGAGCTTTCAGTCTGAGATAAGAATAATATATATTATCGAATCCTGCTCCAAGAGCTGCTTTAACCAGATCATACCGGTACCCCTGTTTCTCATAAAGATGGATGAGGCGGTCCTTAAAAAAGGCTTCACAGTCTTTGATGATAACCTGGCTGGATTTATCTAAAAGATTTTTGTATCCAGAGATTGTCTGATGGATCAAACGGGATAAGGAAAAGCTTATTTTCTTGTCAAGAACAGTCCTGCAAATGCCCTGCGCATTCCTTCTCAATCCAAAAGGATCTTTGGACCCTGAAACTTCTATCCCGATCCCGAATGCCCCTACTATGGAATCAATCTTATCTGCAATGGAGAGGATAGCTCCGTTCATACTGGAAGGTGAAGGATCGTCCTGGCTGACTGGCTGGTAGTGTTCATAAACCGCTTTCCAGACCTGCTCCGGGTAGCCCTGCTCTTTTGCATAAAGGCCTCCGGTTCTTCCTTGAAGGGACGGAAACTCTCTGACCATTTCCGTGATCAAATCCACTTTGCACAACTCAGCAGACTGCAGGAGATATTTGTTTTCCTTAATGCCCGTTTGATTTGAAAGAAATTGAGCGAGCTCTTTAATTCTTGAAGTCTTTTCTTTATAATTTCCCAATCTTTCCTGATAAATAATCCTGCTGAGAAGGGATTTCTTTTCTTCCAGTGAAGTTTCCAAGTCATGTACCCAGAAAAAACGGGCGTCTTCCAGTCTTGCCTTGAGCACTCTTTCGTTGCCCTTCTTTACAAGCAGCTTTTCATCAGGGCTTCCGTCAGAAACACCAAGGAATACAGGAAGTTGTTTGTTGTTTTTATCCACTACTGAAAAAAGGTTCTGCCCCACTTTCATGGCTGTGCTGAGGATCTCTATGGGTAATTTCAGATAGTCCTTAGGAAACTCTCCCATGAAGGCATAAGGATATTCCACGTCATAAGTGACTTTGTCCAGAAGTTCTTTATCAGGATACACTTTTGCATCCAGAGGAGCGAGCTTCTCTTTGATCTGTTTTTCGATACTTTTTTTTCTGGACTCAGCATCTATGATGACCTTTTTTTGTTTGAGTTTGGATAAATAATCCTTGAATGAGCTGACCTTGATTTTTTCCGGAAAAAACAGCTTATGCCCGTATGTATAATGAGATGCTAAGATATTTCCGATTTTGAATGGGATAGCATTCCCGCCGCCCAAACAAAGAATATTTTTAATCGGCCTGGAAAAACGAAAAGAGCTCTGCCCCCATCTCATCATTTTGGGAAAAGAAAGCTCTTTAATCAGCTCCGGAAGAATATCTTTCAGAAGCCCGGCAGCCTCTTTTCCCTGGATTGATTTTGTAATGCTGACATATTCTCCCTTTTTGTTCTTTATGATCTCCAGGTCACTGACTTCAACATTGTGTGACTTTGCAAATCCTTTAGCTGCAGAGGTAGGATGGCTGTTCTTATCAAAGGCGGCTTTTTTGGGAGGCCCTATGACGACTTCCTCTTTTGGGTGCTGTTTTGATACGATCTCGGCATACAAAACCAGCCTCCTGCATGTCCCGAAGGTCTGAATGTCTCCGGGTTCGTTCTTCTTATCAACCAAATGAACATCCACGAGCTTCCTTTGGAGTCCTTGTTTGAGCTGATCCAAAGCCGTCTTTACATGAAGCGCGGGCATCTCTTCTGTATTGATCTCCAATAAAAGTTCCATACGAACTAGGACTCCTTTCCGGCCGTATATTTTTGAGTGATTTGAATAACCAGGGCCCTTATCTGGGAAATAATCTTGACTCTTTCTGTCACACTGATGGCGCCGCGGGAATCAAGAAGATTGAATATATGCGAACATTTCAAACACATATCATAAGCGGGAAAAAGGAGGCCTTTTCTTATCAATTTTCTTGCTTCCCGAACGTTCATCGAAAAGGACGCATGCAAAGAATTAATATCGGCCTGGTTGAAATTGTACTCTGAAAACTCTTTCTCCTCCAGGAGTCTCAGGTCCCTGTATGTCACATCTTCGGACCACTTCAAGTCATAAATATTGTCGACCCCCTCCAGAAACATTTCCATCCGCTCAAGCCCATATGTTATCTCCACAGGAACCGGGAACACTTCCTGACCGCCTGCCTGCTGGAAGTAGGTGAATTGAGTGATTTCAAGCCCATCCAGCAGCACCTGCCATCCAACTCCCCATGCTCCTATGGTGGGTGACTCCCAATTGTCCTCGTCAAATCTAATGTCATGTTCCTCTAGTTTGATGCCCAGAAATTTCAGACTTTCCAAATATCTCTCCTGAATATCTGAGGGAGACGGCTTCATGATAACCTGATACTGGAAATGTTTCTGGACTCTGTGAGGATTCTCCCCGAACCTTCCGTCCGTGGGTCTTCTGGATGGCTGGACATAAGCCACATTCCAGGATTTTTTATCAATGACTCTGAAAAATGTATCCGGAGTCATGGTCCCTGCTCCCACTTCCACATCATAAGGCTGTGCCAGATAACAGCCTTGAGCAGCCCAAAATTCCTGAAGCTTCATGATCAGATTTTGAATGCTCATCGGTCTCTTTATCTCAGGGCTCCCATCTCAGCTTTGGATATCTTGCCGCAGCCGTCTCATCCAGACGGCGGACATATGAATCATGAGGAGCTGATTTCAATATACCGGGATCTTTTCTGGCCTCCTTAGCGATCTGTTTCATGGCCTCAATAAAGGTATCCAGGTCAGCCTTGCTCTCCGTTTCTGTGGGTTCCGTCATCAAGGCCCCGTGCACAATCAATGGAAAAGACATGGTCGGAGGGTGGACTCCCAGATCGATGAGCCGTTTGGCTATATCAATATTCGATACGCTGTATTGTATCTGGTTTTTATCTGAAAAAACACATTCATGCAGAGTCGGTGTTTTGTATTTTAAGTGATATTCTTCTTCCAGGCTTTTCCGTATATAATTGGAATTTAATACCGCGGTTTCTGATACCTCTCTCAATCCTTCCGGTCCCAGAGATAATATATAAGCCAGTGCCTTTACAGCTACCAGAAAATTCCCATAGAAACTGTGAACCCGGCCGATACTTTTTGGATAATCCTCATCAATAAGATACTGATCGTCCTTTTTCATGACCCTGGGTACAGGAAGGAAAGGCTCTAATATCTTTTTAACCCCTACAGGTCCGGCTCCCGGGCCCCCGCCTCCGTGAGGTGTGGAAAAAGTCTTATGCAGATTCAAATGAATCACATCCACACCCATATCGCCGGGCCGACAGATACCCATCAGAGCATTCATGTTCGCTCCATCCATATACACAAGCCCTCCCTTGGAATGAACTATCTCAGAAGCTTGCTTTATCTGGTTCTCAAAAATGCCCAGTGTGTTCGGATTTGTAATCATTATGGCTGCCACATCTTTATCCATGTTCTTGGACAAGTCATCCAGGTCTATGGTCCCTGAATCATTAGACTTTATTTCCTTGACTTTGTAACCGCATACATGCGCACTTGACGGATTGGTGCCGTGGGCTGAATCCGGAATAAGAACAAACTTCCTTGGATCTCCCCTCTCCTCCAGGCAGGCTCTGATCAACATCATCCCCACAAGTTCCCCTTGAGCTCCGGCTGCCGGCTGGAAAGTAAAGGCATCCATTCCCGTCACCTCTGTCAACACCTCTTCCAGAGTCTTAAGAACCTTCAGATTCCCCTGGGACATCTCGGGAACTGAATAGGGATGAGCTGTCATGAAATTTTCTATCTGAGCAATCCTTTCATTGATCTTAGGATTGTACTTCATGGTACAGGAACCCAATGGATATATCCCCTTATCGATACAATAGTTTGTCTGGGAAAGTCGGGTGAAGTGCCTGACCACTTCCACTTCAGATACTTGAGGAAAATTCTTTATGCTGTTCCTTATTGGGATCTTGTCATTGAAGCTCTTTTTTTCAGGAACATCCAGCTTGGGAAAGCTGAATCCTTTCTTGCCTTTACCGCTCATTTCAAATATCAACCGTTCACGGATCATCTTAAATTCCTTTCTTCTCTTTTTATCAGGCCGCTAAAATGTCTGTTAAAATTTCCGCAAATCTGTCTATATCCTTTTTTTGGCTCGCTTCGGTCACGCACACAAGGCCGCAGTTTTCAAGCTCAGGATAAAACTTCTCAAGAGAAATCCCCGGAATGATATTTTTTCGTATGAATTCGTTTTCGACTTCTCTCCACTTCTTCTCTGTCTTGATGACGAATTCATTGTATATCTCTCCGGAAAAGGAAGCTTTGACTCCTGGGATGTCTGTAAAAAGGTCATAAGCATAGTTGGCTTTCTGTATATTCTGCCGGGCCCATTCCCTTAATCCCTGCTCTCCAAGCAGTTCCAGGAATATGGTTGCCCTGAGCGCACACAGCGCTTGATTCGTACAAATATTAGAAGTGGCTCTTTCCCTTCTTATATGCTGTTCTCTGGTAGATAAAGTCAGCACAAATCCCCGGTTTCCATCGATATCTTTTGTCTCTCCTGAAATCCGGCCTGGAAACTGCCTTATAAATTCCTTGTTGCAGGCCATAAATCCCAGATAAGGACCCCCGAAACTCAAAGGAATCCCAAAGGACTGGGCTTCTCCTGTAGCAATATCCGCTCCCATCTCACCCGGGGCCTTAAGCAAGCCCAGAGAGCTGGCCTCTGCAGATACCGCTATGGACAGAGCTTTGTTTTCATGGGCATAAGCTGAAATCTTATCTAAATCTTCAATGACACCGAAAAAATTTGGAGACTGACACACCACTGCGGAAGTATCGTTATCCATGTTTTTTTCAAGTTCAGCCGTATCAATCCTTCCTGTCTCATCATAACCAATCTCACTGACAGATATACCAAGGTTCCTGGTATACGTCTTGATGACCTGCCTGTAATGAGGATGGACCGTTTTTGGAACCAGTACCTTTGACTTTCGGTTAATACGAATGGCCATCAATACGGCTTCAGCCGCACCTGAAGCTCCGTCATAAAGGGAGGCATTGGCAATGTCCATTCCCGTCAATTGACATATCAACGTCTGGAATTCAAATATCAACTGCAGAGTACCCTGGCTGACTTCCGCCTGATAAGGAGTATAAGGGCTTACAAACTCTCCCCTGCTGCTCAAATAGTCCACAGTAGCAGGAATAAAATGCCGGTAAGCTCCGGCTCCCTGAAAGGATATGTATTCATTGTTTTTGTTTTTCCGGGCACATTCATTAAAATATTCCAATAATTCAGGCTCTGACTTTGCTGGCGGAATCTTTAAATCCCGGCCCAGTTTTATATCATCCGGAATGCAGTCAAAGAGCTTCTTTGGAGAAGCCACTCCAATGGCTTTGAGCATCTCTCTTTTGTCCTTCTCACTTAAAGCAATATAACTCATTTTTTTGTTCTTTCTTTAGAATTTATTCCTCATCTTTGAGCCCTTCCAAATATTTTTCATATTCGGAAGCAGACATAAGTTCATCCAAGTCTGATTTATCCTTTACTTTGAGTTTTATGATCCAGCCTTTTGAATGAGGATCCTGGTTCAAAATCTCAGGATCATCGTTCAATCCTTCATTCACCTCTGTTACTTCCCCGGATATGGGAGAATAAATATCAGAGACAGCTTTTACGGACTCCACTACTCCCAAGGTTTGATGAGACTTCATTTCCTCTCCGACATCAGGAAGCTCAACAAACACGACATCGCCCAGCTGGCTCTGGGCAAAATCTGTAATACCAACAGTAGCTATGTCTCCTTCAACCTTAACCCATTCATGGTCTTTTGTGTAACGAAATCTTTCCGGATACATTCTAACCTCCTTTTCTTAAGGTATCTTCATAATTACTTTTACTTATTATAACTTAAATTGTCCGAAGTTTAACGTAAAACCAATTTTTTTTGCCCTTTGCCAGGCTATCCATTTTTTCTGGAATAAAAGGGCATATCGACTACTTTGGCTTCCACTTTCTTATCCCTGATTCCAATAGCAATATGAGTCCCTGGTTCCAAATACTGGACAGGAAGATAGGTCAAACCAATGCTTTTTTTGAAAGAGGGAGAAAAAGTACCTGATGTTACTTTTGAAACCTCTTCTTCTCCGATGAAAACTGGATAGTCATGCCTGGCAATACCTCTTCCCAGCATCTCGAATCCTGCGATTCTTCTCTTCACTCCTTCCTCTTTCTGACGGAAAAGGCTTTCCCTTCCCATAAAATCTCCTTTTTTAAATTTAACCAGCCATCCCAGCCCCGCCTCAAGAGCAGTCGTGGTATCATCTATGTCATTGCCATAGAGCATAAGACACGCTTCCAGGCGAAGAGTATCTCTTGCACCCAACCCAATAGGCTTTACCCCGAATTTTTCTCCCTTCTCAAATATCGATTCCCATATTTTTTCTGGTCTCGGCGAAAGAGTGTATATCTCAAATCCGTCCTCTCCCGTATATCCGGTGCGGGAAACAATGGATTCCTCTCCGCACACTTGACCCC
>Ga0307421_1000104_pt1 | contig 51089 bp, 43 predicted proteins | sample SalMarWE160270MG_FD_202163 | JGI IMG/M metagenome (GOLD analysis project Ga0307421, IMG submission 202163) | Salt marsh sediment microbial communities from the Plum Island Ecosystem LTER, Massachusetts, United States - WE1602-70 | ecosystem: Environmental > Aquatic > Marine > Intertidal zone >... | reverse complement strand
AAACCATTGATTACGTTGCCATAACTGCACCAATCGTATTTCAGGTAGTCGAAACCCCATCTGGCATAGCTTTCGGCATCCTGTTTTTCGTAACCATAACTACCGGCACAGCCTCCGCATGTCCATGGGCCGGGGCTTGAGTAGAGCCCGATTTTTAAGCCAAGGCTATGTACGTAATCGGCAAGAGGTTTCATATCAACAAAACGGGAATTGGGAACAATATTACCCGCCTCATCTCGTAACCTGCCACGCAAGGTTGGATCTTTCGAATCGCGGTGATTTTCCCAGAAATCATCGATATTTATGTATGTCCATCCGTGATTGATAAGGCCGCTTTTCACCATTGCAACAGCAGCTCGTTTTACTTTATCGGCCGAGACTTCGTGGGCAAAACAGTTCCAACTGTTCCACCCCATTGGCGGGGTGAGGGCAATACGGTCGCCACAAATAATGCGAAGTTTTTTTTCTGCCTTTCCCTTCGCGTTTGCAGCACCCAGGATAACCTCGAATGTGTCCGCCTTGAAAATTGAACCAGTGATGATACCTGTTTGCGGGTCAATTGCCAACCCATCTGGCAAACCTGTGGCTGAGAAAGTCATTGGACGGTCTCCTGTTGCAGCTACAAGGAATTGAAAAGGCGAACCCGGACGCGCGCCAAATACTTTTGCGCTGTTTATCCGGGGTTTGTCGGAAGGTTTCGGGGTAAGAATATAGGGTTCGCTAGCCACCGGGTTGTAAGTTTTAAAAGTTGTTGCCCCGGTGGTTTCGAATTTGGCATCAACCCAATTAGCATGATCGTAATAATCGCCATTTCCTCCATCGGTTACCACCAATTCGAGTTTCTGTACCCCGTTAAGTTGAACGGAACAAGGACGGGCTGAATCGCCCAGTCGCATCAACCCACTCGACCACAGCTTTTTCCCATCACCATATATTTCGAATTCTACAGCAGGTTCATGGCCTGAAACTTCATCGTCAATACCTACCCGCGCGGTAAAGCGGGTCGCTTTACCTTCAAGCATAATTAATAGAGAACTTACCGAATGTGTTGCAAAACCTCGTTCAAAGGTTTGGCTGGCAATGGTAAGGGTATTGCCGTCAATAGATTTGTTTTTCACGGGTACGCCCCATCCCTGGGTGGCAGCGCTCAGGTCCAGTTCATCGAGCCACACTGTTTGGGCCGATAATTGACATGTTCCTAAAGTAACCATAAGCCAGGTAATTATTCCTGTTTTAATGTTGCTTGTTGTTTTCACTGATATGTTATTATTTCTTGATTTTATGCATTTTGTTTGATATTGTGAATTCTTAAACTGGTCATTTGCTATTAAACCTCCACCAGTCGAAGTTGAACAAATCTTTTTCTCCCCTGAATACGAAAAACAAATCGTGAACACCTTCTATATTTCTGACCGGGGTAGTAATTGTTTTCCAAATATCTCCTTCTCCAAAAGTATTTACGTTGACTATACCAAGAATTGGCCCATCAATTTTATCGGCATGAATTTCAATCTTACCTCCTGACGAAGCTGAAGCAACGCTTGCTTCAAATGTTTTAGCGCCTTTTCCAAAATCGACACCGCGGACTTTAATGTAATCCCCGTTATCGATATTGGTTACATAACAACTTGTTTTGCTGTCGGATGCAGTTTTCAATCCTTCGGACCAGGCAATGGTTTCGGCTTCCACTTTTTTAAATGGGTTTAAATTGGATATGCTTTCTTTAACTCCTTCTTTTGTAGGTGTAATCAATGGAACGGTACCATCTGTATTAAAATCAAACGGTTCAACGCAAACCGAGCGTTTAAAACCACCACCACCGGGCAATGCTCCGTTATGATAGAATAGATAAGTCTTTCCTTTGAAATCGATGACTCCAGGATGATTGGTAAACGCCCCGCCTTCTTTGATTACGTGCATGATGGTATCACCATAGGCCCATGGGCCTGTAACGCTTGGACCGGTAGAGTAGGCCAAATGCTCGGGAATTCCGCCAGCCGGGTAAAATATGTAATACAAATTATTTCGTTTGTATAGCCATGGGCCTTCTTCGTAAGCTGCTGTCCTGTTATCAATTTTTTCTGCACGATAACCAAAATTTTCATCTTTCAAATCTTCCTTAACAATGCCATATTCCTGGTCGTACGAAATCATATCTTCGTTCAACTTCACGTGCCAAAGATTGGGATTTCCCCAGTATAAGTATGCCTGGCCGTCGTCGTCAATGAAAACGGTTGGGTCGATATAACCGTGGCCGGCAAGCATGGGGTTTCCGATGGCATCACGAAAAGGGCCCGTGGGGCTATCGGATACAGCAACACCAATAGCATTTCCCCCATTTTTTTGATTAACCGGGACATAAAAATAGAATTTACCATTTCGATAGATGCACTGGCCGGCCCAGGCATCACCCCTTGACCATTCAAAATCTTCATAGGACAACACAGCACCATGGTCGGTCCAGTTTACCATATCGGTTGACGAATAACAAAGCCAGTCGTTCATCGTGAAAAAATTCTTAACTGTTTCATCTTCATCGTGTGAAGTATAAAGGTAAACAGTGCCGTTATGAACCATTGGTGCAGGGTCGGCAGTGTAATTGGTTTGGATAATGGGGTTCTGGGCTATTATTAACAATGGCTGCAACAAGCCAATAATAAACAAATATGTGCTATATTTAATTTTCATCTTATAAGTTTTAAATTAATTTTCATAGTTATTGACTAAAGTTTTCTGGTTGATAAATTATTGATAATGAGTTGAATAAATACATGAAAAATGTCGCGTGCCTGAGCCTAAAAGACTTTATTTGAATTAGTTACAAACAAATAATGACATGCAACACAATAAAGTTACAGATAATCTGCGAGAATTTCAAAGGTTTTTAGAAAGTGATAATAAAAAAGGCCTTTGCCTGGAAGACACGTTAAGGTACAGGGTAGCGATTTTTTGTATTCTTATCATACCCGCCCGGTGTATATACAAAACAACAACGCATGTTTTTGGTTTTGGAGAAATAAATATGTTCCCGTACTTGTCCATGAGGTACATTTTTAAGTGCATAAAAATCCTGATCTTTAGCAGGAATTTCAATGCCCTTGCCCCCAACGGCCGGCACCGTATAAATACAGGCTCCCCGGATCGGGAACGGATGCACCGTCAATATTCAACATTTGTTGCCTGCCAGAAAAGAGACCAGGTTCTTTATTTATCATAACTTCCCGTGACTTGGCTGTTATGGTTTGTTCAAAAAACATGTCTGAGAAACCATTCGGGTTCCTTACTTTAATCAAACCGATATGATGAAAAAATGCTGGTTCTCTATTATCCATTACTTCAATAAGAATTTTTGAACATTTATCGTGTTGTTTCTATCGGTTAATCGAACAAAGTACATGCCCCTGATAAAGCTGCTTACATCAATATTGATTGAATGCTCACCAGAGTTTTCTGAATAAACAAGTGTCCCCATGCTGTTATAAATGCTTATATTGAATGGTGCCGAATTGTAAACAATATTAACATTGCCCGAAGCTGGGTTGGGATAAATTATAATTGAACTGTTTTCAACCAAACTTACTCCAACATCTATATTGGTAACTGGCTCAGGTGCAACATTTGGAATAGCTTCGGGACCAAAAGGACCCGCTTTACTTCCATCAGAAGCCAGTAACGAACCGGGAAAATAAGATACCGTTATGTAGTTGCCCCCGGTTACATCTGAGCTCAAAGAAAGTATTATTGCATTCTCGTTTTCAGGATCAACACTCACAGCTTCGATACCGATATTGCCAGGTGAAAAAAACTTAAAATCGTTTCGGCGCAACGAATTGCTATCGATGGGTTTATCGAACAACAAACTTACGGCATTCATCCCAACAAGTTCGGTTTTTAGATACTTTGGTCCTTTCAGTATAGCATCGGCCTCATGCAATACAAAAATCGAATCGGCATTTGCTTTTAATAAAGGAACGTTGAACACTTTAATTACCCCGTCAAACTCTGCTTCGACACTGTAGTTGCCATGATAGGCATTGAAAACCAAGGGCTCGATGCCTTGTTTTACTGTATCGAAATTGGTTGCCCATTTGGTTTTGGTAAAGTACAGCAATGTATCGGCAGCTAATTTTGGACTGCCATTAGAATCAAAAAAGCCTGAATTTTCACGCCAGGCCCATCCATCCCTAAGCGACCAATGGTACATGCCCACAATTGAAGGGTGAGAGAAGGCAACAGTCAGTACCATTATGTAATCAGCAGCCTGCTGGGCCTGGGTAAGATTGCCGCCATAGTCGTACTCGGTAAATTTTATTGGCAAGCCTGTCTCGGCTATAATATTAACATTACGTAGCAGTTCATCGACATTTGGCCTGCAACAATCCCAAAAATGGGATTGCATGCCCACACCTGTCACCGGAGCTTCCATTTCTAACATTTTCAGTATAAGGTCGCGGTACTCTACAGCTTGCCCCCAGTTATACTCAACGTTATAATCATTTATAAAAAGTTCGGCATCGGGATCGGCTGAACGTGCCCATTTGAAGCTTTCCCATATTATCGAGTCACCAACGGTATTCCTGAGCCAATCGGCGTGGCCTGTAAGCGGCTCATTTATTACATCGTATTCTTTAATGATACCCCTGTACCGTGTCACATCGCGAATAACCCTCATCTTACAGGTATCGATAATTGCTTCCGGCGATGGCAAACTCCTTACCCATCCGGGCATCGAATGATCGTCGTCACCACCCCAAAGCAACGCGTGTGCCCTAAGGTTCCAACCTACTTTTCGCGTCCAACGCACGGCATTATCGAATACGGTGTAGTTAGGTGCTACATGCTGGGGTTGGACACCACTCCATTTAAAAGAATTTTCATTTACACCAGCGTTAAAATATTTATACATGGTCGCCTTCCTCCAGTCTTCCCCGGAGGCTACTGTATTTACTTCGGGGTCGAAAAAGCCGATCTCGGCAATGTATTCATTGCCATCGGAAGTAGTTAAACCTGAACCGCCACAGTTGATACGCAGAACACTTTCCCCGTAAACTTCTTCAACAACTATACCTTTTATTGCAACATTATCGACTATAGCATCTAATTCTATCTGTACCTGGTTACTGGTAGCCATAACAATTAAACTCGTGTCTATGGCTATATTTTTCCCTCCAGCCAGGGCATGGGGATCGAAATTATCTAAAAATAACTCATCTTCAACCCGAACATTGAATACGCGGGTATCATCTGCTCCATAAAATATTTCAGCAAATTTCATGGTGATTTCATATTCTTTACCCATTTCAACCGGTATAACATAAGCAAGGTAACTGGCCCAGCGTTCTGTCTGATAGATTTCGGCATCGGTATCAGCCTGAACAACTTCGTTAGTAGTATAAATATTACCCATGCTTGCCTCGCCCTGATTTAAATCGAAGGCAATCCCAAACGGAAATTCGTGTTTTGCCATACGCACAGATACTTCTCCGGTGTATGGCTGCTCATTCTTATCAATTATTTGTACCCCAAAAGAACCCTTACGCAGTGTATCGATACGCTCCTGGGCGCTGTTATACCAACCAGCGTATGATTGGGCCCGTATATTTTTTGGAAAAACAAATATTGCCCCTACAAATACTATGCTTATCAGAAAATTAAGATTGATTTCTTTCATTATAAATTTATTAAGAATTAATTGCATTACTATTCAGAGCCTGTCAATAAACTCATAGTGTTTCTATAAAGCTGACAAAATGTTTAATTGACCATGTGCCTGTTCATAAAGTTTCATTTGCAAGGCTCGCGCGGTCCGAAAACGCGGAGTTTACCTGTAGTAAATGAGTAATTTTCGGACAAGCGTAACGCGGCAAATAGGACTTTATGGACAGACACTATTTAATTATCACCATTGCCTTATTCAAATCCTTTGCGTCAGAACTATTCCCATAGTACACCTCATATTCACCCGGAGTAACTGCCATTCCGCGCTGGCTCCAATCATAGAATTCAAATGAAGAGGGGGACAGGGCAATGGTGGCATGCTGAGTTTTTCCAGCCTGCACCTCAACTCTTTGAAAACCCCGCAGGGTTTTTAGCGGTCCGTCAATGTCATCCGCTTTACGAACATAAACCTGCACAATTTCGGCGCCATCACGTTTGCCTGTATTTTTTACAGGAATGGATATGCTGATGGTTTCATCGGCTTTTATAGAGGTTTTGCTAATACTGGCATCACCAATTTCAAAATTTGTATAGCTCAGGCCAAATCCGAATGAAAAAAGAAAGTCGGTAGTGTAACGGTAGGTGCGTCCTTTCATCGAATAATCTTCGAAATCACCCAGGTTATCGGAGTTTCTGTAGAAGGTAACGGGCAATTTTCCTGAAGGGTTGTAATCGCCAAACAAAACATCGGCAACAGCCTGTCCTCCTGATTCGCCAGGGTACCATGCCTGCAGTATGGCATCGCAACTTTCGGTTTCAGGCGTTAAAGCAATGGCTGAACCTGAACAATTCACGAAAACTACTTTTTTTCCTGCCGATTTCAAAGCCTTTAAGCAATCGCGCTGTACTGCAGGCAATTCAATATTGGTACGGTCGCCACCTTTGAAACCGGGATACGAAACAGGCATCTCTTCGCCCTCGAGTTTGCCCGAAAGTCCGCCTACAAATACAACGGTTTCAATATCTTTTAACTTGTTAATGAGTTTGGTATTATCAATATCCACTTCCTTGCCAAAATCAAACTCAATATTGGCCTGCCAGTTGTTGAGCTGGGCATAACGGATTTCTATTTTGTATTTTTTACCGGCTTCAACATTAATTGGTATCCTTGAAGGAAGAGTGCGCCAATTATTGTATCGTTTTATTGATTCACCATTTACAATCAGTTCGAAATATCCGGTAGCACCGCCTTTAAATATAAGCTCTTCCGAAACTTTTGGAATGAATTCGGTTTCAAACAATGCTGAAAACCCTTCAAGTTTCACACCTGAAGCAAATTCATGCTGTCCGGCAGTGGTCTTTTTTATCGTGTTGGCAATTTGTTGTGTCGTAACCACATCGCCTTCCAGGTCGGGATTGTTCCAGTAAGTAGCTTTAAAACCTTGCTTTCCATCAAATGAAAGCTGTCCGAAATAACTTTCGGTTACCTTATCTTCTATAAGGTCGCAACCTTTGTCGTAGAGAATCCTGCTATCAGGGAGTTTTGTTTTTATTCCGTCTAAAATTGTAATAGTACGAAGCGGGGTTCCATTGTAGTTTCCCCACTGCATCACTTTGTCGTTAGCATTGGGACCAATAACAGCAATTTTCTTTGATGATTTGGATAATGGCAGGATATTGTTGTTGTTTTGCAGTAAGGTCATTGTTTGACGTGCCATTTCGAGCGCTAACTGCCGGTGCTTCTCGCTATTTATTACAGAAACCGGGATTTGTGCCCAGGGCACAATGGCGTCGTCGTCGAAATCGCCAAGTTCGAAACGGCCAATCAGCACACGCGACAGGCTTCTGTCAATGTCTTCTTCTTTAATTAATCCGCGATCAACTCCTTCGGGCAGGTTTTTGTACGGATAGTTCTCCCAGACACACTCTATATCCGTGCCGGCCAGAACACCTTTCGATGCAGCATGTGTCGGAGTTGACGATACCTTATGCGTGTTGTAGAAGTCGGTGATCGCGCCGCAATCAGACACCACAATGTACTTAAAGCCCCATTCATCACGCAAAACGCGTTGCAACAAACGGGTACTGCCACAGCAAGGCTCGTCGTCTAAACGTTGGTAGGCACACATTACCTGGCGCACATCAGCCTCCTGCACCAAAGCTTTAAACGCGGGCAAGTAGGTTTCTTGAAATTCGCGCGGGTTTACATTGTTAAGGTTCAACTCGTGGCGGCTCCATTCGGGACCTGAATGGACAGCATAGTGTTTGGCACAAGCCAAAAGCTTGCGGTATTTGGCATCAGAAGGGCCTTGCAAGCCTTTTACCACCTGAACTCCCATACGCGACATCAGGTAGGGATCTTCACCATAGGTTTCCTGCCCCCTTCCCCAGCGCGGGTCGCGAAAGATGTTCACGTTAGGGGTCCATACCGAAAGGCTCAGAAAGCGTTTATTTTCGTTACCCCTGCTCAGCCATTGGTGGTATTTGGCACGAGCCTCGTCTGATACGGCATCGAAAATCTCATATAATAGTTCATCATTGAATGATGCGGCCATTCCTATGGGTTCAGGGAATACTGTTACACTATCGTTATTGGCATATCCGTGCAGTGCTTCGCTCCACCAGTTGAATTTTTTGATGCCCAAACGGGGTATGGCATCGCTCTGGTCGCACATCAACGCAGCCTTTTCTTCGAGGGTTAGCCTCGAAATCAAATCTTTGGCCCGCTTTTCATAACTCAGATTTGGGTTTTGAAAAGGGTATTGCTGAGTGAAAACGACCACTGGGTAAAGAATGCACAATAAAAAAAACAGACCTCTTGTTAAGGGGAAAAAACTTTTTTTCATAATTATATAGTTTATTGTAGTAGTTTCAAGCTTGCCGCAAATCCCCCTCTACGGAGCAACTTTACATCAACCTTACTGGTTTTATCCACAACTAAATACAGGGTAGTAAAATCCTTGTCGTGTTTGCCATCAGCAATCAGTGTAAGTTTATACTTCTCACGGTCTTTCAGGAAATCGAAGTATATCGTTTTAGTTTTCTCCTGGTTTTCCGAATTCAACCCTCCTATATACCACATGTTGTTTTTTTCGCGGGCAATAACAACATCTTTTCCGGGATACCCCTCAAGAAATTTTGTGTCATCCCAGGCAGCAGGTACTTCTTTTAAAAACGACCTTGCAGCATCGGGCAAATTATAATAGCCTTCGGGGCGGTCGGCCATGTGTTGAAGCGCCGATTCGAACACGACACTCAAAGCAAGTTCGTGGCCATACGATGTGATGTGCGGATACTGTGAATTGGTGAAAGTAACCGGTGTGTAGTCCATAGACCCTATAACATTGCGGGTAAAAGGCAACACCGAGTTATGTTCAGGGGCTGTTGTTGTTAACTCAGGACTGTTGTTATACCATTCGGCACCTCGCACACCTTCATAAGTCATCAGGTTCGGGTAGGTACGCGCCCAGCCGCGAGGTACAAGACATCCATGAAAATACACTAACAGTTCAAATTTGGATGCATCTTCAAGAATATCCAGGTAATAATCAATCATATACTGTTTTTCACTGAGGAAAAAGTCGATTTTTACTCCTGCAAAACCCAAGCTCTTCAGCCAGGCAAACTCCTCCATCCTGTTTTCATGTGTTTTCATGCGATCAACTGGAGTTGCCGTAATCCACTTAAACATTCCTGAGTTATACCAGATTAAGGGTTTTACTCCTTTTGAAAGGGCATACTTTGCAGCATCTTCAACATTACCGCCATTGCCCATGGCATCCCATTCCCAGTCGAACAAGGTATAGGGCCAATCCATGGCAGCCGCTAAATCGGTAAATCTGCATACTGTTTGAAAATCGCGGGTGCCATGGTTGTCTGACCAATAATTCCACGATACCAGTCCTGGTTTGATCCAATCGGTATTGGTCAAAACAGAAGGCTTAGAAACGTCGTCCACTAAAGTGGATTCAACAATGTCTGATAATTCGCCCATGATGATTACCCGCCAGGGCGATTTCCAGGGAAGGCTGATGGTGGGCAAAGCCTCTCCTTCTCCTTCATGGGGGTAGGGAAGGGTGACTTTGTATGCTGTTTGTTGGCTATGATTGCTAAGTTTTGTAGCGCAGTAATTCCTGTCCACATCGGCTTCGTGTATCAAATACCAGCAGTTATTGCCGGGTGATTTAAACAGCGCCGGATAACACCAGTCGCCACTTATTTTTGCATCAAACATCTTGACATAAAGCCCTTCGTTTGATAGATCGAACTTCTGCAGCCAACGTTCGGTGCTATCGGGGATGTTATAAGAGGTAAGCTCGTCCTTAATCTTGAATATGCCATCTTTTTTGGGGAATTCGTACCGAAAAGCTACCCCATCGTTATATGCCCTGATGATGAGGTTCATTTTGGCTTTGCCATGGTTTTCAAACAATACCACCACTTCGTTGGACGAATTGCTGCATTGGCTTCGCTTCCCGTGTATCGCCGTGTATTGTTCGTTTATCAGGTCAGGTTTTCCTGCTTTCAGAAATTTTAATCTATTAAAAAAGTCCTGATCATCGCGCGAAAGGCCCAAATCAATACGTGGAATAATTTCAGTTGATGTATCGCTGCCGGCATAGCCCACTTGTAAAAACCAATTTCCAACATCTGCATTTTGTTGACAAATCAATGCCACATTTATTTTCCTGTTCGGAGAACTGACAGTTACCTGCCGAGGGAAAACAGGCTCCATAAAAAGAATAATAAACAGTGCAATGAGAACCTGCCTTATTAACCGGATATATTTCTTATCTTCCATAATGAATTTTTTAGTTTTTTTTTCTTCACAAGATACTTATAGCTTTATTTCTACTTTTTTCCCTGAATACGTAACTACCTTATCAAACGTTTCAGCTTTTTTCATCCCGGTTCCTTTGTTTCTGGCAACCCTTAAAATGCTGAAATTCCGATTGGTAAGCATACCTGGAAAAGAACCTTTCCGATCGCTGATGGTCAGTGTCTTTTTGGCATCGTTCCAGTTGAAGACAATAGTTGAATACATTCCTTTCTCGTAGTTGTAGTTGTCGTTTTCGTCCTCGTACAAAGTAAATTCACCATCGGAGCCTTCATATACACGAATTTCGAGATTGTCCCAGCTCTTTTCCCCGGCATATTGTACTTCAGGCCCAATTGGCAAAACCGATCCCGCTTTTATATACAAAGGCATAATATCAATGGGTGTTTTTTTACTGATGGTTTGTCCGCCTGAAAATTTCTCCCCTGTCCAGAAATCAATCCAATCGGTGCCTTTGGGCAAGTATAGCTTACTTTCCCCGATGGTACTGAAATCTTCTTTTCTATCTTTCGAATACATTCTTTCGGTTACGGGACAAACCAGGATTGATTTACCAAACATGTACTGATCATTAATGTCAAGAGCATCTTTATCGTGAGCAAAATCCATCACCAGGGCACGCATCATGCTCGACTGGTTGGCCGTTACATCCCACGAAGCCGAATAAACATAAGGCAACAAACTATAGCGCAGGTTAATGTATTTTTCGATGACATCGTATATCCGGTTACCTTTTTGTCCAAACTGGTAGATTTCGCGGGGAGCATCGGCACCATGCGAACGCATCATGGGGCAGAAAGTACCGAATTGTAACCAACGCGCATACAGTTCACGATAATCGGCATTCTCAAGAGGATTCTTATATTCCCACAGGAAAAATCCTCCTATATCGCTGTTCCAATATGGAATACCGGTGAGGGAGAAGTTCAGTCCGGCTGAAATCTGGTTTCTAAGAGCATCCCACGATGCAACCACATCACCCGACCAGGTATTAGCAGCATAGCGTTGTTGACCGGCAAAAGCCGAACGTGTTAAAATAAAAACACGTTTTTCGGAAGTAACTTCGCGCTGATGCCTGTAAACCCCGCTAACGGTCATTAGTGGGTAGGCATTACGCACTTTACGGAATGATCCCAGGTATGTTTGGTTATCAAAATCTGCTGGTTTTGGGTCAAAATGATCAGGTTCGGAAGAATCAATCCACCATCCGTCCATACCCAGGGAGAAAAGGCCCGCATTGAGATATTTCCAGTAAATATCCCGGGCAGCTGGATTATAGGCATCGTAAACCCTTACACCTGAAGGATAATCGAGGTTTGGCGGCCATTTAAACGAACCTGATTCGGGCCATGTTTTAAAATCAAAAAGCGCCCCGATGCTGTCCAGTTCCCGGTAGGGTTTTGTATGTGGTCCAAAAGAGTTCCAGATGGATATAATAATGTGGGCATTCATAGCATGTACATCGTCAATCATTTTTCGCGGATCATAGAATTCTTCATTAAGAAATTCCATCGCGTTCCACAAGTAGTTATTGCCCCAATACCTCCAATCCTGAATAATACCGTCAAGCGGCACACCCAGTTCGCGGTATTTTTTTACAACACCAACGGTTTCGTTCTGGCTTTTGTAGCGCTCTTTACTTTGCCAATATCCATAAGTCCAAAGAGGGAACATAGGTACCTGCCCGGTAAGGTCACGCATTTGAGCCACCACACCATCGGCATTGGTCCCGTACATGAAATAATAATCAATACCATCACCAACTTCAGATGTAAAAGATGTTTCCTCATGATTATCTTTAAAGGTTGTTGGTGAATAGTTATCCCAGAACAATCCGTATCCTTTCACCGATTGAAAGAAAGTTACAAAATCCCAGGTATTGTTCTGAACCATCTTAACCTCCTGGTGGCGCTGTGACATTTTGCCATTCTGGAGAATGCCCAGCCCGTAAATGGTCTCATCTTTTTCAAGTACAAACGACTGGCTCACGCTGAAGGTTTTAACCCCGGCATCGTTAAAATCGGTAAACATTGTACCTGATTCCTGTTCATCCAAAATTGTTTTACCCGAATGGGTTTGGAAAGTAATTTTACCGCTCTTCAAATTCAATACAGTTGCCATGCTTTCGCTTTTAAGCATCAGTTCATCGGCTTGTTGGACTATTTTAAACTTTGTGGGTTGTGGTGTTTTTATGACCGAAAGGCTCTCTTTGGTAAAGGTTGTTCCTTTTGGCCATTTTATTACCCTTACTGTTGAAGGGCTATAAAAGCGGATTTCAACTTCAATTGAGTTTATTAAAGTTTTAATGCCGAGATCGGTTTTCTGATATGTCTGCGTATTACCGATACCGGCAATACCCCATATCATTATGAATATTAATTTAGCAGTATTTTTCATACAAAATTTTAATTAAACAATTTCGGAACGAATTCGTTGAGCGCTCTTCTCCATGTTAGCCATTCGTGAGCCGTGCCTTGTGATTCGTGGAAAACAATATTATTAATGCCATGTGCCCTGAGGGCTTCAACTTGTTCTTTCGGGTTGCGTTCTTCAGTGCCAGTGCTGATAAAAAACAAATTGATTTGTTTGTTGAAAGCATCGGCGTTTTTGAATACACCGTTGTAAGTGTTTTCAATCTTATCTTCACCCCGTACGAAAAAGCCGCTGAAAGTGCCCATCCAGGCGAATTTATCAAAGTTTTTAAAAACAGTCATGCAGGTTTGAAACCCACCCCTTGATAACCCGGCCATAGCACGATTCTGTTTGTCAGTTATAGTGCGAAATGTTTTATCAATAAAAGGGATAAGGTCTTTGACATAAATATCCGTAATATCGCCTGAAGCATCGCGGACATCAGAATTTGTCTGGATATCACCACCGGGCATCACTACAATCATCGGAACAACTTTTCCTGTAGCAATCAATCCGTCCATGATATTGGCCATATGTCCCTGATTCGCCCATCCGTTCTCGTCTTCCCCCCAGCCATGTACCAGGTAGAGTGCTGGGTATCTTTTATCAGGATTCAGTTCATATCCGGCGGGAACATATACATTGATATGGCGTTCCAATCCATTAATCTCTGACCAATAGTAAACAGAACGAATTTGTCCGTGAGGAATATTTTTGTTAAACCTGTAATAATCTCCTTCCGGCCCTTCGGGTATTTCTATTCCGGACGACTCCCAGTTACTTCCGAAAAAAGCTTTAGTATTTCTGTCCATCACGGCAACACCATCTATTAGTATAGCATAGTAATGAAACCCGACCACGAGAGAATCGGTTGTACCGCTCCAGACTCCTTTTTCATCTTTTGTCATGTCATATTTTTTGTTGCAGATGTCTACCTGGACATTCTGAGCTGTAGGAGCCACCACTTTAAACATGGCCTGCCGGGTTCCGGCATTTACCGCTGGGTATTGAGATATGAACGTATTGGTTGAAGCAGGTTTGAAACCTTCAGGAAGTGGTTCCTCCTTCTGGCCACGCGTAACACCTGCAAATTGGGCTGATGTAATGCCATAGGCCATAATAACTGTAAGTGTTAAAATGATTCGTTTCATAATCTGATATTAATATTAAGTTGATTTTAAGAATATCTGTTTTAGTTACAGTTTAGTATTTTACAGTCTGTTCTGTCCATGTTGTACCATTAATGGAAAACCTCCCGTTTTTGTAATAAATTGGTTCATAACCCATTTGCTGGGTCAACTCCCATGACTCGAAAGTTTGACTATATGGATACGGGTTGGAAGCACCGGTGCAATACCATTTATTCCCAACCTTAATGATGTAATGGTCACGCGTTGAAATAGCTGTATCCCTGATAATTAGGTTGGTATAACGAAATAACACTTTGTCTGTATCTACCTCCTTTGATCCTGTTTGGGAATTTATCTGTGCAATACTCAGTGAGAAATGGGGAATTAAGCTCCAAAAAATCAATGACTTCTTTTTCATGATTTTTTTATATTACTCTGGTTTAGCATCATTTGACTTAGTTGCATACAATCCCAACAAGCAACCGGTAAACCCCCCTGCCACATTGGTTGAAAGTATATCACCGGATACAGTACCGCCCAGGTTCATAAAATTTGAGCCATCGGTTGAATAGCTGAATTCGTAAGAGTCGCCCACAGCTTTTACCTGCAAACGGACAGGATTCTTAAGATCAATTTCGGTGCTGGCTATAATTTTGGATTGGGCTTTTTCGGTTCGTTCCAATAAAAGGTAAAAATCATCTGTTTTCTTTGTAATCCCAAATACATAATTAAAGTTCTCGCTCTGAAGGCAGGTAATGCCTGCCAGATCTTTCTCCGATGCAGGTTTATAATCGAGTGTTACAGTGAAAGCAAAACTGTTGTGCTGTTGCCGGTAAAACAGCGTTGAAGTGGGTTTAATTTCTTTAATATTCACAGCAAACGGATTAATATGTAATCCTTTCTTGTCTGTTGATATAAAGTCTTCACGAGGACCTCTTAATCCTATCCAGCGGTAATCAAGCTTTTCAGAAGAAAAATTATCAATAAATGTAAAATTACCATTCGGGATGAAACCGTCTTTACCGGATTTATTTTCTGATATTCCTTGGGGCATTTTCAGTTTAGGTTCCAAAGGTATCAGACCATTTTCAAATACGGGGAATTCTCCGGTCCAGTCCACTGGCAATATAAAAGTCTCACGTCCCATATTAACCCTGTCTTTTCCATTCGGACGAACAGCAAGGAATACGCCATAATATTTATTACCGGGGCCTTTTACCAAATCTGCATGTCCTGCCCAATCAACTTTATTTGTCCGGTCTTTTGAAAAATGCCTTTGGGTAAGAATGGGATTACTCGGAGCCGGCATGTATGGTCCTTTCGGATTGTCGCTTACAAATATTACTTCACTGTGCCAGTCACCGGTTCCGCCTTCGGCACACATTAAGTAGTACCGACCTTTCATTTTGTATATATGAGGGGCCTCGATCCAAATCGGTTTTTTCGAAATATCTACTCCGCCATCAACAATTATTTTATCTGTACCCTTAATTATCTTATCGTTTTCCGTATCATACTCCCAGATTTTAATGACACGGTGTCCTCCATAAAGTTCTTTGCCGGGGTCGGGTGCATCATTGTGAACAACATATCCCTTACCGTTATCATCAAAGAAAAGAGAAGGATCGATGCCATTAAATTCAAGTTTTATCGGATCACCCCATCCCTTAAAGGGATTTTGTGTTTTAACAACCATATTTCCAATACCTTCGGCAAATTGGGTTGTAATCATATAGAAAAAATCATTATTAGGATTGTATATAATCTGTGGGGCATAAATACCCGCACTAATACCGCAATGTTTAACTTTAAGCTGAGAAGTCCGGTCCAGCACATGGCCGATTTGGGTCCAGTTCACCAGATCTTTCGAATGAAAAATGGGCACACCCGGAAACATTGCAAATGAAGAACATACCAGGAAATAATCTTCCTCTTTGCGGGTTATACTAGGGTCAGGATAGCAACCCTGCAGTATGGGATTATAAAACTCATCAGGTTTCAATGGATTTTCATTATATACCGGATCGTTTCCCTGATAAACAAAACTGGTAAACACAGGAACGTTAGTTGCCTGTTTACCTTTCGGATTATTTTCTCCAAAAACAGGTGAAAATAAAAACACTATAAGTAAAGCTGATACTAAGTCTTTTTTTCTTTTTTGTAACATGGCTAATTTGTTATAATTTCTGTTTGAATTTGATTTTATTGAATGATTATTTAAACAATACCTGTGCAAAATTGTAAAGATAATTCCTGCACACCGGCCAGGTATGCCCACCCGAATATTCGCCGTAAGTGTATTTTATCTTCATTTCATCGAATTCAGAAAGCATTAACCCGCGATTATTATAGGCAATATCTTCCCTGCCCCCCATTGCAATAAAGAACTGTTTTAAGCTATGGTTGATTTTATCACTATTTTGCTTCATGAACTGGTATTGTGAGTCGGCAAGTTTTTTTTGCATGGGCTGAATCCAGCCCCAACTGATGACTCCCAGGTATGAAAACAATTCGGTATAATTTATCCCGGCATAAAGTGTCTGAATACCCCCCATGAATAATCCGGCAAGTGCTTGGTTTTTCGAACCGGCACTTACGCGATAGTTTTCCCCTGTAAAAGGAATAATACACTGTTTCAATTCTTTTGCAAAACCTTTATAGCTAACATGGCTATCGCTACACAATATGGTTTGACTTGAAACACGTGACCCTATGGCTTTTTCAATGTCGCCCTTTTTAATATGGCCAAGCCTCGCCATTGACATCTTTGGCTCTATTGATACAACCATATGAACATGATCGCTCTGTATGTTCGTCTCCAATATTTCGATTTTTTTCAATTCATATAGTCCCCTGATTGTTTCATCTATATATTCCTTTATCCTACTTCCAGTATCTTATACCTGTATTTTGGTTCCCATACAATATGATATACATGATAATAAATTACATGTGATATCTTCTTATATTTGTTCATGCAAAACTAATAATAATATGACCACATTCAAAGAAGGTGGATTTATATCTATGTTGGATTAAATTATAATTTCCAAATACCATAAAACATCTATCATTAGGGAAATGTTTATTTATCACCAGTGTTCGACTAAAAAATAATTTTTATTTAAAGTAAAGGGTCTACTCCCGGGAAGGTTTCGCCCTATGTTGTATTTTTGTTTTTTGTCAAAACATAATACAACATGATCAAAGATAAAGAAATTCATTTTGTCGGACAGCCTATTTTAAAACAAATATTAAGATTGATAGAAGCAGTCATAAGAGCTTTTAAGCACAATGGCATCATTGTTCGGTGTGTTAAGCCTGCAATTAGAGATCGTATCATTTTTACAACAATCAATGTTAATGACATCGCACTTAGTGTCGATCGTTAAATTATCGATCAACATATTGTCCACCCCCTGTAGAAAGTATCGCAAAAGGACCACACCGGCGCATGGTCAGGTCGCGTATTACAGGTAATTTTTCAGGGCAATAGCCGTGTTGGCAAGCCCCCGCTCGCGCCTGCCATAGAGTATCACACCTTTCCCAAAGATCACTGACCGGTTTTTGAAATACATAATAATAAATTTTAACATCAATATCACTAATAAAATTACTTTATATCATTATCAATTGTAAAACTCCCTTCCAGCCCTTCATGAGCATTCCGGCCTGTCCATACGCTAAAGATCCCCGGTTCGGTCACATGCTCCATATCCTGATTATGAAACGCCAGATCATCCGTATGCAAAACAAAGCAGATCTTTTTTTTCTCACCGGGCTGCAGAAATACCCGTTGAAAGCCTTTCAGTTCCCTTACCGGCCGTACAATATCACCAACATGATCACGTACATAAAGCTGAACAACCTCCGTTCCTTCTCTCGATCCTGTATTGCTGACAGTAACGGATACCCTGAGAGTATCTTTCAGTGTTATCAGTGTATCCGACAATTTTAGATTCCTGTAATCAAATGTCGTATAGGTCAATCCATAACCAAAAGGGAAATGGGGAAGGTATCCCGCGTCGAGGTAATGGGAGGTATTCCCGAGCGAACTTTGTCCTACTCCTATAGGTATTTCTTCTATTGGAATAAATGTTTCATTCAGAGGCGGGCGACCGGTATTAGGGTGATTATAATATATGGGTATTTGTCCGACAACACAGGGCCATGTTACCGGCAACCGCCCGCCGGGTTCAGCTTCGCCAAAAAGCACATCCGCAATAGCCGGTCCGCCCATGGTTCCGGGATGCCAGGCCATCATCAGTGCATCAATGTCATCGATAATATCATTTACCGTGATCGGCCTGCCTGCCATTATCACCGTTACAACAGGTGTCCCCGTCTTTTTTAATTCCCTGATCAAATCTTCCTGGACACCGGGCAGACTAATATCGGCACGACTGTGTGCTTCTCCTGAAAGAATAGCTTCCTCACCACCAAAAAATAAAATAACATCAGCCTGCTTTGCCACACTTACCGCTTGTGAGTATCCAACCATTGACCGATCGCGGCTAAATGCCAGCCCCGGGGTATACAAAACTTTTTCTTTACCCAAATGCTCACGTATAGCATGTAAGGGTGTCCTCGTATCTTTCCGGTCTCCATCAAAACTCCATGTGCCAAGCTGTTCGTATGGCGCGTCAGCCATAGGGCCAATAACAGCAACCTTTTTCAATCCGTCGGACAGGGGGAGCAGATTATTTTTATTCTTTAGCAAAACCAGGCTCTGAATGGCTGACTTACGGGCAGTAGCCAGATGTGTATCTGATAAGACCACCTTATCACGGCTACGGTCAACATATGGGTTTTCAAATAATCCAAGCCTGAACTTGATCCGTAAAATATTACGTACCATATTATCAAGCTGTGATTCACTAAACCTGCCTTCCTGTATCAGTTCACCCAGATGGTTTTCATATGAACGGCCAACCATTTCCATATCAACTCCTGCATTGGCGGCCTTATCGGCTGCATCTCTTTCATCAGTACAGAAACCATGATCGATCATCTCCGTGATGGATTCCCAGTCACTGACCACGAAACCGTCAAAATCCCATTCATCACGCAAAATAGTTTTAAGCAATAACCTGTTTCCTGAGGCTGGTACTCCGTTAAGGTCATTAAAAGATATCATAAAAGTTGATACGCCTGCATCTTTGGCTGCTTTAAATGGCGCCAGGTATATATCGCGCAGCAATTGTTCGTAGATAATCGCGGAATTATAATCCCTTCCACCCTCAGCAGCACCGTAGCCTGCATAATGCTTGGCACATGCTGCTATACTTGTCCGCGATGAAAGGTTTTCTCCCTGAAAACCCTTTACATATGCACCTGCCATAAGCGAAGCCAGGTAAGGATCCTCCCCGGGAGATTCGGCTATCCTGCCCCAACGCGCATCACGGCTGATATCAATCATTGGAGCAAAAGTCCAGCGAATACCGTTGGTAGTAGCCTCTTGCGCGGCAATTGCTGCACTTTCCTCAACCAGTCCCGGATCCCATGTGGCCGCCAAACCGAGTGGAATTGGGAAAACAGTCCTGAAACCGTGGATCACATCACGTCCAAATAAAAGCGGAACACCGGAATGACTTTCCTCAACGGCTATACGCTGTAGTTCATCCATCATGTCTGTGTTCATAACATTGAGAAAGGAGCCTACTTCTCCTTTTCTTACAGCTTCCCTTGTCTCCTCGATAATCAGATCATTTTCAAGGCTTAATACGCGCCTCTGAGCAGTCTGACCGATCTTTTCTTCAAGACCCATCCGGGCTAAAACGCTATCAATCTTTCTTTCCAGGGGATCAATTTCACTTTTCCTGTCAGAAGAGGGTCTGCATTGCATTAACAGTAAGGAAATAAAAAACAATAATAAAATGTAAGAGATGGTAGATTTCATATTATAAGTGATTAGAATGAATAAATCAAAGCAAGTTAAACAATATTAACAATTTTTAGATTAAAAAAGCAATCCCCAATTATCAATAATTGGTCATTTTTATTATATAAGTAAGAATTATGAACTCATTATCCGCATTATTGTTACTAATACAAAAAATAAAATAAACATGGTCATATCTCAGATTGTTGCTGCTTCAGAGAATAATGTTATCGGGAAAAATAACAGCTTACCATGGCATATGCCAAATGACATGGAATACTTTAAACGTGTTACAATGGGGCATTATGTGATCACCGGCAGGAAAAATTATGAGTCGGAAGGCAATGCACTGCCAGGGAGAACAAATATCGTTATTACCCGGGAAAAGAATTATTCACTTGATGATGCCATTGTGGCACATTCCCTTGATGAAGCACTTTCTATACCGGAAAAATCCAATGAAGATGAAGTCTTCATTATCGGCGGTGGAAAAATATATGAAATATCATTATCATTGACCGATCGAATCTATCTTACCCGGATACACGCCGTTATTAAGGGTGATGTTTACTTTCCGAAGATTGATCCGGATAAATGGGAAGTTATCTCGGAAAAGCGGTATTCAGGAGATGCGAATCACGCGTATGATTATACTTTCTATGTTTACGAGCGTATTAAACATTAAACACTACACAAATAAATCAGTCAGCCCGGCTCATAACCAACTTACCATGTTTAATCCCCTTAAGCGCGATGATCTTTTCCGCAAGCCCGGTAAGCTCCTTAGCCTTACCTTTTACAGCTATTGTTTCCAGGCACAGGTCATTATTTAAATGCACGTGTTGTGTTGACAGTACAATATCACTGTAACCATGCTGGATATCATTAGACTTATTGGAGATGTCGTGCTTATGATGATCGTAGACAATTACTATTGCACCGGCGACTTCATTATTGCATAACCATTTTTTTTCAACAATGTTTTTTTCAATTAAGTATCTTATTGCCTGTGAACGGTTTGGAAACTTATTATCCTTTACATAAGTATCCAGTTCATCAAGCAATTCCTCTTCCAGTGATACACCGAACCTAATTACAGACATAAAAAACATTAATTAGTGTCTGTCCATAAAGTCCCATTTGCCGCGTTACACTTGTCCGAAAATTGCTCATTTACAACAGGTAAACTCCGCGTTTTCAGACTACGCGAGCCTTACAAATGAAACTTTCTGAACAGACACATGACCAATTAAACATTTTGTCAACTCTATAGACAAATTCTTTAATAATAAGACATTCAGCCTGCATTATTCTCACGTTAACTATCGACGCCCAGAATCTGCCAAAAACCTTACAAGTGAAACGAGCATAATATTTTTTAAGCATAAATATCACAAAAGAATATGTTTAAAAAAAATTATGCGAGAGCGAAGCGGTTACATTCGTTATCAAATTTTTAATTATTATTTTTTCAAATAATTACAAAATTTTAAACGAATGAATAATACAAGTTAATTATTAAAGCAAAGGTACTCCAAAAAATACTAATGTTCATATTGCTTTTAACTCTCCCGTCTTTGGAACATTCACCCTAAAACCGGATAATTTGTTCATCTGTTCATTAGCCCATTTCCCGAGCCCCTTTTCATCAAGAATATCCTGACTATAGTATTTCATGTCTTCCAAACCACTATAATGAATCAAACAAATATTTTTAAGGGACGCCAGTTTAACAAATTCCATCACAGAGCAGGGAATATCCTGCAGGATAGTATAGTCGTTAATAAACTCATCAAAAAAAGCATGAATATCTTTATCATAGCCGGCCACAAGATGAGGCGCCAGTAAATGTGAAATTTTCATTCGTTCACGCCAGGATACAAGCCGTCTGCTTATTTTGTTTGTTGAAGGATCAGTAATGCTAAAACTCTCATGATTACAGCCAGGATACGGGAAACGGTTATTACAATCACAAAAAACAATATCTGAATTTGCTATTTTTTTATAATCCGCCTTACGCAAAAGCGGACTGAGCATATCTCCCGTAAATAATATCCGGGAATACTTTCCCTGGCCAACAGCAACCTCAAAAAGCAACATGGATGCACCGTACCCGCTTTCACCATGAAAAACAGGAAATTGAGTAAGCTGTAAACCTTCTGCCCGGTTAATCATTGTTGTCACTCCAGGTTTCAGCTCATGATAGTCAATTATATTCTTAAGATGCGGATAAGATTGAATAACAAAATCAAAGCAGGGTTTTGTTGCATACACCGGAAATCGCTGATTATTATTTAAACGGGAATAACTCTGTGCAATCCAGTCAAGACCCAGCGAATGATCCATATGCGGATGAGTGAGAACAATTGCTTCAGGTAAGCGATTCAGGTTTTTTATTAAAAAGGGGACCGTATGATGGCCTGCATCAACAACAACTTCCCATTTTACATTATCCCGGGTAATATCAGTACTGCATGAATTGATTATTGAAAATGAAGCATTGGAAAGATCATCTGAGGACCTGTTGTTATAAAAAGGATGATCACTACCCAGGAAAACCGGCCAGGCATTGCCTCTTCCATTAACACGGACGTAAATATGCTGATCCATAATATAACTTGTTTTTTACAATTATTACTATTATGAATGATCCTCCTCTATCCCAATCACGGTATTGGATTTGTTCCGGCAAAAATATGAATTATCCGGATATTCCTTAATCATTTTTTGTTCGGAACCATGATCTCGCCGGATACTGTTTACCGTTTACTGCCAACGAACTCCTCAAGTTCATGATAAAGCTGCTGAACAGGCAAACCCATAACATTATAATAAGAACCCACTATTTTTTCAATCCCCACATATCCTATCCATTCCTGTATACCATAAGCACCGGCCTTATCAAAGGGTTTATAATGCTCAATATAGTAATTTATTTCATCAGCAGTCAGCGTGCGAAAAAAAACCTCTGTTTTACTGCAAAAAACCTTTTCTTTTTTCTTACTGCTGATACATACACCGGTAAGTACTTCATGTTTTTTGCCTGATAATTTTCTTAACATATTTACAGCTTCCTGATAATCCCCGGGTTTACCAATAATTTCACCCTTTAACCAAACAATGGTATCAGCAGTAATAAGAATAACTTTTTCTCCCGTATTTTCGCTGTATGCTTTGGCTTTCTCCCTGGCCAGATATACAGGAATCTCTTTATAAGGTATATCCGGGGGATATTCTTCCTTATGTGAATCAAGATACGCAATCTCAAACTCAAGTCCGGTCTCCCCAAGTAAAAAATGCCTTCGCGGTGACCCGGAAGCCAATATAACAGTGTAATCCTTCAGCTTCTTGGTAAGCATGAATTTTAAAACTTTACCTGAATGATATAATTTGCCAGCAATGCATACAATAATCCTGTAAGCATGGTGATCTTGATCCAGTTACTAGCTTTGTGGTAATCCGCTTTATTCCTTGCACGCGATACTATCCCGATAATGACCAGCGAAGGGCCGATAATTGCTGTTAAAAAATAAATCAGAGTTATCGCATCTGAAAGAAAAAAGAAATACACATAAACCAGGGTCAGAATAATGATCGTTTCCAGTCCTATTACCAATCCTCTCGTTGCTTTTATTCCTATCACCAGGGGAAGCGTTTCACGCCCGAATATTCGGTCACCCTCATAATCCTCGATATCCTTAACAATTTCTCTTGACAGATTGGTGAGAAAAGCAAAAGCAGCAAATCCAAAAACCCAGGCAGCCAAATAATTGAAATTACTTCCCATATCCTGTGAAATACTTCCATACACCCTGTTCAGCAAAGGATACTCAAATAACAAGGCCATTAAGGGAACCAGGGCAGTCAACAATGCAACCACCAGATTACCAATGAACACCTGCCGTTTGTACGTAGTAGAATAAAACCAAAGAATACCGGTGATCAATATAAAAATAATACCCATCCATATCATCCCAATACTGTATGAAATGTAAAATCCCAGTAAAACAGCAATGCCGCTGAGTATTATATGAATACCAATAGCTGCACGCCTTTTGATGATTTTTCCGATGATCACTTTATCGGGCCGGTTAATAATATCGGTCTTTCTGTCAAAATAGTCATTTATCACATATCCTGCCGCGGCAATCAGAATGGTTGTGATAGTCAGCAGAAAAAAATTTTTTTCACTTAGCTGGGGGGTATACCCGTTAGCTTCAAGCACGGGAAAAATAATGAAATACCTGATAAGGTATAGAGTTGCCGCTATAATCAGAAGATTAGGATATCTTAATAACCTGAAAAAAGCGGCGATATGCTTAAGCTTTACTACCATTTATATGCCTCTTCGTTCATCCACTTTCCATGGAGGCGCAACACCTGCTCAATAACATCCCGGACACAACCCTCTCCCCCTTTTTTGTCAGAAATATAAACCGATAATTGTCTTATCTCCTCAACTGCATCGGCAGGGCAGGTTGGAAACCCCGCCTTCTTCATGATCTCATAATCGGGCAGGTCATCGCCCATGTACAAGATATTTTTATGCTCCAGATCATATTTATGAAGAAAATCCTCATAATCATCTATTTTGTTGTCTGATTTCAAATAAATATCGGTTACTCCCAGTCTTGTAAATCGTTCCCGGACCGTTTCCGAATTGCCCCCTGTTACAATTGCCACCGGGTAACCCTTTTTCACACAATACTGAACTGCATATCCATCCTTTATATTCACGGTCCGTAAAAACTCACCACCCGGATAAAGAATAACCTCACCGTTTGTAAACACCCCGTCTACATCGAACACAAATGCCCTGATATACTGAAGGTCTTCTTTTAAATTGGTCATATTATATAAATCCGGGTTTTAAAATAAATACAAAAATAAGATTTACCTTTCAAGACTTAAGCATGATCTCCGGATAATTTCGTAATATTCCCGCTAATTTCGTCATATAATAGTTTTATTTCCGGAAAATCATCCAGTAATTTAAGATGCTCATCAAGAATATTCCGGTTGTTCCTGACTGCCGGCCCTGTTTGTGCCAAACGGGGGCCGATGCCAAGAGCTTTTTCTGCTGTTTCCCTGATCAAAGGATGAAGAAGATCAAAAGGCAATGCCTGTTTTTTTAAAATAATCTCAGCCAGTCTATACATATGGTTGGCAAAATTACAGGCAAAAACACCACTGATATGTAACCATTTCCTTTGTTCAAAATTTAAAAAACGAATATTATCGGAAAGCAGGCCGGCAATTCGGATAAGTTTATCCAGGGCATCTTTGCTATTTGTTTCAAGGCATAAAGGTATATGCCTGATATCAATATCCCGGCCCCTGGTAAAAGTCTGGAAAGGATACAATACCCCGTATTCTTCCGTTCGCCCGGAAAAAACATCAATGCCAATACTTGCCGATGTATGCAATAATATTGCATTTGTACGTGGTAATCCCTCAACTAAAGAATTAAGAATATGGTCTGTGACCGCAAAGACAACAACGTCGGCAGTTTCATTTACCTGTTGAATATCATTTGTATAGTCCGCATCTACCTTAATGGCAAGAGATTTTGCAGCATCTCCTGTACGACTGTAAACCTGTTGTATCGTTATACCTTTTTCGTGAAATGCTTTAGCCAGATGCCAGGCCACGTTCCCGGCACCTATGAATATCATTCTCATATTTTCCATATTTTTATGAATTACAGGATCTTAATCTGTATTATTCATGCGTCAAGTTTGGGGCAAAAGCAAGGCGTCGGAAGCTGAAGCTGTAGTAACCTACCGCGAAGCTTTCGCAACGAAGCAGATGCCCTGAAATTGGTGCACTTTGTAAGAGTCATAATATATAAATACAGCCGGTTCATCCTCATTAAGTCCCGCCTGACAAATCTTGGAAGATAATAAAACCGGGGACAGGTTTTTTCTGAGAAAACGATCATTTGTATAAATAAGGTCAGTACTATCTTTGCATATTTTCTTACTTTTTTTCATTTTGTTCTTATATTTAGAGTTTGTCAATAAACTTAAAGTGTTTTTTTGTAAAATGAAATTTTTATTTAATATAAGCTATAACTTAAGTGTATTATGCATCAAAAAGAAGAATCCGTCCGCTATTATAATTCCCTTGCACCCAGGCGAAATAAATGGAAAAAACGTAACCGATTGTACCATAAAACGATTGAAAAATACCTTAAGTTTGTTATTCCTGAAGGCAGTAATGTTCTTGAATTGGGATGCGGGACAGGTGACCTGTTAGCTGTCGTGAAACCCGCTATCGGGGTGGGAATCGACTTTTCACCGGAAATGATCAACATAGCAAAAAATAAATATCCTGAACTTCTTTTTATCTGTGATGATGCTGAATATTTTAAGAGTGAAAGGAAATTTGATTACGTTATCCTGTCGGATCTGCTGAATAACCTCAACGATATCCAGCAGATGCTGATCAGCCTTAAAAATAACATTCATGATAAGAGCAGGATAATTATCACAAATTACAATTTCTCATGGGAACCGCTACTACGTTTTGGTGAATTTTTGCATCTGAAAGCCCGGCAGCCGGTCCAAAACTGGCTTTCGACATCTGACATCAATAATCTTCTGTATCTTGAAGATTATGAAACTGTCAAGGTAGAAAGAAAATTATTGTTCCCAAAGTATATTCCCGTACTTCATTTTATACTAAATAAATTCCTGGGCAACCTGCCTCTTGTAAATCATTTGAATATTATCAATTTTATCACTGCACGGCCGGTAACAGCCGGCTCAAAGAAATACTCTGTTTCCATAATTGTTCCTGCACGAAACGAAAAAGGAAATATTGAAAACGCTATACTGAAGACACCTGTTTTTGGTAAGTCTCAACAGTTTATTTTCGTTGAAGGTAATTCATCCGATGGTACATGGGAAGAAATGCTGCGCGTGAAAGAAAAATATACTGACAGGGATATTGTAGTGATGAAACAAACGGGAAAGGGTAAGGGAAATGCCGTACGCGAAGGATTTGAGAAAGCTACAGGTGATATTTTGATGATCCTGGATGCTGATCTGACAACACCACCGGAAGATATGACAAAGTTTTACCTTGCATTATCAAACAACAAAGGTGAATTTATTAACGGGTGCAGACTGGTATACCCAATGGAAAAACAAGCCATGCGGTTTTTAAATTTGGCAGGCAATAAATTTTTCGGATGGTTTTTTTCATATATACTGGGGCAAAGGTTAAAAGATACCTTATGCGGAACAAAAGTTTTTTATCGGGAAGACTATCTGAAAATCAAAGTGAACCGGCACTATTTCGGTGATTTTGATCCTTTTGGGGATTTTGACTTATTATTCGGTGCCTCTAAGCTTAATCTGAAAATAACAGAAGTAATTGTCCGCTACCGGGAAAGGAAATACGGAAGTACCCAGATCAGCCGGTTTAAACACGGATGGCTGCTGATTAGAATGAGTCTTTTTGCTGCATTTAAGTTGAAATTTCGTTAGGATAGTTTACTGATTTATTTCAACCTGTTTTTTAGTTCATCGCACTTTTCATATTCTTCTCTGTAAGTGTAATGCTCTATTAAACGATCATAAAAATTCCGGTCATTGAAATAAGGATGTTTATCATCGAATTTTATTATTTCCTTTACGGTAAGCTCAAAGATCTCATCCTGATCAGCAATGGAATAAATATCCACAATAGGTTCATCATCATTCAGGATAACAGTATTTTTATACTTTTCATAGAAATCAACAAGAATATTCTGAACCTTTAACAAATCGTTATTTTCTGCTGTAAGAAGCCTGTTCAGTTCACTATGTTTTTCAAAATCACTGTTTAATTGCCCGTCAACCCCGCCTTTCGACATCTCCCTGATCTTTAACTGGTTCTGACGTATTGCTTCCAGATTATTATTTACCTTTTCGCGTATGATGGATATTGTTCTTCTGATCAGATCTCGCATAATTTATTTGTCTTTTTTGTACTTTCTGCTATAAAAATAATATTTATACCTCAATCCGGTTTTCATTTTTGATGAATGAAAGATATTCATTTATCAGCGAAGATAACCGTGAGATTGCAAATAGGCGATTCGGCTCAAGTGCATCGAATGAACCCATCATACTATGTCCCGGGGAAATATATATCAGACTACTTGCCTGAATAAAATATGTATCAGTAATTCTATTCGATTTTGAACTTCCCAAGATCATTTATACCGGATAACCGGATAAATTCAGCATCAGCTTTATTGAGAGGACGTGCAATTTTTAAAAATACCTCAAGTGATTTCCAGTAGTAATGATCCCGATTGGTATCAAGCACGAGCAAATATCCCATAATAATATTACCAGCCATCTCGACCAGCCTGCGGGCATGGAAATCCGTGAATTCACTTTCATTGGTCTGTATTACTTTATTAACAGCTCTTTCATATTCTTCAGTCATGCCCGTTAACACCCTTCTGTATGTATTCAATTCAGGCTTGATCTCAGCAGATTCATACTCCCTGATCTGATTCATAAATGCCCCGGTAGTAACACCACGAATTGCAGCTACTACCTGCAATTGTGTTGTGCCCTCATAAATGGAAGTGATCCTGGCATCACGATAGATACGTTCAATAGGATAATCTTTCATGAAACCCGATCCGCCATGTACCTGAAGGGCATCATAAGCGATCTGGTTACAATATTCGGATGCCATACCCTTTATCAGGGGAGTGTAAAAATCGGCCAGCCTTTGATACTTTTTCATTTCTGCACGTTCTTCCTTTTCCAGGGTACGCTCCCCGGAAATATACATATAGGCTTTGTAAATATCAACAAACCGTGAAGTTTCATACAACAATGAACGGCTTGCATCAAGCTTTGCTTTCATTTTTGCGATCATTTCATAGACAGCCGGAAACTTTATTATGGTCTTTCCAAACTGTTGCCGTTCATGAGCATATTCAACAGCTTCACGATAAGCCGCCTCGGCAATACCAACAGATTGGGCAGCAATACCCAGTCGCGCACCATTCATCAGTGACATAACATACTTAATAAGACCAAGCCTTCGCTGACCGACCAGCTCAACAGGTGCATTTTTAAATACAAGCTCACAGGTAGGCGACCCTATAATTCCTAGCTTATGCTCAATACGTCTGACTTTAACTGCATTACTTTTCTTATTATAAATAAACATAGATAGTCCTCTCCCATCAGTTGTCCCGGGTTCAGAACGTGCGAGTATAAGTGATATGTCTCCGTCCCCATTAGTAATAAACCTCTTAACCCCATTAAGATACCATTGATCTTCTTCCTCATTATAAGTGGCCTTAAGCTGTACAGCCTGAAGGTCTGATCCGGCATCCGGTTCGGTAAGATCCATAGCCGCTGTCTCACCACGTGAAATACGGGGAAGGTATTTTTCTTTCTGCTCCTCTGATGCAAATTCATGTATGGTTTCCGCGCAATCCTGTAATCCCCATATGTTTACAAAACCGGCATCAGCCCTTGAAACAATGTCGGCAGCCATTGTATACGGAACAATTGGAAAATTCAAACCTTCATATTTACGGGGAAGCGTTATTCCCATCAGTCCTGCTTTTACCAGGGCATCGAGATTTTCGCCGGTACCCCTGGCATACTCAACATGATGATCTTTCAACAGCGGGCCTTCATCATCCACGCTTTCAGCATTGGGAGCAATGATATCAGAAGATATCTCGCCAACGATCTCCAGTACTTTTTCATAACTGTCCATGGCATCCTCAAAGTCCAGGGGTGCATAATCAAATTTATCCTTATCAGCGAAATTCCTTTCCTTCAATGCCACAATCTTTTTCATTAAGGGATGTGTGAGGTGAAATTTCAGTTCCGGATTATCAGTAAAAAAATTAGCCATCGTTTTGTGTTTATTAGGAATAATACTGAATAATTAAAATTATCAGATTTCGGATTTATTGACAGACCCTATTTGGTATTTTGTTTATAATAGCTGATCATTTTCGGGATAACCACCTCAAGGTCATCGGTAATAACATAATCTGCAATTTTATTGATCGGGGCATACGGATCATTATTTACCGAGATTATCATCGCCGAGTCCTGCATTCCTGCTATATGTTGTACCTGACCTGAAATACCGCATGCAATATACAATTTGGGACGCACAGTTACACCGGTCTGGCCAATTTGCCTGTCATGCTCGGCAAAACCTGCGTCAACTGCAGCTCTCGAAGCACCAACTTCGGCCCCTATTACATCGGCCAGTTGATAAAGAATATCGAAACCTGCCTTTGATCCGACACCATAGCCACCTGATATGACCACAGAAGCATTCTTAACATTTACCTTTGACTCCTCCATGTGGCGTTCGATCACTTTAACAACAAAATCTCCATTATTAAAGTATTCCTCCACATCTATTCGCTTAAGCGTTCCCTTATGTGTATCCTTATATATCTCTTTTTTCATTACCCCTTCACGAACCGTCGCCATTTGAGGCCGGCGATCGGGATTAATAATGGTAGCAATAATATTACCGCCAAAAGCCGGCCTGATCTGATACAATAGCTTGTCATAAGTTTTATTATTTTTTTTATCCTGATGTCCGCCAATTTCAAGGCTGGTACAATCGGCAGTAAGACCGCTTTTCAATGCTGAAGAAACACGGGGACCAAGATCCCGGCCAAGGCTGGTTGCTCCCAGTAAAACAATCTGGGGCTTTTGTTCCTGAAACAATTTAACAATAATGGAAGTAAAAGGCAAAGTAATATATGGATCAAGACGGGTATCATCAGCAATCCATACTGTATCGGCTCCATACAGGTACAGTTGTTCCTCAATTCCTTTCAGATCGTGACCGATAACAAGCGCCTCCAGATCACATCCGAGTTCATTGGCCAGGCCGCGCCCTTTTGTCATTAATTCAAGACTTACATCGACTGCTTTGCCGTTTTCCATTTCGCAGATCACAAATATATTGCTCATTTGATTATTATGTAATTAAACAGCGATTTGATTTATTGATTTTTTAGTTAAATAATGAAGCTCAGTAATGAATTACCCAAGGGTATGATTATCAATAAGTTCTTTCATAAGCGAATTGATCTCAGCATCAGTACCCTGAATAAGCTTTGATTCTTTAGCCTGAAAAACAATATTCTCTATCTTCTTAACTTTCGTGGGGGAACCCGATAACCCGAGTTGCTTCACATCAGTATCTATATCATTAACACTCCATTCTTCAATATTCAGGTAAGGACGTTCATTGTACAGATTTATATAATCTTCTGAGGTATCCTGACGTTCTGTAATTGTTGTGGCATGCTTGAATTTCATGATCAGCTTTGTATTCCTCGGGCGGCATTCGGTAGCTGAACTATTAACAGTAAAAACGGCCGGTAAGGAGGACTCAACCTGCTCTACTCCTCTTTCAAGTCTCCTTTTAATTATTATACTATTTTCGGATATATCAATAATTTCCTCCGCGTAAGTTATTTGTGGTAATCCCAGCTTTTCAGCTACCTGGGGACCAACCTGGGCAGTGTCCCCGTCTATTGCCTGACGCCCTGCAAAAATCAGGTCAAAATCCTTTATTTTACGAATTGCACAGGCAAGCGCGTATGAAGTAGCCAGAGTATCGGCTCCGGCAAAAGCCCGGTCTGTTAATAAATAACCGGTATCAGCACCCCGGTAAAGCCCTTCCCGGATGATCTCAGCTGCACGTCCCGGACCCATAGTAAGAATTATAACTTTTGATCCTGGATACATATCCTTGATCTCCAGCGCCTGTTCCAGTGCGTTAAGGTCTTCAGGGTTGAATATTGCCGGCAATGCAGCCCGGTTCACCGTTCCATCTGCTTTCATGGCATCTTTCCCCACGTTACGTGTATCGGGAACCTGTTTTGCAAGTACAACAATTTTAAATTTCTTCATAATGAATACTTTTCAACTTTCTGAAAAAAATAAGTGACAAAGATATAATAAATTCATTTTTGATCAAGCTCCGGTTTCTATATTTTCCGAATCAGCAAAGCAGCATACCTGTATAAAAAAAAGAGCTTCATCTGAAGATGAAGCTCTTTTTTTTCTATTCTTATCAGGCCTGTGCAGTCGGCCCCCCGAAATTCATTGGTATGCTCCCGGGGCCGCCTTTGCTGTCAACATCCTTAATTGGCCCGTGTATCGATTCAAATTTACTCACATTATCCTGAAGGGCCTTTAACAAACGTTTTGCATGTTCCGGCGTCAAGATTACCCTTGATTTAACCTCAGCCTTGGGAATCCCCGGCATTACTCTAATAAAATCCAGAACAAACTCGGATGATGAGTGAGTAATTATGGCAAGGTTGGAATAAGTACCCTGCGCAACCTCTTCTTTCAGCTCAATATTAATCTGATTTTTCTTTTTATTATCTTCCATAACTATTGACTATCCTGATGCACAGCCTCGGCATCTTCTGTTTTATCTTCTGTAAGTTGTTCATATTCTTCCTTCGAACCCACAACAAGCTTCTGATATTCCCTTGCACCTGTTCCCGCCGGAATTAAATGACCAACAATCACATTCTCCTTCAATCCCTGAAGATGATCAACCTTACCGAATATAGCTGCTTCATTAAGCACCTTGGTTGTCTCCTGGAAGGATGCAGCTGACATGAAACTTTTTGTTTGCAGGGCTGCTTTCGTGATCCCCTGCAACACCTGACTTGAGGTTGCAGGAACAGCATCCCTTGCTTCAACCGGTTTATTATCGCGGCGTTTCAGCATCGAGTTTTCATCCCTCAGCTTACGGGCAGTAATTATCTGACCCGGTTTCAGGTTTTGTGAATCACCGGCATCAATAACAACTTTTTTACCGTAGATCCAATCATTCTCGTCCATGAATTCCCACTTATCAACAACTTGTTTTTCAAGAAATTTGGTATCGCCCGGGTCAACTATATCAACCTTGCGCATCATTTGCCGGACAATTACCTCAAAATGCTTGTCATTAATTTTCACACCCTGAAGCCGGTAAACCTCCTGCACTTCATTAACTATATATTCCTGCACTTTTGTAGGTCCTTTAATAGCAAGAATATCAGCGGGTGTAATAGCTCCGTCTGATAACGGGATGCCTGCTTTCACGTAATCATTTTCCTGCACCAGGATCTGTTTTGACAATGGTACCAGATATTTTTTAACCTGTCCTGACTTGGAAGTTATGATGATTTCACGGTTCCCCCGTTTTACCTTACCAAATGCGACTTCACCGTCAATCTCGGACACAACTGCCGGATTGGAAGGATTTCTCGCCTCAAACAGCTCGGTCACCCTGGGCAAGCCACCTGTTATATCACCCGATTTCCCAACTGCTCTTGGTATCTTCACAAGGATATCCCCGGTATTCATCATATCACCTTCTTCAACAGTAATATGAGCACCCACGGGAAGGTTATAGGACTTCAACACATCTCCCTTATCCGAAAGTATCTTAATGCCGGGATTTTTGGTCTTATCACGTGTTTCGATGATCACTTTTTCCCGGAATCCGGTCTGTTCATCAGATTCTTCCTTATAGGTTACCCCGTCTATCAGATGTTCGAAAGCCACCTTACCCGCCGACTCGGATATGATCACGGCATTATAAGGATCCCACTCGCATATCAACTGTCCTTTTTTGATTTCAGCACCCGGTTTAACATATAACCTGGCGCCATAAGGAATATTATGAGTTGTAAGTGTAATACCGGTGTTTTTATCAATTATCCGTAATTCTGCCAACCGTCCAATCACAATATCTATCTTATTACCAAGCTCATCAACCTTCTCAACTGTTCTTAATTCATCTATCTCAGCTATACCGTCATACTTGGTTGTGATAGTCGACTCGGATGTAATGTTGGATGCCGTACCACCCACGTGGAAAGTACGCAGGGTAAGCTGGGTTCCCGGCTCACCGATCGACTGGGCGGCAATTACGCCTACAGATTCTCCCATCTTTACCATTCCCCCGGTAGCAAGGTTTCGCCCGTAACACTTGGCGCACACACCTTTTTTGGATTCACACGTAAGCACCGAGCGGATCTCTACCTGTTCAATAGGGGATTCTTCAATAACCCGGGCAACATCTTCGGTGATCTCTTCGCCCGAGTTAACGATCAGCTTGCCTGTTATCGGATTATATACATTATGCACTGCTGTGCGGCCCAGTATTCTTTCATACAAGGATTCAACAATATCTTCACCGTTTTTTATAGCTGTGGCTACCAGTCCGCGCAGTGTTCCGCAATCACTTTCACTGATTATTACATCCTGTGATACATCTACAAGGCGACGTGTAAGGTAACCTGCATCAGCTGTTTTCAAAGCCGTATCTGCCAGTCCTTTTCTTGCGCCATGGGTAGAGATAAAGTATTCAAGAACGGAAAGACCTTCCTTAAAGTTCGATAAAATCGGGTTCTCAATAATCTCCGAACCGATTGATCCGGATTTCTGTGGTTTAGCCATCAGCCCCCTCATACCGGATAACTGACGGATCTGTTCTTTTGAACCCCTGGCTCCAGAATCCAGCATCATGTAAACAGGATTGAATCCCTGCTTATCAGAAGATAACCTGTCCATGAGTGTTTGCGTCAAACGGGCATTTGTATGTGTCCAGATGTCAATAATCTGATTATAACGTTCATTATTGGTAATAAAACCCATGTTGTAGTTGTTCAGCACATCGTCAACCTGACTGTATCCGTCATCAACCAGGGTTTGCTTTTCCACGGGAATAATCACATCATCAAGGTTGAATGACAAACCACCCCGGAAAGCCATTTGATAACCCAGATTCTTAATTGCATCAAGAAAATAGGCCGTTTTTGCTGTTCCGGATACTTTCAGAACTCTACCTATAATATCCCGTAAGGATTTTTTGGTAAGCAGTTCATTGATAAACCCTACTTCATTGGGGACAAATTCATTGAATATCACACGACCAACAGTGGTTTCTATAACCTCGCGCGTTAATTTCCCTTCCTCAGGATAATTATCAATCCTGACTTTAATGATCGCGTGCATATCAATTTTTTTCTCATTATATGCAATGTTTACTTCTTCAGGTGAATAAAAGGTAAACCCTTCTCCTTTAACCGGGGCTTCTTTAATACTTTTTCGTGCCTTGGTAATATAATAAAGGCCCAACACCATATCCTGTGACGGCACACTTATAGGTGCGCCATTAGCAGGATTCAGAATATTATGCGACGCCAGCATCAGGATCTGGGCTTCAAGAATGGCGGCATTTCCAAGTGGTAAATGAACAGCCATCTGATCACCGTCAAAGTCTGCATTAAATGCCGTACATACAAGGGGGTGCAACTGAATGGCTTTCCCTTCAATAAGTTTTGGCTGAAATGCCTGAATACCCAGACGATGCAATGTTGGAGCACGGTTTAATAATACCGGATGTCCTCTTAAAACATTTTCCAGAATATCCCACACAACAGGATCTTTCCGGTCAACGATCTTTTTGGCTGATTTAACGGTCTTAACAATACCGCGTTCAATCAGTTTGCGGATAATGAAAGGCTTATATAATTCAGCTGCCATGTCTTTGGGTATTCCGCATTCATGAAGTTCGAGTTCCGGCCCTACAACAATAACCGAACGTGCCGAATAGTCAACACGTTTACCAAGCAAATTTTGCCGGAATCTACCCTGTTTTCCCTTCAGGCTGTCGCTTAATGATTTCAGCGGGCGATTTGCATCGGTTTTCACCGCGTTGGATTTTCTGGAGTTATCAAACAGAGAATCCACGGATTCCTGTAACATCCTTTTTTCATTCCTCAGGATCACTTCAGGGGCTTTAATCTCTATCAACCGTTTCAACCTGTTGTTCCGGATGATAACCCTGCGGTACAGATCATTCAGGTCGGATGTGGCAAACCTGCCTCCGTCAAGAGGCACAAGCGGCCTCAGTTCAGGTGGGATAACAGGAACTACTTTAACGATCATCCATTCCGGCCTGTTTATCCCCTTTGATGCCCGGAAAGCCTCAACTACCTGCAATCGTTTTAAAGCTTCATTCTTACGCTGCTGAGAAGTTTCAGTATTCGCTTTATGCCTCAATGAATAAGACAACTCATCCAGATCAAGGCGTTCCAGCAATTTATATAAGGCATCAGCACCCATATCGGCAATGAACTTATTAGGATCACTGTCATCAAGATACTGATTTTCCTTGGGAAGCGTATCCATAATATCAAGGTATTCTTCTTCTGTAAGAAAATCAAGATATTTCACCCTGTCAGCTTCTTTAACCCCGGGATTTATTACAACATAACGCTCATAATAAATAATAGAATCAAGCTTTTTGGTCGGTAACCCGAGTAAATAACCGATCTTATTCGGAAGTGACTTGAAATACCAGATATGTGCAACGGGAACAACCAGTGATATATGTCCCATACGTTCCCTTCTGACCTTCTTTTCTGTTACTTCAACTCCACAACGGTCACATACGATTCCCTTATACCGAATGCGTTTATATTTTCCACAATGACATTCGTAATCCTTTACCGGACCAAAAATACGTTCACAAAACAATCCGTCACGTTCCGGTTTATATGTCCTGTAATTGATCGTTTCCGGTTTTAAAACTTCACCGCTTGATCGTTCAAGTATCTCTTCCGGTGAAGCCAATCCGATTGAAATTTTAGAAAAACTACTTTTGACTTTCGTGTCTTTTCTGAATGACATATATATTAATAAATTAAATTTTATTACTAGAAAACAATTAAAATCAAGAACTTAAATAAGATTAATACTCAAGCCCAGCCCCCTTAATTCGTGAAGCAACACATTCAATGATTCGGGTATTCCCGGGGAAGGCATGGGTTCACCCTTCACTATTGATTCATAAGCTTTAGCCCTGCCTACAACATCATCTGACTTCACCGTAAGGATTTCCTGCAAAATATGGGATGCACCAAAAGCTTCAAGTGCCCAGACTTCCATTTCACCAAATCGCTGGCCCCCGAATTGTGCTTTACCGCCAAGAGGCTGTTGTGTGATCAGCGAATAAGGTCCGATGGAACGCGCGTGCATCTTATCATCAACCATGTGTCCCAGCTTAAGCATGTATATTATACCAACGGTAGCCGGCTGATCAAAACGCTCTCCCGTACCGCCGTCGTATAAATATGTTTTTCCAAAATGCGGTAATTTCGCCTTTTCCATATAATCGGATATCTGATCAATTGTTGCACCGTCAAAAATCGGAGTAGCAAATTTTATACCCAGCTCTTTACCTGCCCAGCCTAAAACAGATTCATAAATTTGTCCCAGGTTCATACGTGAAGGTACACCAAGCGGGTTTAAAACAATGTCAACAGGTGTTCCATCTTCAAGGAAAGGCATATCCTCTGAACGCACTATCTTGGCAACAATACCTTTGTTACCGTGACGTCCCGCCATTTTATCCCCTACCTTTACTTTTCTCTTCTGTGCAATATATACCTTTGCCAGTTGAACAATACCTGCCGGCAGTTCATCTCCGATTGTAACATTATACTTCTTGCGCTTATAAATAGCATCAAGCTCTTTAAACTTCAGCATATAATTATTGAGTAAAGTCTTAATCGTATCATTCTTACTCTTATCCGTTGTCCAGTTATTCGGATTTATACTCATATAATCAATATCCTGGAGCATCTTCTGTGAAAATTTCGTTCCTTTTGGAATTAGTTCGGCATTAAGATAATCTTTTACGCCTTGCGAGGTCTTCCCGTTAACCAGTATAAATAGTTTATCAATAAGTTTTGCTTTTAACTCCCTGGTATTGCGCTCAAATTCCTCTTCAATCTTATCAAGAATAGGTTTTGTAACTGCTTTAAGTTTCCTGTCCTTTAATGATCTGCTGAACAGTTTCTTATTAATAACCACACCACTAAGTGACGGGGGTGCTTTAAGCGATGCATCTTTCACATCACCTGCCTTATCCCCGAAAATAGCACGCAGTAATTTTTCTTCCGGCGAGGGGTCGGATTCACCTTTGGGAGTGATCTTCCCTATAAGGATATCACCCGGGGTCACCTCGGCTCCGATCCGGATCAATCCGTTTTCATCAAGATTCTTTGTTGCTTCTTCAGAAACATTCGGGATATCAGATGTCAACTCTTCAAGTCCCCGTTTTGTATCACGTACCTCGAGCAAATACTCGTCAATGTGTATTGAAGTGAAAACATCATTTCTCACAACACGATCGCTTATAACTATAGCATCCTCGAAGTTATACCCTTTCCATGGCATGAAGGCCACCATTAAATTGCGTCCCAGTGCAAGCTCTCCTTCCTTTGTACCATATCCTTCCGTAAGTATCTGGCCCTTTTTCACCCGCTCACCCTTTTTTACAACAGGCATAAGATTTATACAGGTATTCTGGTTTGTTTTTCTGTATTTAGCCAGTTTATAACGTTTTAGGTCACCTTCAAAACTAACGAATTTTTCATCTTCGGACATTGTATAACGAACAAGTATCTCATTTGAATCAACATACTCAACCACACCATCTCCTTCGGCAACGATCAGCAATCGTGAATCCTTGACAACATTGGCTTCAATACCGGTACCAACGATCGGTGCCTCGGGACTAACCAGCGGAACAGCCTGACGCATCATGTTCGACCCCATCAGTGCCCGGTTTGCATCATCATGTTCAAGAAACGGGATCAACGAAGCAGCAATGGAAGCGATCTGATTCGGGGCAACATCCATAAGCTGGACTTCATCAGGTGATGCCAGCGGATAATCGGCATCCAGCCGTGTTTTGATCCGCGGGTTAACAAATTTGCCATCATTCATCAGTGGGGCATTGGCCTGTGCAATAATAATGCCCTCCTCTTCTTCAGCACTTAAATACACAACCTTTTCAGGATTAAGATTAACCTGCCCGGTTGCAACTTTCCGGTAGGGTGTTTCTATAAAACCAAGATCATTGATCTTTGCATACACGCATAATGATGATATCAGTCCGATATTTGGTCCTTCAGGAGTTTCTATGGGACAAAGCCGCCCATAATGTGTATAATGAACATCACGAACCTCAAACCCTGCTCTCTCACGGGATAAACCTCCTGGCCCCAGGGCTGACATTCTTCGCTTGTGAGTCATCTCCGCCAATGGATTGGTCTGGTCCATGAACTGAGACAACTGGTTGGTTCCGAAGAATGAATTAATAACCGATGACAGGGTCTTTGAGTTGATAAGGTCAATAGGAGTAAATACCTCATTATCCCTTACATTCATCCGTTCACGTATGGTACGCGCCATACGTGCCAGTCCTACTCCAAACTGATTATACAACTGTTCACCGACAGTCCTTACCCTTCTGTTACTCAAATGATCAATATCATCAACATCGGTTTTGGAGTTGATAAGTTCTATCAGGTATTTTATAATCTCAATAATATCCAGTTTGGTCAGAACCTTGGTATCCATATCGATTTCATGGCCCAGTTTTTTATTGATCCTGTACCTTCCGACATCACCCAGATCATATCGCTTATCCGAGAAAAACAGCTTGTCGATTACATCTCTTGCCGTAGCTTCGTCTGGTGGCTCCGAGTTCCTCAACTGCCTGTATATGTGCAGAACCGCTTCTTTCTCCGAATTACACGGATCTTTTTGAAGGGTATTGTATATAATTTCATAATCAGTTAAATTCTGCCCTTCTTTATGAAGTAATATGGTTTTTGTTCCGGAATCAATGATCTGGTCAATGTGTTCGTTTTCAATAACCGTTTCACGATCAATAATTACTTCATTACGTTCAATTGAAACTACTTCACCCGTATCCTCATCCACGAAATCTTCCACCCAGGATTTTAATACACGTGCTGCCAGTTTTCTACCCAGGTATTTTTTCAGTGCAGTTTTCGATACCTTTATTTCATCAGCCAGGCCGAATATTTCAAGAATATCTTTATCACTCTCATAACCTATAGCACGTAAAAGCGTAGTAACCGGCAACTTCTTCTTTCTGTCGATATACGCGTACATCACATTATTAATGTCGGTGGCAAACTCTATCCAACTGCCCTTAAACGGAATTATCCTGGCTGAATACAGCTTTGTTCCGTTGGCATGCAGGCTCTGCCCGAAAAATACCCCGGGTGATCTGTGCAACTGTGAAACAATAACCCTTTCAGCGCCGTTTATAACAAACAGGCCCCGTTCGATCATATATGGTATCGTTCCGAGGTATACATCCTGGATCACCGTATCGAAATCCTCATGCTCGGGATCGGTACAATACAATTTTAATTTGGCCTTTAAAGGCACGCTGTAGGTTAATCCCCTTTCAATACACTCTTCAATTGAATACCTGGGGGGATCAACGTAATAATCAAGAAATTCGAGTACAAAATTATTACGCGTGTCGGTTATCGGGAAATTTTCACTGAATACCTTGTACAAACCCTCATTTTTTCTGTTCTCAGGCGTTGTATCCAGTTGAAAAAAATCCATGAACGACTTTAGCTGTACTTCCAGAAAATCAGGATATTCAAGTTGATTTTTTGTGGAAGCAAAATTAATTCTTGTGTTATTATTCAACGTCATTATAGTTGTATAAATAAAAGTTGTTGAACCCTGTTTAAATTAACGACAAAAAGGTCTAATCCCATCCCTTCCTGCTTACCAGGAGAGGACGGAATTAAACCAGCACAAATACGTATATAAAATCTTTCTTATTTAAGTTCAACTTCAGCTCCTGCTTCTTCTAATTGGTTTTTTAGCGATTCAGCTTCTTCCTTTGTTATTCCTTCTTTTATAGGTGCGGGTGCAGAATCAACTACAGCTTTTGCTTCTTTCAACCCAAGACCGGTTAATTCCTTTACTAATTTAACTATTTGAAGTTTAGCGCCACCGGGTGCTTTAAGAACTACATCAAAAGATGTTTTTTCTTCTTCACCTCCACCTTCTGCACCACCGCCGGACGGACCCGCAACAGCAACTGCTGCAGCCGCAGGTTCAATTCCATATTCATCCTTAAGAATATCTGCTAATTCATTCACTTCTTTAACAGTTAAGTTTACTAATTGTTCTGCCAACGCTTTTAAATCTGCCATTTTTATTGAATTTATTATTAATGTTATTATTTACTCTTTTTCTGATAATGTTTTTACAATTCCAGCCAATTGGCTTCCGCCTGACTGTAGCGCGGAGATTACATTCTTAGCCGGTGATTGCAACAGGGCAACCAGATCGCCAAGAAGTTCTTCCTTAGACTTAATATTAGTAAGCAATTCCAGCTGATCATCACCAATGTATATCGACTCCTCAACGAATGCGGCCTTGAGTAAAGGTTTCTCATGTCCTTTTCGGAACTCTTTAATGAGTCTTGCAGGAACATTACCCGTATCAGTAAACATAATTGAAGTAGGTTCTTTCAATGTTCCATAGAGATCATCAAAATCACCGTTTGATTTTTCAAGAACCTTTCGAAGTATGGTGTTCTTTACAACGATCAGTGAAATATCTTTCTCAAAACACTTTCTTCTGAGCATGGATGTATCTTCCGCGTTTAATTCGGAGATATCAGCCAGATAAAAATGTTTTGCATCTTCCAAACGTCGTGTAAGGTCGTCTATTATTTTGTTCTTATCTTCTCTTTTCATAATAAATAAATCCGAGTTTAAATTGATTACTCAACCATTGCTTTTGTATCGACCTTAATACCTGGACTCATCGTACTGGAAAGATAGACACTCCTGATATATGTTCCTTTTGCTGAGGCAGGCTTCAGTTTGATCAGGGTTTGAATAAATTCCCTGGCATTTTCCGCGATCTTTCCGGCTTCAAAAGAAATTTTTCCAATTGAAGTGTGTACAATACCAAACTTATCCACCTTAAAATCAATCTTTCCCATTTTAATCTCCTCAACTGCCTTGCCTACATCCTGTGTAACCGTACCGCTCTTCGGGTTGGGCATCAAACCACGCGGGCCTAAAATACGTCCCAGTTTACCTACCTTTGCCATAACCCGCGGCATGGTTATTACCACGTCAACATCTGTCCAACCACCCTGGATCTTTTCGATATAATCGTCCAGTCCAACATAATCAGCTCCCGCGGCTTTTGCTTCTTCCTCCTTATCAGGGGTACATAATACAAGTACCTTTACTTCCTTCCCTGTACCATGGGGCAGAGTAACCACCCCCCGAACCATTTGATTAGCCTTTCGGGGATCGACACCCAGCCTGATATCCAGATCAACAGAAGCATCAAATTTGGTTGTTGTTATATCTTTAACCAGTTCAGCCGCTTCTGTTAACTTATATTGACGGGCAGGATCAATTTTTTCCCTGGCCAATTTTCTATTCTTCGTTAATCTTGTCATTATTATAAGAAGTATTAAAGGTTATTCAGTCGGAAATGCACCTTTCACGGTAATTCCCATACTCCGGGCAGTACCTGCCACCATTCTCATTGCCGATTTAACGGTAAAAGCATTTAAATCTGTCATTTTCCCCTCGGCAATAGTCTTCACCTGATCCCAGCTAACAGCAGCCACTTTTTCCCTGTTAGGTTCCGCGGAACCACCTTTCAATTTAGCGGCTTCCAATAACTGGACAGCTACCGGTGGTGATTTCACAATGAAATCAAACGATTTATCCGAATATACCGTAATCACTACAGGGATCACTTTTCCGGCTTTTTCCTGGGTACGGGCGTTAAACTGTTTGCAAAATTCCATTATATTCACGCCTTTGGCACCCAACGCAGGTCCAACCGGAGGTGAAGGATTAGCTGCACCACCTCTGATCTGCAGTTTAATTATACCAGCAACTTCTTTTGCCATGTTGTATCAATTTCCGATTTATAATAATTGAAATTTACGTGTTCCTCTCGATGATTATTCAGGAAGCATTATAGGGTTATTATAATCATCAAAAGATATTTATTAAATAAAATAAATTAACTCTCTTTTTCAACTTGCATAAAGCTCAGTTCCAAAGGGGTTTTCCTTCCAAATATCTTGACCATTACCTTTAATTTTTTCTTCTCTTCGTTTACTTCTTCAATTATTCCCGAGAAACTATTAAAGGGCCCGTCTATCACTTTCACTGTTTCACCCACATAAAACGGAACATTAATTTCTTCATCACCTGCTGCCAGTTCATCAACTTTTCCCAGTATTCTGTTTACTTCTGACATCCTTAATGGTGTCGGTTCATCATCCTGCCTTTCAGTGAGAAAACCTATTACATTGGGTACGTTTCTTAAGATGTGCTGAATCTCTCCGACCAGAGTGGCTTCAATCAGCACATATCCCGGAAAGAAATTTCTTTCCTTGCTTATTTTCTTTCCGTTACGTATCTGGTATACTTTCTCGGTAGGGATCAACACCTGTGAAATGTAATCCTGCAGGTTTAACCTGCTTATCTCACTCTCAATGTATTCCTTCACCTTTTTCTCTTTCCCACCGATAGCTCTGAGAACATACCATTTTTTTGTATTTTCTTCCATGGTTGACCTCTTCTCTACATCCTTTTAAAAAAACAATCCGTATACGCGCTCCATGATATTCTTGAAGGCAATATCCATAAGTGCAATTATCAATGCAATAATAAATGAAGCTATCATCACAACGATAGCACTGCTTTGCAGCTCTTCCCAGGAAGGCCATGTAACCTTATGGACCAGTTCGGTGTAGGACTCTTTTATGTAATGTACAACTCTCATTGACGTATATATTTTGCACGGGAGGAGCGACTCGAACGCCCGACACCTGGTTTTGGAGACCAGTGCTCTACCAACTGAGCTACACCCGTGTCTATATAGTGTCTGTTCATAATGTCCGGTATCTTCGTTATTGCTTAAATTTTAAATCCTCGATATTTTGGTATTCCGCGGTTTAAAAGATTCATGCACCTTGATCCCAAACATTCTGTATAAACACTATGAGTTTATTGACAGAATCTATATAAACAGATAAATCCGTCAGGAAAATTGACGAATTTATCTATACCCAGTATTTGAACAATGACCTTATTATTCCACTATCTCAATTACCTGACCGGCTCCAACGGTTCTGCCACCTTCACGTATAGCAAAACGAAGCCCCTTATCCATAGCAACCGGGGTGATCAATTCTACAGTGATAGTAACATTATCACCGGGCATCACCATTTCAGTTCCCTCAGGTAACATAATCTCGCCGGTTACATCAAGGGTTCTTAAATAAAACTGCGGACGATAATGGTTGTGGAAAGGAGTATGACGTCCGCCTTCTTCTTTCTTCAAAACATAAACCTCAGCTTTAAATTTGGTATGAGGAGTGATTGATCCCGGCTTTGCCAGCACCATGCCACGTTTAATCTCTCTCTTGTCAACACCGCGCAACAACAATCCCACATTATCCCCGGCTTCACCCTCATCGAGGATCTTACGGAACATCTCAACTCCTGTACAAACTGTTTTACGTCCATGTGCTCCCAGTCCGATAATCTCCATTTCATCTCCTGTATGGATAACTCCGGTTTCTATCCTCCCGGTAGCAACCGTACCACGACCGGTTATTGAGAAAATATCTTCAACAGGCATCAGGAAAGGCTTATCAACATCCCGGGGAGGAATTGGAATATATTCATCAACATATTTCATCAATTCCAATACTTTCTCTTCCCACTTGGCTTCGCCGTTAAGAGCGCCTAATGCCGAGCCGTGAATAACCGGAACATTGTCTCCGTCAAACTCGTAAAAATCAAGCAATTCCCTGACTTCCATTTCAACAAGCTCAAGCAATTCAGGGTCATCAACCATGTCTACCTTATTAAGCCATACTACAATTTTGGGCACGTTAACCTGTCGGGCAAGCAGGATATGTTCACGGGTCTGGGGCATAGGGCCGTCAGTTCCCGCTACAACCAGAATTGCACCATCCATCTGGGCTGCACCTGTTACCATGTTCTTTACATAGTCAGCATGCCCGGGGCAGTCAACATGCGCGTAGTGACGATTCTCTGTTTGATACTCCACATGGGCGGTATTAATGGTAATGCCCCTCTCTTTCTCTTCGGGTGCATTATCAATCGAGTCGAAATCGCGAATTACCGACAATCCTGTTTTTGCCAATACCATAGTAATGGCAGCAGTTAATGTTGTTTTACCATGGTCAACATGACCAATAGTACCAATGTTCACGTGAGGCTTTGACCTGTCAAATTTTTCTTTAGCCATAACAAAATACTATTAATGAATCCTTTTATTATTCTTTATTTGTTAATTGTTTATTTTACTATATTCCTGTTATTTTACTATATTCCTGTCTACATAAAAAAATTGAGCCAATGATGGGAGTTGAACCCATGACCTCTTCCTTACCAAGGAAACGCTCTACCACTGAGCTACATCGGCTTCTGAGCGGGAAACGGGATTCGAACCCGCGACCCCAACCTTGGAAGGGTTGTGCTCTGCCAGCTGAGCTACTCCCGCAAATTATTTCTGATGATTTATTGATTTTTTAATTTTTGATATGAAGAGGTCCTTCCAGATCATCAAATAATCAATATCATCAAATAACGGGTGGGGAGAGCAGGATTCGAACCTACGAAGGCATCAGCCAGCAGATTTACAGTCTGCCCCAGTTGACCGCTTTGGTATCTCCCCAAAAAATGCTGAACTTGATTTTACAAATCCCACAGCGCGTTATTCATCAATTTAAAGAACTTTACCACTCGAAATAAAATGGAGATCAATGCTGCTATTATTATCAGGGTTTATTATATCAAACTGTGCCTGAATCATTTTCAAAACCAACAACTCCCCTAAATCTTGAACCGAGCCGATGGAGGGATTCGAACCCACGACCTGCTGATTACAAATCAGCTGCTCTGACCAACTGAGCTACATCGGCAATATCGTAAAGAACAGCGATTTGAATTACCCTCCGAAATCGGTTCGCAAATGTATAAATATTTTATTTATAACACAAAATTATTTTTTTTATTTTTTCGGCGTGGTTCTATACCTTCCGAAGTTTCTCCTTATGTCTTGTAATCTGGCGTTTTAAAGCTTCCACAGCATTATCGGTGGACTCTTCAAATGTTTTGCTTTGTTTCTTCGCAAACAATTCATTTCCAGGTATTTCAAGCTTAATTTCAGCTATTTTGTTTTCAGTGTTCTGGGCATTTTCCAGCTTCAAAAAAACTTCCACACCTATAATATCATCAGAAAACTGCATCAACTTCTTTACTTTTTCTTCAACAAATGTTTCCAGCTTTTTAGCTGGAGAAAATCTGACTGAATTAATCTTGATATGCATATAACAATCCTCCTTTAATTTTATGCTCGTGGATGAGCCTGGTTGTATACTGATTTTAATTTTTCAAACGTGTTGTGAGTATAAATTTCGGTGGCCGACAAGTTGCTGTGTCCCAGTAATTCCTTCACCGCGTTGAGGTCTGCTCCATTATTCAGCATATGTGTAGCAAAACTGTGACGCAATACGTGCGGGCTTTTTTTATTATTTGTGGTTACCTGGCTTAAATAATGATGTACAATCCGGTATACCAAACGCCTGTACATTTTTCCCCCTTTATCTGTAATTAACAGGTAACTGCATTCGACCTGGCCTGAATTTTCATTTCTGATTTGCAGATATTCTTCTATTGACCGGATCAAATGTTTGGATACAGGTATTATTCGCTCTTTATTTCTTTTGCCAAGTACTTTGATTTGCTGTTCGTAAATGTTAATATCAACTGTTTTCAGGCTTGTTAGTTCAGCTGCCCTCATTCCTGTCTGATAAAAAATTTCAATAATGAGTTTATCCCGCTTTCCATGAAAATCATCTTCAAAATGAAAATTATCAAGCAGATCGTTCATGGCAGCTTCGCTGATGAATTCGGGTAGTTTATTGGTGGATTTCGGCCTCACAATGGCAGATAATGGATTGACCGCGATATGACCTTCACGCTGTAAAAACTTAAAATAGGACTTTAGTGAGGATATCTTCCTGTTGACTGCGCGGGGGGTATATCCACCTTCAATAAGGCATATAATCCATTCACGAATCATATGATGATCAATATCCTGTTCAGCAACATCAGGATAATTCTTATCTGTAAAAGAGCAGAACTGCTTCAGGTCCGTTTTATACGATCCTGTAGTATTTATAGAATAACGTTTTTCGTACCTGAGGAATTGAATAAATGACTCGAATAGCTTCATATCAAGGGATAAAGGTCAGAATTCATTTGCTGGTGATTAATGAAAATCCCGGATATCCCCGAAGGAATCAAATCCCTGATACTATTCCTCTTCCTCCTGCATTTTCTGAATGTATATTGCTTTTTTAATTTCGTCTCTGCGCTGCTCGGAAGGTTTTTGAAATGCCTGTCTTGACCGTAGCTCTTTAACTACTCCTGTCTTTTCAAATTTTCTTTTGAATTTCTTCAAAGCCCGTTCAATATTTTCACCTTCTTTTAATGGAACTACTATCATAACCAATTTTTTAAAATAAGCGGCAAATTTAATCCTTCAATTAAAAATAACCAAATTAAATGCCTGAAAAATAATCACAACCTATAAATAATAAAAATCCCGGACTACTCAATATCACCAGCTATATGCTTTTTAACAATAATACTCTAAATTTAGCTAAAAATTATAACATAATAAAGCATTGTCGGGAAAATAAATGAGATAAAAAAATCTCGCGTTCTCTTGCTGAAATAGCTATAATCTTATAAAATGAGTTGGTTTTATTTTAAGCTTTCAACCTTTTTGCAGGATCCCTCGAAATACTATATTTCCAGATAATGTTTGATCCGCTGGTAAACACTATCGGGAAGAAGACTAAACTTCTTTAGATCACTGATTTCTTTCAAACCTTCTGAAAAATCAAGATATTTTTCTATTCCTTTCACCTGGTAGGAAGTCAAATAAGGATGCCGTATCAGGTCATTATATCCTGATTTATTAATATTGATCTTTTCAATGAATACTGTATCAACCACAATTCTGTTCTTTAATGAAACATAAAGTTTTTCATCAATCCCATAAACTTCTTTAAGCTGCCCGGTACAGAAAAAACCTCCCAGTAAATTACGGTATTTTACTATCCTGCTGGCCAAAACCGTTCCTATACCGTATAATTGCATTAGTTCATTTGTGTCTGCCCGGTTCAATTCTACCGGACTATGGGATATGCCATATGAACCAATGTTAAACGATCCTGAACGTGCTGAAGAATCCGAACGCGGGGAAACATCGATGTTTATCCTTGATTCAAGCCGGCGGTATGTATCCATGTCTATACCATATATTTTTTTCACATCTTCCTTCCTGTGAAAAATACCTCCGCTATTTCTGTATTTAATCATGTTGGAAGCAGCAAATGAAGAAAATCCCAGTTCCAGTAATTCTTCATACCTTACAGTATTCGGGTCAAACATATAACTTTCCTGAATAATTTGCTTATCTGAAAAAATATTATCCTGATACTGCCGAATGCTGTCTTTTTGCTCCAGCGATTGCATAAATCGTTCGGCTTTCTCCCTGAATTCAGAATTATCGTATGGCTGAGGTTCCATTAAACAGGGCAATAGCAAATTCAACAGCGAAACCAATAAAATAAGGATAAATAACACCCTTATTCCTTTTTTCTCCCTATGGGAAAAAATGAAGTATTCCTTTACCTGCTTATTGAACATAACACAGAACAGCAATAAAATTAAGCTAAAAAACACCTATCTTGCTAAGTAATACCAGGGCAATCGCGACAGGTACAATGAACCTGATCAGAAAAAGATAAACTCCGAAAAAAACAGCCTTTAGTTTTCCTTCATTTGACACTTCCCGCCTTATCTTTTTTCTGCCATGAAACCATCCCAGGTAAATAACTATTAATAAACCACCCAATGGCAACAGTATATTAGCAGCTATAAAATCAAGCAAATTAAAAAAGTTCATCCCGCCAACTGAAAATCCTGATATTCCGCTCCATGACAAGGAACAAAAAAATCCCAGTATGGAAACAAAGCCAGTTGCAATAATAGTGGCTTTTTGCCTGCTCATCTTCATTTCCTCAACCGAGAAAGCCACCACTACTTCCAATAATGATATTGAAGAGGTTAATGCAGCAACAACAAGTAAAACAAAAAATATCAGCGCGAAAAAGTAACCGCCCGCCATCTGTTCAAAAATATTGGGAAGCGTGATAAAAACCAATCCTGTTCCCGAATCTGGCTCGATGCCAAAAGCAAAAACTGCCGGGAAAATAGCTATTCCTGCCAGGATAGCAATAACAGTGTCAAATGCTGAAACGGCTATTGCCGTATTAGCCAGATTTTCGCTTTTCCTGATATAGGACCCATAGGTAATCAGTGCCCCCATACCTATGCTTAATGAGAAAAAAGCCTGACCAAGCGCTTCAAGTACAGCATTTGCATTCAATTTTGAAAAGTCGGGTTTAAATAAAAACTCAAGTCCCTGCCTTGAACCGGGGAGAGTGACAGCCCTTACGCACAGTATGATAATTATAACAAGCAGTAATGGCATAAGTATCTTGGTATATTTCTCAATTCCGTTCTGAACACCCAATATCACTATTGATGCTGTTAATACCATGAATATCATTTGCCATAACACCGGCCTGAAAGTTCCCGCCCGAAAGTCCTCGAACATGATTGTCAACTGAGCTGCAGATTTACCGGAAAAACCTCTGCCAACCGACTGTACCAAATACTCCAGCGTCCATCCTGCAACAGAACCGTAAAATGCCAGGATCATAAACGCTGCTATTACACCCACGATCCCGACAAGAAACCACGGACCACGAGGCGAAAGTTTTTTAAAAGCCCCGTATGGATTTCTCAGCGCTGTTCTTCCAATCACAAACTCCGACAACATAACAGGTATGCCGATGGAAATAATAAAAAGAAGGTAAACGATCAGGAAGGCTCCTCCCCCGTTCTGGCCTGCAATATAGGGAAATCGCCAAATATTCCCCAGACCTATGGCTGATCCGGCTGCAGCTGCAATTATACCAAACTTGCTTCCAAAAGATCCTCTTTTGGACAAATCGATTTTCACCATACGAAAAAATTTCACATGGACAAACCCTGATTAGTGTCTGTCAATAAAGATGGCAAAATGTTTTATTGGTCATGTGTCTGTTTGAGAAAGTATCATTTGCTACATTCTTAATTACGGTCAACGCAGTTCAAATCTTCAAAAGCCACTTTCAATCGTTCAACGATAGCCTTTTCACCTTCCCGCAACCAGACCCGGGGATCATACTTTTTCTTATTTGGTTTATCCGGTCCTTCGGGATTACCAATCTGACCTTGTAAATAATCATGATTTGCAGCCTCATACTTCCTGACACCATCCCAAAACGCCCATTGTGTATCGGTATCAATATTCATCTTAATTACGCCATAAGATACTGCCTCACGTATTTCAGCACGCGATGAACCCGAACCGCCATGAAAAACAAAATTTACAGGCTTTTTGGAAGTGCCGAATTTCTCCTCGATATATTTCTGCGAATTATCAAGAATAACAGGAGTTAATTTGACATTCCCGGGCTTATAAACACCATGCACATTGCCAAAAGAAGCAGCTATTGTAAACTTATCGCTTATCTTCAGTAATTCTTCATATGCATAAGCTACATCTTCAGGCTGAGTATAAAGCAATGAATTATCAATGCTTGTATTATCCACACCATCTTCTTCACCCCCTGTTACACCTAGTTCAATTTCAAGGGTCATACCTATTTTACTCATTCTCTTAAGGTATTTCTTGCATATATCTACATTTTCTTCCAGTGATTCTTCAGACAGATCAATCATATGTGAACTGAAAAGGGGTTTTCCATATCTTTCGAAGTACTTTTCTCCTTCATCCAGCAATCCGTCGATCCAGGGCAAAAGCTTCTTTGCAGCATGGTCAGTGTGTAAAATAACCGGCACTCCATATAATTCCGCAATATGATGAACATGTTTTGCACCTGATACAGTGCCGGCTATGGCAGCCTTCTGATCATCGTTTGAAAGGCTTTTTCCTGCATAAAATAATCCTCCGCCGTTTGAAAACTGGATCATAACCGGTGAATTAACCACCTTTGCAGCTTCAAGCACTGCATTTATACCATTGGTACCTACCACATTCACAGCAGGCAATGCAAACTCCTTGTCCCTTGC
>Ga0307421_1000102_pt1 | contig 51500 bp, 33 predicted proteins | sample SalMarWE160270MG_FD_202163 | JGI IMG/M metagenome (GOLD analysis project Ga0307421, IMG submission 202163) | Salt marsh sediment microbial communities from the Plum Island Ecosystem LTER, Massachusetts, United States - WE1602-70 | ecosystem: Environmental > Aquatic > Marine > Intertidal zone >... | reverse complement strand
AGGGGGATTTTTTGAGTCGTTATTTTTCACTCATACCGGAGTGAATCCACAGGATTGGAGGTGGCGGCTTTGATGGTCTGATAGCTGATAGTGAGCATCGCAATAGCCAAAGCTGTCAGTCCAGAAATGATAAAGATCCAAATACTCATATCAGTCCGATAGGCAAAGTTCTGCAGCCATTTGTTCATAGCAAAATAGGCAAGAGGCCAGGCGATGATGTTGGCCATCAATACCCATTTGATGAATTTCGTTATCAGTAGCCCTACGATGCCCTGTACGGAAGCCCCCAGTACTTTCCGGATCCCGATTTCCTTTGTCCGCTGTTCTGTGGCGAACGAGATGAGACCAAAGAGTCCCAGACAAGCAATTATGATTGCCAGGATGGAAAAAGACCCGAAAATGGTAAACATTCTTTGTTCTGTTTTATAGGCTTTTTCGAATAAATCATCAAAAAAGGAGTAAACAAAGGGGTATCTTGGAGAGAATTTTTTCATGATGCCTTTCACATAGTCAATGGTGGCAGGAATGCTGGCGGATTTTATTTTGATCGAGATGTAAGAAAAGTCACTTTCATCAAGAAATATATAGAGCGGGTCAATCGGACTGTGCAAGGAATGCAGATGAAAATCTTCGATAATCCCTACGATTTTTCCGGTATCACCTCTCCAGTGAGCGATTTCCCGGCCAATAGGTGATTCCCACCCAGCGGCCTTAACAGCAGCTTCATTGATCAAGAATGCACCATTTTTATCCGAGGGAAAATCCTCGGAGAAAGTTCTTCCCTCGACAATTTTTATGCCAAAAAGATGAATAAAGTCATAGTCTGCCGTATTGTAATAGATGGCAATATCCGAATCAGGATCCGTGTTAAGCCAATCGGGATGTGTGAAGGTATCAATATTGTTCGGTAAGCTGTCCGAGGTTGAAACACCTAAAACATCTGAGGATCGCAGTAATTCTGTCTTTATTGTTTTGATATTCTTGCGGACAGCTCTGTCATGAACGCTTATTGTAATAATTTGATCTTTGCTGTAGCCCATATCCGTATTCTTGATAAAATGCAATTGCTCCCTGACGATTAAAGTGCAGAAGATGAGAATGACAGTGATTGAGAATTGTATTAGAACAAGAATATTTCGCAGTGATGAGCCTTTGGAGCTCTTTGTGAAAGCTCTCCTGAGAACAGATATCGGTTTGAAACCGGAAATGACCACGGCCGGATAGCTGCCGGCAAATAGTCCGGCAAAGATAGTGATAACAACAAGTCCAAAAAAGAGCTGCAGATTAGCGGCAGGATTTAAACTTAGCTGTCTTTCTACAAGGCGGTTAAAAACCGGTAGGATTATCAGGACCAAAATGATAGATATCATCATGCTCAGAAGCCCCATAGCAACTGATTCTCCTAAAAATTGTTTCATGAGTTGGGCTCGCTTAGCGCCCACAACTTTTCTCATTCCTACTTCCTTTCCGCGCTGTGTTGATCGTGCGGTCGCCAGATTCATGTAGTTTACGCATGCGATAAAAAGAATCAGAAATGCAATGGATGAAAAAAGAAAGATATATTTCACATCATTGTTTGCCTCAATTTCTTGGCGAAGATGAGAATGAAGGTGGATTTTATTCAGGGGCTGTGCTGACCAGGTCGGTATATCACGGCCTTCAACGACAGATTCTTTATATTTGAATTTTTTAATAAATGCAGGAAATTTGTTTTCCAGCGATTCTGGATGGACTCCCTCCTGCAATAGGAAATAGGTATAAACATAATTCTTATACCAACTTGTCCTATCACTTTTTGTTATTTGAAAATAGCTTGTTAAGGGAAGGATAACATCCATTACAAAATGAGAGTTGGGAGGCATATCATGAAAGACACCCGATACTCTATAATCATAACGACCTTGCCCAATGCTCAAGATTTTTTCCATTGGGTCTTTGTTCCCGAAATATTTCCTTGCTGTGCTTTCGGACAACAATATAGCAGAAGGATCAGTGAGTGATGTTTTTGGGTTTCCCTTTATAAAGGGGATAGTGAATATATCAAAGGTCTCAGGATCGGCCCAATAGACTTTATCTTCAAGATAATTTTCTTCCCCGGGGGATACTAAAACATTTTGGCTCATTATGATTCGGGCAGCGGAGATAACCTCAGGAAACTCCTCCATCAATGTCGGACCTAAAGGCGGAGGAGTTACGGCACGCCCTGGTCTTATAACTCTGTATATTCGATTGGAATTTTCGTGATATCTATCAAAACTCAATTCATATTGAACGTATATGGCTATTAAAATAAAAGCCGCCAGACCAACTGCAAGGCCTGTTAAATTAATAAACGAAAAGCCTTTATGCCTTTGAATGCTTCTTAAGGCGATTTTTAGATAATTTTTAAGCATACTGATATCTCCTATAATGGATTTCGCAACTAGACCAGGTAGGGACCGAATGAACTGCCTCCAAAACCAGAAACGGGCGGCTTTTAGGCCTTTTGTACCGAGTATCTCCCCATATACGGATGATGTGTATTCCTTAAAACTCTCTTGCTCCTCCTGATCCATAAATCCCAGGAGAAAATTCAAGGCTTTCTTTTGGTGTCGGTTCAAAGTTTCACTCATATTATTAAAATATTTAATTATATATATAGACTCTCGAAAAACAGAAAGGTTGCCATTTTTTTGAAAATTAAAAAGAAAATAAGAAGATAGGGGAGAGTATCAGATAAAGATGAAGGCTGTTCCCGCTTTCTTCAGACTAAAAATTCATTGGGGACGCTTCTGATCCTTATAATATCAAGGACTTTTTCTCTTATGTCAAAGCCCATGGTGCATTGAACCGGGCACTGTGAGCAATCGCTGCAGAGAATCTGAGAAATATCCAGATGTTCTATCGCTTCCTTTGCTTTTGCAGGTTTTTTATATCCGTATGCATACATATAACTTCTCATAACTGTGGGAATGTCAAAGTCTCCTTTGCATTGGGGAAGACATTTGCCGCAGTGCTGACAGAACAATCCTTCAGAAGAAATGTTTTTATCAAGTCTCAGGTCTTGTTTTTCTTTTGGGGTTAGTGGTAAATCCTCCATGACCGAAAGACCTTCCTGCATTTCGTCTAATGAAGCGAATTCAGGAACAGCGGCATGTACATTTTCATCCTGCAGGACCCATTTCAATGCGGCCTTCATATTGATCATTTCCTTTGTCTTTTGGTCCCAGTAAACTCCGGCTTGGGTTTTCATGGCAATAATACCGATTCCTGCTTTCGCGGCAGCAGAGATTTCTTTTTTTATTTCCTCCCGGTATATTTTTCGAAAATTGTAAGATGTCAAAACAACATCATAAAATTGACTTTCGACAGAAGCATGAAGCACCTCAACTTCGTTCTGGTGAACGGTAAGCCCTATAAACCGAGTTTTACCGCTTTTTTCCAATGATTCCATAGCTTCCAAAAAGGGAGCATGAAAAACAGTCTCTCGTTCGGAAACTCCCATAAGGTAATATATATCTACATAATCCAGATTAAGCCGTTTAAGGCTTGCCTCAAATGAATGGATGATCATTTCCTTGGTGTAGTGCTTTATCTGATCTTGGGGTCTTCTCCACATTGAAAATCCCGTTCCGATAATATAAGAATCACGGGGAATCCCCTTTAAAGCTTTCCCGATCATAGTTTCCTGATTTCCTCTCCCGTATTCAGGAGATGTGTTGATGTGGTTTATTCCTTTTTCAAAGCCTGAGGTAATAAGGCTGGGATGTTCCGGTCCTCCCAGGCCGACTATGGAAAGTTTGAGTCCTGTCCTGCCGAGCTTTCGATAGATGATTTTATCCTTTTTAAGGTTATTTCCAGAGCTGAGCTTTTTATTTGTGAACCTGGGTAAGAAGGCAGCCCCGGTGATTCCCATAATTCCGTTTTTTAAGAAATTCCTCCGGCTGCTGTGATAAATTTGTTTTTTCATGGCTGACTCCTCATGATCCTTTTAAACAATTCGTTTTTTCAGTTGTCAGTTCAGTTTATTTCTGCTTTTCCGCGGTCCAAATCCCTGTCTTTCCCATTTTTTCAATTTCAAACTTTCCTTTCATATGGGATCTATCCTTCACAGCGGCATCAATATCCATGACATAATCCTCATTTTCGAATGTTAAGGATATCTCAAGCATGAGATTGTTTTCTTGGAAGCTTACAATTTTGACTTGATCATAAGGGGTTCCATATTGATCGGAGAAGGTTCCGAAAAGATTCCCTTCTTTTTCTTTAAGCACCAAAGTCAATATATTTTTTGATCCGGGATTATCTTTGTATGCAGCCGGGCCCTTCCAAACACCGACAATATCCTCTATCGTGAATTTCTTCAAAGTCTTGTTTTCGCCTTCTTCCTTCTTTATGAAAACACAGTCGCTGTAGCTGCCCAGAGATTCCCATTGGCCTTTCATCTCATTTTTTGTGATGGCCATTTTAAAAATCATTTGATGTTCGTCCGTAGAGGATTCAACCATTGCTTTAAAGGTCAGTGTGTTGTTTCCATGTTTTGGTTCCATTACATCACAATTGATATATCCCCAGTCGTCGGTTATCTTCCCTGATATGACTCCGTTTTCCTCTTTGAGCAGCAGAGTAAGCTCCATTTCAATATCTATCCCCCCTATGTATATGGTGCTTTCCCACGTCCCTGTCAGATCAATTTTTTCCTCAGATACTGCTGGAATGGAAACTAAAGTAAATAGGGCAAGAAACAGTACGGTGAATAGAGATTCCTTCATTACTTCCTCCTTTTTTTAATTACAAGCCTGACAGCACACAAACCAAAATCAGTGATTTAATATAAGAGACGTATCCTATTGAAAAAAAGTTCCCCTCTTTTTAACAAAAGGTTCCCCTCCCTTTTTATTCACTCGTAGCGGAGCGAATCCACCGGGTTGGCTGTGGCAGCTTTGATGGTCTGAAAGCTGACGGTCAGCAAAGCAATCATCAGTGTCAGAGCTCCTGCCAGAACAAATATCCACAAGCCGATGTTGATGCGATATGCAAAATTCTGCAGCCATTTGTTCATGAAATAATAAGCAACAGGCCAGGCGATGCAGTTGGCTATCAGAATCCATTTTGTAAACTGCCTGGAGAGTAAGAGTGCGATTCCTCCCACCGATGCTCCGAGAACCTTGCGGATACCGATTTCCTTAGTCCGTGTTTCTGCCGCGAATGAAGCCAATCCCAACAGCCCCAGATAGGCTATGAATAATCCCAGGAAAGTAAAGATCCCGAATACATTCCCTATCTGCTCATCCTCCCGGTACTGACGGTTAAAGTCTGTATCCAGAAAAAAGTGCTCGAAAGGATGGCCCGGCCACAAAGATTTCCACTGAGACTTGACAAAATCCAGATTCTCATTCAAGTCAGTGATATTTATGGAGAGAGTGATGTACTTGAAAGTCGATGGCAAAAATTCCATGACCAAAGGTTCTACTTCAGATTGAAGACCACGATAATGAAAATTCTTAGTCACACCGATGATCGGATTCACCCGTCCTCCATACCCTGTTCTCACCCGCATTCCGAGCGCTTCCTTGGGATGGCTCCAGCCAAAGGCTTTAACTGCCTCCTCATTAATAAGAAAAGCTCCCATGAGGTCTGTCTTTATCTCTTTCTGAAAAGCTCGTCCAGCAACGATTTCGATTCCATAATCCAGGACAAAATCATCATCAAAATACATATGGAACATCGATTGATTTTTAGTGTCATCTTCCCCGACTAGACTAACAAAATAGTTAGACACTCCTCGCCCCGGAACATTGGAGGATACCGTGACTCCGGTGACAGAAGAATGCCTGGAAAACATGTCTTTCACCGATGCGAAATTTTCTTGGATGTCAATCCCCCCTCTGAGAGGGAGAATGAGTTTCTGCTCTTTTTTGAATCCCAAGTACTGGTTTTTCATGAAGATGAACTGCTTGTACATTGTAATAGTCCCGATAATCAGCATGACTGAAATCGCAAACTGGACGACCACAAGAACCGTCCGCAACGCTAAACTGCGAGAGCCAGTCCGCTGAATTCCCTTGAGTGTCACAACCGGTCTGAAAGCTGAAAGCACAAGCGCGGGATACAGGCCTGAGGCTATCCCCACGAGGAATGCACCGCCGATGAGGAAGAGCAGCACCCAAGGCATAAAAAGCGCATCAAAGTTCAGGGATATTCCTGCCAAATCTTTTAACAGGGGAACCGCAAACCTGGCAATGATCATTGCCAGGCCTAACGACAGATACGCCACCAGCAGCGACTCTCCCAAAAACTGGCCGATGAGCTGAAGCTTTTGAGCGCCCACAACCTTGCGCAAGCCGACTTCTTTAGCTCTGTTCGCGACGCGTGCAGTGGAGAGATTCATGAAGTTCAGACAAGCAATGATGAGGATGAAAAGCCCCACAAAGGAAAAAATAGTGATATAAACAGGATTTCCCGGAGGCTCAATCTCATACTGGAGATGAGAGTGGAGGTGTATACTGGCTAGCGGCTGCAGGAAGTAATGATCAATCTCTCCCCAGCTCTTCAGCTGTTCTCCAATATATTTATAGTCAAGACGGCTGACTTGTTGGGAAAATTCCTGAACATTCACACCAGGCTTTAGCTTTAGATAGGTATAAAACATGGTCGAATGCCAGTTGGACATCTCATTCCAGTCTTTGAGCGTCTCTAAAGAAGCGATCAGATCATACTTCAAATGCGTATTTTCCGGGCAATCCTTCACTACTCCTGTTATCTCGTATTCCTGCTGATTGATCTCCAGAGTGTCTCCAAGGGGATTGGCATTGCCGAAATACTTAATCGCTATCCTCTGTGACACCACCAGCGTATTCGGCCGGGTCAAGGCTCTCTGCTGATTTCCCTGGATAAACTGAAAAGTCAAAACATCAAACAGTTCCTGGTCCGCATACATGAAACGGTCTTCATAAAAGAATGTGTCTTTCTTCCTAACCAACTGTGTGCCTGTAAAGGTAAATGCCCGGGCAACGTATTCCACCTGAGGATAATCGGATTTTAATGTTGGAGCCACTATGGGTGAAACTGGAACAAAAAAACGGTTTGCGGTTTGAGTGCGGCTTTCTAACACAATCCGATTTACCCTTTCGACATCCTTATGATACTTGTCATAGCTTAATTCATTCCGGATATAGAGGAAGATGAGGAGGCAGCAGGCTATGCCGATAGCGAATCCGGCAATGTTGATAAAAGAATATCCCTTGTGCCTTTTGATGTTTCTAAACGCCACTTTCAGATAATTTTTAAACATGACAAACCTCCAATGGATGGATTCTTTTATAAACGTGGGGACGGCTTTGATCACTTCCCATAAGAGCCATATTTTTGCCAGTGAAGCACCACGTTCCTGACATATTGACAAATAAATCTCTTCGATATCGCCTGCTCTTTCTTTATATGCTTCCTCATCGAGCACTAATTTAAAGACTATGCTGGCGAATCGCGGAGGAGACTTGCTATTCTTGGCTATTTTTTTTCTTTTGAATTCCATAAGATTTCCTTGGCACCGACCCATATTTTCTGGCGGGATTCATGAGTTTTGATAAGTATTTGTCTTCCTTCTGATGTAACTTCATAGAAATATTTACTCTTGCCTCCTCGTTTTGATGAAGGCTCTCCCTTTGTTCTTTTTACCAACCCTCTTCTTTTCAGGTTTTCAAGAGGGGGATAAATAGAGGCGAAAGACCACTTTTCATTTGCATCTTTAAGGATTTGTTCTCTGATACTTACACCATAAGCCTCATCCTCAAGCTTGAGGATGCTGAGCAGTATGATTTCTTCAGTACGTGATAAGAGTTTCATGTTTTCCTCATTATATAAATATCAAAATACGATATTTATAATAACAGACGTTCAAACAAACAGAAAGGTTGGAAAAATTATTGTTACTACAGTTAGAAGCAAATCAGCTTGTCTGGATAATTCATAAATTATCCAGGCTCCTTTGAATTATTCATACCTGAGCGAATCCACAGGGTTGGCTGTGGTTTAAAGAGATCTGAATAAAAAAAATAGCAACCTTTTTAATCGAATTGACGTTTTTATTATAAAGTCGTACGATATTATCGTACTGAAAGTAAAATAAATTAAGGAGATGTGAATTGAAATTTCTATCCATCAATGAACAGATTTTTCTCATAGCCATATGGTGGCTCAAAGATGAGGCTTATGGAGTCAAAATCAGAGAAAAAATCAAACAGATGACAGGCAGGGCCTATACCTTCGGCACTCTGTACAACACCCTGGATAACCTGGCAAAAAAAGGGTATTTGACTTCCCGGCCGGTTCAAATCCTTAATCAGGCGGGAGGAAACAGAAGGGTCTACTACACGCTCACCAAAGCCGGCCTTGAATCTCTGAATGAAGCCCGGAAACTCCAGAAAGCCATCTGGAAAGATATGGAAGAATTTGCTTTCTGAGAAAAGAAAATGAACACATCTATAGGTCCTTCTCCTCCCCGGCCAGCGGTTTGGCTCGTCAAGCGTCTTGAACGGTACCAAACAGACCATGCCATGGTGGAAGACATGCACGAAGTATTTACCATGATCTGCCGGGAGCAGAGCTATTTTAAAGCCTGTCTCTGGTATTGGGGCCAGTCTTTGGATGCAGTCATCAAAAACACAGTTTTTAATCTTAAATGGAGGTTTGTCATGTTTCGAAATTATTTGAAAATTACTTTTAGAAACCTACGGAGACAAAAATCCCATTCGATGATCAATATTTTTGGATTATCAATTGGATTGGCCTGCACAATTTTAATTTTATTGTTTGTTAAAGATGAGCTTTCATATGACCGATTTCATGAGAATCTCCATTCCATATACCGTCCATTGATCCGCTTTCACAATCCGGATGGGAGTGTGAGATGGCAGGGAGGGGCCGTGCATGTTCCGCACGGGCCGGCTCTAAAAGAGTATTTTCCTGAGGTCAAGCGATATGTCAGAGTTTTTCCTCAGGAATTCATTGTGAAAATTGGAGATCTTATCGAGGAACAGGAGATCACAATGGTCGATGCGGAGTTTTTTGAGATGTTTTCCTTTCCTCTTGTCCAAGGACACCCAGCTTCGGTCTTATCTGATTATTCATCCATTGTGCTCTCTAAATCCTTTGCAAGGAAGTATTTTGGCAGTACGGATCCGGTTGGAAAGACTATGACTTTGATATCAGGCGATCATAGGAACGACTTTGTGGTATCCGGAGTGGCGGAAAATCCTCTTTCCAATTCTTCAGTGACCTTCAATCTGTTGATAAATTTTGAGAGTTTCAGACTGTTTGGAGGCGCGGACAGACTGACAGATTGGTATAGTCTAAAAATGTCATGGAAGACCTATATCCAACTCTTTGACGGGAAAACGGCAGAGGCTATTGAGGAAAGATATCCTGAATTTGCCAAGAAATATTATGCGGCTAACTTTGACCGCGAGATCTACAAGCAGTTTGAAAATTCCCCGGAAAACATCAATCCCATATCTTTCGGCTTGCAGCGGATGAGAGATATTCATTTTGATCCGGGTGCTACAGAAAACGTGAGCCTGCTCCCGGTCACTATTTTGGGAGGGATTGCGTTCATCATCCTTTTTATTGCAGGGATCAATTTTGTCACGCTGTCTATCGGAAATGCCTCAAAACGATTTACCGAACTCGGGATTCGCAAGGTCGTGGGTGCTGAACGCCGGCAGCTTATGCTGCAGTATTGGAGTGAATCAGTGGTTTTGACCGGATTGTCTTTTGTCATAGGTGTTGGACTGGCCTGCATGTTTCTTCCCGCATTCAACCGTGTGACCATGAAATCTCTGCATACAGGTGTTGTTTTTACGCCCCTTAATGTGGGTGTTCTTATCTTACTCACTTTGATCCTCGGACTGAGTGTGGGCAGCTACCCGGCAGTGGTTCTTTCGCGGTTTCATCCTGTGGATATTTTCAGGGGAAAAATGAAAATCAGCGGAAAGAATATTTTTACACGAGTTCTGGTGATTTTGCAGTTTGCATTGTCTGTTTTCTTCATCATTTCGACTATAATACTGGGGCAGCAGATAAATTTCATGGTCAATAAAGACCTTGGATTCAATAAAAATAATATAATCATCGTTAATAATATTGATGGAAAAATATATGACCGATTGAAAAACCGCCTATCCAACATCTCCGGGATCAAAGGGATTACAGGCGCTCTTGCTTCTTTAGATGGGAAAGATAATTATTTCTATGAATTTACTTATCGGGATAAGGAACATGAATCTGTGTGGTTTAATCGTATTGATGAGGATTATTTCAAAACTCTTGAGATCGATCTTCTCCAGGGAAGAAATTTTTCCCAGGAGATGCAAACCGATCCTCTTTCTGTGGTTGTGAATGAAACCTTGATAAAAAGATTTGAAATAACGGATCCGATCGGGCAAAGAATTGAACTAAGTGGCAACTTTTTTCCAATCATCGGGATTGTTCATGATTATCACGTAGATAGAAAAGAAATGGAGATCAGGCCCGCTGTTCATATGTTCAGTTCCGACCATAGGCATTTCACTCGCATGATGATCCGTGTGTCCTCTTCTGAAATATCGGGAATTCTTGCGGAGATACAATTGGCATGGAAAGAATTACAGATAGACAAACCGTTTTCCTATTCTTTCCTGGATGAGGTAATTGGTGCACAGTATCTCAAAGAAAAGAGATGGAATAGAATCGTGGGATATTCATCTGTTTTAGCGGTTGTGGTTGCGTGTCTGGGAGTTTTCGGTCTTACCTCTATCACCATAAGCCGGAGAACTAAGGAAATCGGAATTCGTAAGGTTCACGGCGCGTCTGATTTCAGTGTATTAATGCTTCTTTCTCGTGAGTCAGTGGCTTGGGTGTTGATGGCCAATCTGATCGCTTGGCCTGTGGCAGCATATTCCATGCATAAGTGGCTGCAGAGCTTCGCTTATAAGATCCGTCTTTCGCCGATTATATTTCTGACGGCAGCTTTATTCATGCTTTTAGTGGTGCTGTTGACAACATGGATTCAGACCATCAAAGTTGCCCGTGCCAATCCAGTGGATTCGCTGCGGTATGAATAGCTACTAGTGAGTAAAGATCAAAATATAGGAGAATTTAGAAGGAGGTTATATCCATGAAAAGATTATTCAATATCTTCATTTTGTTTTTCTTTTCTCTCATCGTGCTTCATTTGCCTCTCACTGCTTTTGAGGAAACCAAGGCAGATCCTCTAGAGGATTTCGATTTGTTTGTAACTGAGGTGATGAGAGACTGGAATGTTCCAGGGTTAGCCATTTCCATCGTCAAAGATGGGAAGCTGCTGTATGCCAAAGGGTTTGGTTTTCGGGATGTCGATAGGGGCCTGGAGGTAACGCCAGACACCTTGTTTGCCATCGGTTCCTGTACCAAGGCCTTCACGGCCACAGCCATGGGCATTCTTGTCGATGAAGGAAAGCTCGATTGGGATAAACCAGTGAGAGAGTACCTCCCAACATTCAAGCTTGAAGATCCCTTCGCGACTGACCGTATGACTCCCCGCGATCTGGTCTGCCATCGTTCGGGTTTGCCCCGTCATGATTCGGTGTGGTGGCACTCTTCGGCTTCACGCAAAGAACTCTTCGACCGGCTCCAGTATCTCAAACCCAGCAAGGATTTCCGAACGGTTTTTCAATACCAGAACCTTATGTTCGTGACAGCCGGTTATCTGGTCGGACAGATTGCAGGCGTTTCCTGGGAGGATTTTGTCCAGAAACACATTTTAGATCCTCTCAACATGACAAAAAGCAATTTTTCCGTGGAGATCTCAAAAAAGGCCTCTGACTTTGCACGTCCCTACATGAAAAGGAAAGAAAAGGTCGTAGAAATTCCTTTCCTTAATGTTGACTCCATAGGTCCTGCAGGCTCGATAAATTCCAGTGTCAGGGAAATGGCCAACTGGATTCTGCTCAACTTGAACAAAGGGAAGTTTGGCGATAAACAAATTGTTTCCGAAAACAGCCTCCGCGAGGTGCAGTCTCCCCAGATGATTGCCTCGAAATCCATCTCGGATGAGGAACTGTTTTATTGGATGTATGGGATGGGATGGGAGATTACGTCGTACAGAGGTCATTTGTATCTATCCCACGGCGGAGGCATCGCCGGATTCTCTGGCAGTGTATCCTTGATGCCAAAGGATCAAATCGGAATCTGCGTCCTGACCAACTTCAGAGCGGATCCTGTTCGCGAGATTGTGTCATTTAATGCTTATGACCGTCTCCTCGGTCTTAATGAGGTCCCCTGGAATAAGCGTAATCTGGATCAGAGAAAAAAAGCCCAGGAAAAAGCAAAACAAACAAAAAAAGACTTAGACCGAAAACAAAACACCCAGCCCTCCCATCCGCTTGACGAATACGCAGGAGAATACAGCCACCCAGGTTACGGCCTCTTTTTGATTACCGAGGAAGACGGACAGCTAAAGGCCGTGCACAATTCCATCGAGTATGTATTAAGCCACTACCATTACGAAATTTTTGAGGGGAAGAATGAGAAGTGGGGCATTACGCGGAAGATAGCCTTTTTCTCAGATAAAAAGGGGAATATTTCGAAGATTGCTGTTCAGTTTGAGCCGGCAGTAGATGATATCGTTTTTATACGCAGGCCGTCCGAGAAGATGAGGGATAAGGAGTTTCTGAAGAAATTTGTCGGTGAGTATGTATTCGAGTCTCAAAATGTTCTCATTATCGCTTTAAGAGAAGATAAAACGTTGACTCTGAATGTTCCGGGAAAGCCAGCCTATGAACTGGTCCCTTACAGAGGGATAGAATTTATCTTGAAGGATTGGAAGCGTTACAGCATCGAGTTCGTTCTGGATGAATCCGGGAAAGTGATCGCGCTAAAAAGCAAACAGCCCAACGGCATTTTTACGGCGAAGAAGAAAAGATAAAAGCTCTTTAAAGTGAGGGAGTTTATGCATTTTTTCAGATTTAGAAGTTATCTAAAAATCGTTTTAATAAATATCAAAACCAATTTTAAGGAGGAGTTATGAAAAAGAATTTAATTCTAGTATCAATTTTTTCTCTATTCCCTATATTCGTTTATTCACAGTCATCGGTAAATGCTGGGGATATTATTGAAAAAATCAATAATGGTGTGGAAGTTCACTATGAGAATATCACCATAACAGGCAAACTTGATTTTTCTGCGATTGAAGATGTGATGGAGGATAAAGGCAAGCCATGGTCGGGTTTTCCTAAACTTTATATTTGTCATGTAAGAATTCCAGTAAAATTCTATAATTGTCTATTTAAGGATGATGTTGTGGGTCATATTCATAATGGTAAAGAGGAAATGTATAAGACTGTTTTTTATGATGAAGTCGTATTTGACAGCTGCCAATTTAACGGTGAATTTTCATTTCGTCATTCCGATTTTAAAAAGAGAGTCAGCTTTAAAAATACGGTATTTGATGACTCTGCTGTTTTCAGACATGTAAGTTTTGATGACTCTGCTGTTTTTACGGGATCTTCCTTTAATGATGATATGGATTTCAGACACACAGATTTTAATGGCGATGCTTATTTCGAAGAATCACTATTTGAACATGATGCAGACTTCAGACATACTAACTTTTGTGGAAAAATTGAATTTGATAAAGCCATATTCAATAGAACTGCAGATTTTGGACACACAGATTTTCCCAAACGTCCGGATTTTTCAGATGTGAATTTTTTTGGGCGTGCTGATTTCAAGCATGCAAATTTTAAAAATGGAGTTGATTTCAATAAAGCAGTTTTTAACAGTCTGGCTGATTTTGGTTATACACATTTTGAGGAACCGGTTAATCTTGATAAGGTGGAATTTAACGATGATCTTGATTTTTGTCATTCAACTCTCGGCAGCAGCTCAATAATAAAATATTTGTTTAAAAAGAAAAAAAGGACCACACCGTAATGTCATCACGAGGAGCGAAGCGAGCTGTGATCTCATTGTGCTTCGTAACCAGATGAGATGGCTTCATCACTTCGTTCTTCGCCATGACATAGTAATCTTGACTCGTGAATAATCCAGGATAATCTGTATTATTCATAAAGTTGCCAACCTTTTGACTATCCTTTGCGTCTAGTATATAAATGCAATTTGCATATTAATGAAAGGAAATATCAATGATACTCTTATCCAGGGCCGAAGAAATCATTCTCTTAGCTGTTTATAAACAGAGAGGCAATGCCTATGGAGTGACCATAAGGGAACAGATTTATAAAGATATCAGAAGGCATTGGTCCTTTGGCGTCATTTACAAAACTTTGAAGAAGATGAAAGCTAAAGGATATGTCGAAAAGATCTCGAGTGCTCCTGTTTCAGAGCGGGGGGGACGAAGAAAATACTTTTACGAACTCACTCCTGAAGGCATCTCTGCTCTGGAAAAAATAAGGAGTGTGCATTCTTCTCTTTGGAATGGGATTCGAATGCTGTCAATCGAACAGAAGGCCAAGTAATGAAAAATAAAAAAAAGAATCCTCCTTTTATTCCCTATATGCTGCTCAGGATTTTACTTAGGGGAGAGGATTTTTATGAATTCACTGAAGATATCCATGAAGTCTATCGATACATGATGGGGAGCAAGCCGGGACAGAGGACAAAGGCCTGGTACTGGTTCAGAGTCTTGGAATCCATCCCAGGAATCATTATGGATAAAATCTACTGGAGATTCCTTATGTTTAAAAATTATTTGAAAATTTCCGTTAGAAATATGAAAAGACACAAAGGGTATTCATTTATCAATATTGCAGGCCTTGCGATAGGTATGGCAGCATTCCTTTTGATTTCCTTGTACGTGCAGCATGAACTGAGCTTTGACAGGTATCATGAGAATGCGGGCAGGATATTCCGCGTGATAAAAGAAGAGGGAAGCAGTACGGGAAATGACCGGTCAGCATTTATTCACAACGCTTTGGGCCCGGCTATGGTCGAGGATTTTCCCGAAGTCATCCGAACGGCAAGGATTTTCAGGTGGCATGTCGGCGAGAAATTTTTTTCTGTCGGTGATAAGGGTCTCTATGAGAGTCTTTATTATGCGGATCCTGCCTTTTTTGAAATATTCTCGATTCCATTTTTAAGCGGGAATGCTGCAACAGCTTTGACCGAGCCCCATTCCATTGTTATGTCGGAACGACTGGCGAGAAAACACTATGGAAATAAGAATCCTGTGGGAAAAATATTAAACCTTCAAGAAGGATCTGAACAAAATGCCTATAAGATTACGGGTGTTTTTAAGGACATGCCGGAAAATTCTCATCTCAGGATGGATTTGGTCACACGACTTGATGAAGACACTTTGCAAGCAGCAGGTGCCTCTCACACCTATGTTCTTCTGAGCAAAGGGAGTGATCCCGAAAGGCTTGAACAAAAGCTGCCAGCCCTGGTAAATAAGCATGATCTCCGCCGCTCATCTGAGGAGAATGCTGACGACAGGTACTTTCTTCAACCTATGACATCCATTCATCTGCATTCCCATCTTAGTGACAACACCCAGTATAGTGATTATTCTGACATCAAATACATATATATCTATTCGTCCATTGCCTTGTTGATTCTGGTTGTTGTTTGTCTGAATTACTGGAACTTATCAGCGGCCCGGTCTTTTCAGCGGTTTAAAGAAGTCGGGATTAGAAAGGTTGTGGGAGCGGACAGGAGGGTATTGATTAAACAGTTTCTGGGTGAATCTCTTTTGGTAACGATATTAGCTCTGGCAGCTTCAGTTGTCCTGGTCGTTATGTTCCTCCCGGTTTTTAAAAATATAATAGGAGTGAAGCTCAGTCTTGATCAGATGGGGAATATTAAATTTTTTCTTGTGATTGTTTTGGCCGTTATTTTTGTCGGCATTGTCGGAGGAGGCTATCCGGCTTTACACCTGTCTTCATTCAGGCCTTCAAATATATTGAAAGGCACATCAAAGAACAGTTTAAGGGGAAACTTGTTGAGAAATATTCTGGTTATCACACAGTTTTCGATCGCTATCATTATTATCATCAGCACACTTGCCATCAAACATCAGATCAATTTCATTAACAAAAAAGATATGGGTTTTGACAGGGAACAAATTTTAGTGTTGAGCAAGGTTAAGTATCATGAGGAAATCCGGGGAAATGAAGAGAGCATTAAAACAGAATTGAAAAGAAATCCGAATATTACGGCTGTATCCTGCTCAGCAGATCTGCCTAATTCCATTATTTCAAGAGGAAGAATAGATTTGCTGGATAAAAATACGGGTGAGCCGGTGCCTTTCAATATCTATACGGTCGATCATGATTTTGTGGCCCTTTACGGGATGGAGATTGTACAGGGCAGGAATTTTTTAAGAGATTTTCATTCTGATTCCATAAGAGAAGTACTCATCAATGAAACAGCAGCAAAAGTCATTGAGGAGGAGTCGCTGATAGGGAAGGAATTCAACTTCTGGGGCAGCCAAACCGGAAGAGTCATAGGGGTCGTCAGGAATTTTCACTCACGCCCTTTGCGTTATCAAATACCCCCGACATTTATAGCTCTGTATCCTGAACATACCAACTACATTTCCATCAAAATAAATACCGTCAATATTCCTGAGACCATATATTATATAAAAGGAACAATGAAAAAATTCGCCCCGCATTATGAGTTTGATTATCATTTTTTCGATGAAATATTCGATAGAGATTACCAGAATGAAAGGATGATGGGGAAGATTTTCAGTTATTTTATGCTGCTGTCTATCATCATTGCCTGTATGGGACTCATAGGCATTTCTACTTTATCCGCTGAACAGCGCATTAAGGAAATAGGGATCAGGAAGGTCCTTGGAGCGTCGATTCCGGGTATTGTGGGCCTTCTTTCCAGGGATTTTACCAAATGCGTTCTCTTCGCCAACATCATTGCCTGGCCGGTCGCCTATTTTATCATGCACAGTTGGCTCCAAAATTTTGCGTATAGGGTAAACCTCGGGATAGGAATTTTTATACTTTCCGGCCTGGCAGCCCTGGCGATTGCCCTGATTACCGTCAGCTATCAGACTATTAAGGCCGCCACAGCCAATCCGGTCGATTCGCTGCGGTATGAATAAAGTGCAATGAAAAAAATGCCAACCTTTTTGATGTCTTTTGCGTCTTTGTATATAAATGCAATTTGCATATAAATAGAGAGAGGTCCGAATGAAAATTAAATTTCTTTCTATATTATTTTGCCTTATCCTTCTTCCTCCCGTTCTTGCTCAAGACAAACCTTCAACGGAGCAAAAAGTAGTCCTTGCCATTCGGGCAAGCGAACCAATCACTATTGACGGTGTACTGAACGAGGAAGCCTGGCAGCAGAGAGGATACTCGGACTTTATCCAATCCGATCCCATAGATGGGGCTCAGCCTTCCGAAAAGACAGAGGTATGGATCGCTTATGATGAAAGAAACCTTTATGTTGCTGTGCGCCTATATGACTCTGAAGCGGAGAAAATCGTTCGCCGGTTGGGCAGGCGGGATGATGACGTGGACTCAGACTGGTTTGTGTTTGCTGTTGATCCTTATTTTGACCGCCGCAGCGGATACCAGTTTGCTGTGAATCCAGCCGGTTCTATTGTGGACTTTACACTTTTTAATGATGAATTGGAGGATGATACCTGGGATGGAGTATGGGAAAGCCGTGCTTCGGTCGATGATGAAGGCTGGAGTGTCGAGATTAGGATCCCTTTTAACCAACTGCGTTTTCCAAAAAAGCAAGAATATATCTGGGGGGTGAATTTTCGAAGGATTATTCTCCGGAATAACGAACGCATGGGATTCGTTTGGATACCCAAAGAAGACAGCGGGTATGTCTCGCATTTTGCCAGACTTGAAGGGATCAAAGATATCCATCCCGGCAGACATATCGAATTCCTGCCTTATACGGTGGGGCAAGCCCAATTCAGTCCCAGGGAGGAGGGAAATCCTTTCCAAACAGGAGAAGAATATACGGGAAACGCAGGATTTGACCTCAAACTGGGACTTAAAAGTAATTTGACTCTGGATGCAACCATCAATCCTGATTTTGGACAGGTGGAGGTGGATCCTTCTGTGATCAATCTCAGTGCTTTTGAAACTTACTATGCTGAGAAGAGGCCTTTTTTCATTGAAGGGGCTAATATATTCAATCAGTTTGGCCAGGGTGGTGCCACTGACCAGATGGGCTTGAGCTGGTCTTATCCGACTTTTTTTTACAGCCGGCGTATGGGACGATCTCCCGGAGGTTCTGTCACAGGGGCGGGATATAGTGATTCCCCTGACCGGACGACCATACTCAGTGCTCTCAAACTGACCGGTAAGATCGGAGAAGGCTGGAATATCGGATCCATAAATGCTCTGACAGCCCGGGAGTATGCTGAGATCGATTATCTTGGGGAAAGAAGCAAGCAAGAAGTGGAGCCCTTCTCTTATTATGGAGTGTTCAGGACTCAAAAGGAATTCAATGAGGGCAAGCAGGGTGTTGGCTTTATTGCGACTTCTGTTGTTCGAGATTTAAGGGATGAGGTTCTCAAAGGGCTTATGAACCGCCGCGCTTTCAGCCTGGGATTGGATGGATGGTCATTCCTGGATAATAATAAAACTTGGGTTTTGAGCGGCTGGTTCGGGGCCACGCATGTTATGGGGAGCAAAGAAGAAATATTGGATTTGCAGAGATCATCCCTTCATTATTTCCAGCGGCCTGATGCCGCTCATCTTCATATGGACTCCGAGGCAAACTCTCTAAGCGGATGGGGAAGCCGTGTCTCTCTTATCAAACAAAAGGGACGTTTTTGGTTCAATACGGCTTTAGGGATTCTTTCCCCGGGATTTGATCCCAATGATATAGGATTCCAATTTGGAAGTTCGGATATCATCAATTATCATGTGCTTGTGGGATACTTGTGGCCGCATCCGGGAAAGATTTTTCGTAATGTTTTTCTTTACACAGGTTCTTTTCGAAATTATGACTTTGGAGGAAATAAATTCTGGGATGGATACATTTTTAGAACAAAGGGACAATTCCTGAATTATTGGGAGTTTAAAACCCTGTTTACATATAATCCTGAGACTGTCAGTAAGAATTTGACCAGAGGAGGACCTCTTGCCATTGTGCCTTCCGGTTACCAGGTAGATTTTGAAGTATCAACCGACAGCCGGAGAGCACTTGTGTTATCAATCAATGAAAGCCTTTACAACCGTCCTGATGAAGGATACGAGTGGCAGGGGAATCTTTCACTGAGTATAAAATCAGGCAGCAACTTTAGTTTCTCGTTCGGGCCGGGTTACTCTGTAAGAAATATGGACCTTCAGTGGGTTTCCAATTTTGAAGACTCCACCATGACGGATACGTTCGGAACCAGGTATGTGTTCGGCAGCATATTCCAGAGGACGATTTCGGGCGAGATCCGGTTAAACTGGATTTTCACACCTCGTCTGAGTCTTCAGGCCTATGTTCAACCCTTCATTGCTGTGGGAGAGTATGATGAGTTTAAGGAACTCGCCAGGCCAAAAAGTCATGAATACAACATTTACGGAGAAGGCGGATCCACAATATCCTTTCAAAACGGGGCCTATGTTGTGGATGCAGATGGGCCTGAAGGATCGGCCCTGCCTTTTTCCCTTGATAACCCTGATTTTAACCTGAAATCTTTGAGGGGAACCATTGTCCTGCGCTGGGAATACCTGCCGGGATCAACATTTTATTTTGTATGGACCCAGAACCGTGCGGATTATGCTCATCCCGGAAGCCTCGATCTGGAAAGGGATATGAGGGACTTGTTTTCAGCTCCGGGGGACAATATATTTTTGATAAAAATTTCTTACAGATGGAATATATAGTGTGGTGATCACGGTTTAATGATGATTATAAAAAAGGAGAGTTTTAAATGAAAAAATCAATCGTTTTTTTGATGATTCTTGGTATTCTTTGTCTCAGTGAACTCGGATTTTCAGAAATCAAAAGCCATCGCTGTTCGTCTTTTATGCTCAAAAAGGAGCCTTTTCTGCTGTATGGGCATAATCTGGACAGTGATGAGCCTACTCCCGGGATGGTTTACATCAATAAGAGGGGAATTCTGAAAAAAGGATGCACGCTTAAAGAAGTGACCACTGTTGAACATCTCGATCCCTCAACACTTATCTGGATCTCTCGATTTGGTTCCGTGACATTTGGTCAGTTGGGGGCCAATTTTCCCGACGGAGGCATGAATGAGGTCGGCCTCTTTGTCTGGGAAATGTCCCTGATGAACACAACGTTCATCCAGGATAAAACGCTTCCCAAGCTATTTATGATGCATTGGATGCAGTATGTTCTGGATAATTGTTCCACAGTAGAGGAGGCTATTCAATGCGCCTATTCCATTGCCATGGATGGCTGGAACTGGCATTTTTTTGTGGCGGACCGGGAGGGGAATTGCGCCAGTATCGCCTTTATCCTGGGACATCCGGTCATTCACACTGGTGGAAACATGCCCGTTCCCGTGCTCGGCAACACACCTTATGCCGATGAAATGGAACGGCTTAAATATTATCAGGGTTTTGGAGGCAGTTATTCTGCATCCCTCGAAGATATGGCTGTTCCCAGGTTTGTCCAGGCCGCCCGTCTTTTAAAAGAATACCAGATCAACCAGCCGGCTGTGGATTATGCTTTTCGAGTATTGAAACAGATGTGGCGGGCTGTTCCGTCCAAATGGTCCGTGGTCTGTGACCCTCTTGAAGGGAAAGTGTATTTCCGGACGGATCAGAGCCCGGAAATCAAGCATTTCTCTCTGAAAGCATTCGACTTTTCCAATCAGACTCCTGTCCAGAGCCTTGATATTGATTGTGACAAAGCAGGAGACGCTGCTCCGTATTTTACCGATCATACTGCGGATAAAAATCATAAGGAGATCGAAAGGCTTTTGACCTCCTGGTGGGATCCTGATGATATGCCGGAGGGATGGACAGACATGACCACGTTGATCGATAGATTCTCTTCTTATTATGGGAAACCGGTTCTCAAAAATTCCTGGGACTTTGAAGGAACCTGGAAAGGAACGGCAGTGATTGCCGATGGCGATCCTTTCCCGGATACAAATGAGTGGGAAATTACGATTCAGTGTAAAGACGGGGGAGTTTTCGGAGTGATCACGGATTCGGCAGGGAAACTTCATAAAGAGCCGTTGGATCATTTCGTTCTCAATGGCCGGAGATTGTCATTTACTTTTCGCCTGCCTTATTATTCACCTTACCGCAAACAGGATATTTATTTTGTCTGCAAAGTTGACTCTTACCTGGAGAACGGCGGGATGAAGGGAAGCTTTTACCTTTTCAGGCAGATGTATGGAGAGCCGGGACGGATTTCTCTTCAGAAGCAGAAGTGAGAATGAATACAATATTTATGTCTGTCAATTTTATCATTACAATTTTTTTTCAGAGGGCTTAGAGCGGGTCAAATTAATGAGCTGCAGTCGATTTTTAACGCCTATTTTTTGAAAAATATTATACAAATGGTATTTGACCGTATTTGGGGAAATAAAAAGCTCGTCCGCGATTTCTTTGTTGGTTTTTCCTCGAATGACGCGTTCGATTATTTCTCTTTCTCTTTTTGAAATATTGTGTTCCGAACAGATTTGGTCGAGATCAAGGTCCTTTTGGGCCTGGGAATGCCGGTATCTTTTCCATGCGAAAAAATTGATCACTATAAATATTAAAATAACGATACCAAGAACGATTCTGAACCATACTCTTTTCCACAGAGGAGGAAGAATCTTAATATCTACGGAAATTCCCTTCTCGTTCCAGATGCCGTCGTTATTTGTTCCCTTTACTCTCAGTGTATAAAGACCCGGCTTTAGATCAGAAAGAGCAACATGCCTTTTGGTCCCCAGTAAGGTCCAATCGTTGTCCCGGCCTTCCAGCATATAAGCATACCGGTTCTTTTGCGGCCGGTGAAAATCCATGGCAGCGAATTCAAACGTGAGAGAACCCATCTTATGGGATAGGACAATTTTTTCTGCTTGGCTTATGTGTTTTTTCAGCGGAGAATCAGCTCCGAGCTTAACGGGCTGCCCAGAGACCTGGAAGTTGGTAAAGACAAGGGGAGGGATGTACTTGTTCTCGATTATTTTTTCCGGATAAAAATAATTCAGGCCATTTATTCCCCCGAAAAACAGCTGACCTTTTCGGGTCTTTAAAGACGCCCCGATTTTAAACTCATTACTTTGAAGTCCGTCACTTACATCATAATTAATGAAGGTTTCTGATTGAGGATTGAATTTTGAAAGTCCGTTTAAAGTGCTGATCCAGAGGTTACCCTGGTTATCTTGAAGGATCCCTTGAACGATATTGTCCGCCAAGCCATCTTTTTTATGAAAATGAATAAAGGTATTGGATTCTGGATTGAATCTATTCAATCCGTTTCTGGTGCCAATCCATAGGATTCCGTGTTCTGATTTATCTTCTATAAGGCAGGTGACATTATTATTGCTGATACTCTCGGGGTTCGAGGGGTCATTTTTGTGCTGAACAAAGGAGTTATCTTTTTGGCTAAATCGGTTAAGCCCTCCGCCAATAGTGCCTACCCATAATCTTTCTTTTTGATCTTCGTAAATAGCGGTAATTAAATTGCCTCCTATGCTGTGGTCATTTTCAGGATTATTTTTGTAAAGGATAAAAATGTTCTGCTTCCGGTCAAATTTGTTGAGCCCATAACTGGTTCCGATCCAGAGATTTCCGGACCGGTCTTCATAGATGACTCCGACATAATCATTGCTGATGCTTTGGGGATTATCAGGGTCATGAACAAAGTGGGTGAATTGCTCCTTTGTGCGGTCAAATTTATTAAGGCCTCCTCCGTAAGTTCCGATCCAGAGTATGCCAAAAAGGTCTTCATATATTCCCATGATTATATTGTTGCTCAGGCTTAAGGGATCGGAGGGATCAGATATATAATGGGATATTTCCGGTACGCTCTGGTCAAATCTGTTTAATCCGTATTCGGTTCCGATCCAGATTATGCCTTCTCTGTCTTCATATAGAGACCAGATAAGGTTGTTACTCAGTTCCAGAGGGGTTGAATGGCTGTTTATATGATTGAAATTGCTCCCCTGAAAAGTCACTTTATTAAGTCCTCCTCCGAGTGTTCCTATCCAGAATATACCTGAACGGTCGCAACAGAGGGATCGAATATCATTTTGGCTTAAACTGTAAGATTGTTTCTGATTGGCCGTATAATAGGAGAACGTTTCCTCGTCTCGATCAAATCGAGCCAGTCCTGAAAATGTCCCTAACCATAACATTCCTGATTGATCTTCACAGATAGGTCTTATGGATTCATGACCTATGGTATGGTTGCCTTCTTGTTTGGATGGATATCGGTGAAACGTCATTTCGTTGAGGTCCATTCCGTTCAATCCGTCAGAAGTCCCGATCCAGAATTCACCCCGGCTGTCAGAATAAAGGGAGAGGATCGTATTATGGCTGAGGCTGCGGGGGTCATCAGGGTCGTGAAAATAGCGGGCAAAAGTGCCTTTCTCCCTATCGAATCTATTGAGACCGTTTTCAGTCCCGATCCAGAGAGCTCCGGTGGAATCTTCACATATAGAGTTTATATTGTCATGACTGAGGCTTGCGGGTTCATCAGAGTCGTGAAAATAGCAGGTAAAAATGCCTTTTTCCCTATCAAATCTATTGAGCCCGTGAGCTGTACCGACCCAGAGGATGCCGAACCGGTCCAAATAAATGGAAAACACAACGTCATTACTGAGGCTGGTCGAATCATCAGGCTCGTTTTTATAAGCATTAAATAGCTCCTTTGCTTGGTCAAATCTGTTCAATCCGTTTTCGGTGCCTATCCAGAGATCTCCGTTGATATCCTCTTCCATTGAGTAGATTCGATTATTGCTTAAGCCATCGGGAATAGGTGGATTGTAATAATATGTGGTGATGGTGTAACCATCATACTTGTTGAGCCCGTTAAGTGTTCCAAACCACATTATTCCTTTACTGTCCTGCAGGATTGTAAGTACTGAGCTGTGGGATAGGCCTTGTTCAAGAGAAAAGTGTTCAAATATCAAAGACTGATCATATGAATACAGAAACAAGGGAACGGCAAGAAAAATCAGGATGAGAACAAAAATGTTTTTCATCATATTCCCTAATTGTATTTGAAAATACAGATATAAGGAGATTATAGAATATGTCAAGCCTTTTCTCAACTGGAGGCATCATGAGCCAAACAGAAGTCTGGGTTTGAAAACCATACTTTATTCATATTGTAACCTGTCTTCATTGTGATTAATCTTGTAATAGTTTGCCGGTTCTTGTAGTAAGTATTCTTGTAAATCTCAACGGCGGTAGCCTTTTTATTTCGCTTTTCTGAAAGCAATCGAATTAAAAAACAAGTCTGTTGAATGGAGGAGTGACTCATGGGAAAAGTCAGATTTCTATCAAAGACTGATATCGAATCATTGATTGACTTTAAGAACACTATAGATGTGGTTGCAGAAGCATTTGCCGCCTACCAGGAGGGAAACACTCTTCTCCCCCCGGTACTGAATATGTATATGGGGAAAGTTCGAGGTGAGCTGCACATAAAATCCGCTTATGTTGAGTCAATGAATCTGATTTCAACCAAGTTGATAACAGCCTTTTATAATAATCCCCAAACACATAATCTTCCTGTGGGAATGGGATTTATTTTCCTGGCCGATGGGAACACAGGACTTCCCTTAGCTGTAATGGACTCTTCCTGCATAACCTTTTTCAGAACCGGTGCCTCAGGAGCTCTTGGTATTAAATACCTGGCCAGGAAAAATGCATGTGTCGGCGCCATGATCGGTGCGGGAACGAACGCAAGATATCAACTGCGAGGGCTTGCGCATTTTCGTGAGATGAAGGAGGTCCGAGTCTTTGATATCAACAGGGATGCGGCAGGAAGATTTGCTCGGGAGATGGCAGAGGAACTGATGTTGAATATACTCGTTTTTGACGGTCCCCGGGATGCAGTTGAAGGGGCAGATGTGGTGATAACCTGCACACCGGCGACAAGTCCTGTAATCAGGAAAGATTGGATTTCGCCCGGAACACATATTAATGCGATGGGGGCTGACTGTAAGGAAAAACAGGAACTGGAGGAAGCCCTCTTTGAAGGGGCGAAGATTGTGGTGGATAACAAAAACCAGTGTCTTGAGTTCGGTGAGTGCGGGAAAGCAGTAGCAAAGGGTGTCATAGCGGCCGATGATATATACGCGGAGATCGGGGAACTGATTTCTATGAAAAAACAGGGAAGAATCGATGAGGATGAGGTAACCATCTATGATGCAACCGGAGTAGCTATTCAGGATTTAGCTGCCGCTAGCCTGATTTATAAGCGAGCAGAGGAACGCAGTGTCGGGCAATTGGTTGAGCTTTAATGATTTGCAGTAACACAAAGATATTGAAAAAATTCAAACGGAATATAAAAGGAGGATTCTTATGCCGCGTTTCTTTTTTGTTTTAAGCATTTTGTTCATTTCATCAATTATCTTGATGAATAGCACTCAAGTTATTGATGCAGAGGAGTTAATCCGTTCGGATTCAGATTCTCTCATATCAGTCAGATATTTTACCGAGAACAAAAAAGTCATCCCTCTCTGTTACAGCTATGGTAATTTGTGGGTAACCAGCATAAAACTTCCTGATATGGTCATCACGAACAGGAGCGATAAGCCGCAGACACTTCATGAGATAGAAATAACAGGAAGGGGCAACAATCAAAGTCTGGTTTCATATGAACTGAGAAAGGAAGATATGGCCGCACGCATAGAAAGGACAGGCTTGACGGTTAACAGCCTTCGAGAAAACGGAGAACTAGAAAGGATTAAGCCTCTGTTCGGGAAAATGTATATTCCTGAAAAAGGTTTCACGGGTTCTGTTGAGCTGAATCCGTCTGATAGCATTTGCCTTCCCCTTTCCCGCCTTCTTTATTTTCATTACATTGGAAGCCATAGAATCGACGATATCCTATTGAATTTTGTGTTTAAACACGATGATAAAAAAGAATCGGTTGCTTTCCCAGTCAAATTGACTCCTTATAAAAACAAAGGAAGTTACATATTTCCCCTCAAAGGATCGCTTTGTATGGTCAATCTGCCTACAAATTTTATTGAACACAGAATGAGCACAAGAGAGGAATTCGCGGTGGATATTATTGATATGAGATTGAACGATGATGGAAACTTATCAAGTTCATTAACGGGAAATCCGACAAAACTTTCGGATTTTTTTATTTTTCATAGAAATGTGATGGCTGTTGGTGACGGAACAGTCGTTGAAACGGGGGAACGTTTTCCGGAATCGAGAATGAGGGACCCAAGCAAATATACAAATGAGTATTTCCAGAAATTAAGAAAAGAATTAACACCAAAAATAGGATTTATAAATTTCTCGCATGGCAATTATATTATCATTGACCATCATAATGGTGAATTCAGTTTCTACGGACATTTGAGCGAAGGAACCCTTCAGGTAAAAAAGGGGGATCAAGTAAAAAAAGGAGATGTTATCGCTCAGGTCGGCAATACAGGACACTCCACTGAACCACATTTGCATTTTCATCTAATGGATTCGCCAAATGTGCTCGAGGCAAACGGTTTGCCCGTCATGTTTGAAAACATTCCCATAGAATACCTGAGTTTTGACATTACAGAATCAAACTCTCTGGTTAGTTCTGAGTACTTTTATATTTATATTAATCAACTAGAAAAGTAAGTTTAGGAGGAAAGAAATGAGAATTAAAGTCGGATGTATCATTTTCCTTTCCATCTGCCTATTATCTGCATATGGAGAGGTAAGTAAGAAGGAATCGGCGGCAGATACGATTACAGAGGCTGAACTAAGGGATCATGTCTTTTTTCTTGCCTCGGATTCTCTTGGCGGAAGAGTATTGGGCACTCCCGGATATAAAATCGCAGCAGAATACGGAGAAAGTCAATTTAGAGCCGCAGGTTTGAAAACTGTGTTTAAGGATTCTAATGGGGAGGACTCTTTTCTTCAGGAAATTCCGTTTGTGAAAATATCGGCAAAAGCGGAATCTCAACTTGCGGTGAGGACTCCGGGAGGAGTGTTTCATTTTCCACATGAGGATAACCTTATCTGGAGACGGCATAATACCTTTGAGGTTTTTTCAAAACCCCTTCCTGTGTTTTTTGTTGGATATGGTATTGAAGAACCTGAATACGGCTGGAATGATTTTAAAGAGCTCGATATAGGAGGCAAGATTGCTATCGTTCTTGTGGGAACTCCAACCCAGGATGGCAAGCCACTCCTGCCGGAGAAGGTTAATAAAAAATATGCTGGTATATCAGGGATATCCAATAAGATCAGTTATCTGAAGGCAAGAAATCCCAAGCCGGCAGCATTGTTGTTTGTTGAAAATCCTGGTCTCACAAAAATATGGAAAAAACTGCCTTCTCTGCTCACTCATCCCTATTATCAATTGGAATATGAATATGAAGAAGCGTCCTCGTCTAATAAAATAGATACGTTGATAATCAGGTGCGAGATGGGAGAGGCCTTGTTCAAAGGCAGCTCATATAATCCATTCGGATCAGAGGAAATAGATTTAGCCGCATACAAGACTTTTGAGCTTGAGGGAGTTGAATTAATTCTGGAGGTCCATGAAACCATAGAAACGATCCTCTCATGGAACGTTGTGGGAATGGTTGAAGGAACAGATCCTGAATTAAGGAATGAATACGTTACTGTTGGTGCGCATTTGGATCATATCCCACCACAGGATGGGCAGATTTGTAATGGCGCAGATGACAATGCAAGCGGGAGTGCGGGAGTCCTTGAAATCGCTGAAGCTGTTGTAAAGAATCCATCGAGAAGACCCGTCATCTTTGCACTTTGGGCCGGGGAAGAACTTGGAACGGAAATTATGGGATCTCGATATTTTGTTAGAAATCCACCTGTTCCTTTGAGTCAGATCAAAGTAAATGTCAACCTCGATATGATTGGAAGGACTTATCCAGAATTTAAAGAAACCAGGGCTCATCTTGTGCTGGGTTTTGAAAGCACTTTACCTGCTTTTAAAGAGATCGTGGACAGAGTGAATGCTGCGACGGTTAACTGGCCTCTTGCTTATTTTAATGACGAGGGAAGCGATCATGCAAGTTTTCATGAAAAAGGCATCCCCGCATTTTATTTTTGCAGCGGTGTCAATGAAGTTACGCATACTCCGAAAGACGAAGCTGAAATAATTGACTATGAAAAAATGGAAAAGGTTGCGCAGCTTGCCTATTGGGTTGTTATGGAACTCGCAAACAGAGGTGAGTTTCCGAAGATTAATAAAGGATCATAAAGAAGATTAAAATGCGGCGCGACTGGATATATTGTTTGTTCATCATGTTCCTCATTACGGTCAGTCAATCTCTCGCATATGAAAAGAAGGCGAGCTGGGTAACTCCCGAAGTAAAAAGGATGATTGATTGCCTCATGGATAATGAAATTATTTTTGGCATGGCCATCGGAGTGGTTACCAAGGAAGGGGAGGAAATCTACTGCATCGGAAAAACCGCAGGGGAAGGAGGCAAAGAAATAGACAAGGATACTGTCTTCAGATTAGGATCAACTACCAAAGGATTTACCGGGATACTATTTGCCGATTTAGTTTTGAAAAAAAAGGTCATCCTGAATGATCCCTTGGATAAATTTCTGCCTAAGTCTGTCAAGGTGCCGGAAAGAAAAAACCGGAAAATAAAGTTCATTGATTTAGTGACTCATTCGTCAGCTTTACCTGTAAGATCCACTGATTTTAATATACTTGCAAATGAGGATTACACGCTTGACCAACTTTATCTGAATCTGTCAACTATTGAACTTGAATGGGATATTGGAAAAAAGTACAGCTATTCCAGTCTGGGAGCATCTTTGGTAGGTCATGTGGTATGTTTAATAGAGAAAAAAACTTATTCCGAGGTTCTTAAGGAGAAGATTTGTGATGAACTGGGGATGAAATCTACGGATGTCATATTAACTGAGGATATGCAGCAAAGAATCTCAAAGGGACATGATCAAAGGAAGCCGGCAGTCTGGTTATATATTCCCGATGTCTTTTCTCCCAGTGGTTCAATAAGCACAACAATAGGAGATATGCTGAAATTCTTAGAAGCCAATCTCGGATTGACTGATTCTCCAATAAAAGATGCGATGAAATTATCTCACGGGAAATTAAGGGATTATGATGACCGAAGTTTAGGTATGTTTTGGAGACATTTCGATAAAGAAGGAAAAACCTACATTGGGCATAGTGGTGATACTTTTGGATTTAGTGCCTATGTTGGTTTTGATAAAGAAAAGACCGTCGGAGTTGCTGTATTATCCAATGGCAAAATGGGCGTAAAGGAAATTGCTTTTCATATCATGTCCGGAGGAAAGTACAAACTTAAGATTGAAAATATTCTTCGCTATTATTATGAATAATATGTGAAGGATTAAAAGGTTTCCTTTATTAAAAAAAAGCCCTTCTATCTGAGGACAGACGATGAAACTGAGAAGAAAAATTTTCTTAAAATCATGTTTGGTGTGTATGATTTCTTTTTTTCTTGCTGGATATGTTTTAAATGCAGAAGCAGCGAAGGAAAAATGTGCTCAAGTTGACAGGCTGTTTTCACCGTGGGACCATCCGCAGTCTCCGGGTTGTGCGCTTGCTGTTGTTCAAAATGGCCGGATCATCTATAAGAAAGGATATGGGCTGGCAAATTTGGATCATGATGTGAAGATCACACCTGCGACCGTATTTCGCATCGGCTCGATTTCAAAGCAGTTCACAGCAGCTTGTATTCAGATCCTTCACAGGGAAGGAAAATTATCTCTTGATGACAATATCCGCAAATATATACCTGAGATGCCTGAATATGAATGGCCCATAACCATCCGGTATTTGATACACCACACAAGCGGGATCCGTGATTATGAATGGCTTCAATATTTCAGAGGAGAACACAGCGACAAGGCAGAACACAGCAATGAGGATATCATCGAGCTGGTCTCCCGTCAGAAAGGACTGGAGTTCAAGCCCGGAGAACAGTTCAGCTACTGCAACTCAGGATACACTCTCCTGGCAACCATTGTTGAAAGGGTCTCGGGTGAGCCTTTCTCTCAATTTGTGAAAGAAAGAATATTTGATCCTTTGGGAATGAAGAATACTCTCATATATGATGACAACACAATGATTATCAAGAACAGGGCCGTAGGATACTCCAAAAAAGATGATGGATTTGTAGTGAATGAGACATTGAACGAAAGCACGGGAGACGGAGGTGTTTTTACGACAGTGGAAGATTTTTTTCTCTGGGACCAGAATTTTTATAAGGATAAAATTAGCGGTCCCGGTTTTATAAAGAGCCTCCTGCAGATAGGGGAGCTGAATGATGGAAATCCGGCTGGATATGAAAAAGAAGGCATAAAATTTGAGTATGCTTTTGGACTGACCATCTCCAGATACAGAGGCCTCAGGACAATAAGCCACGGCGGCGCCTACGTGGGATTTCGTGCGGCTTATTTGCAGTTCCCTGACCAGCGTTTTTCTGTCATATGCCTTGGCAATCTTTCTCAATTTGATCCTATGAGCCTGTGCTATCAGATCGCCGAATTATTCCTTGATGATGACTTTGCTGAAAGAAAAGAACCGGTTCCAAATGAGAACCCCACTGCAGAGGAGATTAAGGAGGGGAGGGAAGATCTCACTACCGAGCAGCTCAATGTTTATACCGGGGAATATTACAGTGAAGAGCTTCAGGCGTTTTACTCTATTGGTGTTAAAGAGAAACATCTGGTTTTTACTCATGTCAATCCACCGACTGCTTCGCCTTTGTATACAAACGGCACAGATGTCTTCTTTTTTTCTGGATTTGAGTTGAGATTTATGAGAGATACAAAAGGAGAGGTTACAGGATTTACCTTTCAATCAGGTAAAGGTGTGAAAAATATTTTTTTTGAAAAGATTCGCTGACAATATCAAGCTTGAAAGTGAAGATTGAATTGTTCCGGCGAGAAAGGACAACCAAATGGTAAAAAATGAGGGTGATCGGCTGAGACGGGTTATTGTCTGTTCCCCAAGGACAGAGTATTTTGATATAGACAGCGGCGCAGAACACAATATCTTTGAGGCTGCGGATAAAAAAACGGCCATGAAGCAGCATGAAGAACTGCGAAAAACAATAAAGGATTTCGGTGCGGAAGTAACGGATATGGAAGAGATGCCCGGACATCCTAATTCGGTGTTCACACGGGATATGGCCATATCAACTCCTTATGGTTACATCAAGACCCGGATGGGTATCGAAACACGGAGAGAAGAAGAGGGTTGGATAGCGAAATACTTGGATGATATGGGTGAATTGTGCGCCGGCGAGATAAAAGAGCCCGGCACGGTTGAAGGAGGAGATGTCATCATAGCAGGATCGGCTGCTTTTGTGGGCCTAACTCAGAGGACAAATAGGGATGGAGTGATACAATTATCGGAGATTTTAAAAGAAATGGGGTATTCAGTGCGTCCGGTTGAGCTGCCCCATGATTATCTGCATTTAGACCAGGCCGTAGGGATTTTAGGGCCCAAAAAAGTGATTTGCTGCACTCATCTTTTCCCGGACAATTATTTCAGAGGTTTTGAGGTCATTCCCATTCCCTGTGAAAATCATAACGTGAATCTCATATGTCTCGGGGAAGATGAGATCATAGCTCCAGCCGAAAATCCGGAATTGATCCGTACTGCCAGAGAAGAAGGAGTCTGTGTTCACGAAGTAGAGCTTTCCGAGTTTGCCAAAGGAGCCGGCGGACCCAACTGCCTGGTTATGCCCGTTAAACGCAGATAGCCTGCGATTTTTTCTTAAAACCATTTGATTTGTTTTTTTGGGGGCTGATATGAAACAATTAAAGAGATTTGCCTTTTTTTTGTTTTTGGCACTTTTGATTTTTTCCCATAGATTTACTGCTGCCAATGCACCGCTTTGGGGCAGTTTAAAAGCAGGGCCTTATAAAGTGGGATTCAAATTAATAAATGTGGCTGATTATTCCAGATCTTCCTTCACAAAGCCCGGGGATAATGACCCATTGCAGTCTCATGATCGAGGCCGCCAAATTCGGATTTACCTGTGGTACCCTGTCTCCTCATCCGTCTCAAAACCTCCCATGCTCTTCGAAAAATACGTCCTTTCCTCAATTGAAGATTTTGGACCACATCAAGAAGCACAAAGTGATATTTTTGAATGTGTCGAGCTGCCGCTTGTAAGGGGCCTTTTAAAGGAAAATCTGATAGATTTGCTCCAGAAGCCGGCGGCTGCAATCCAAAAAGCTCCTGTAGCAGACGGATTGTTTCCCCTTATCATTTTTGGGCAGGGATTGTATTATGAATCACCGATCACACATGCGGTGCTTTGTGAATATCTGGCCAGTTTTGGATTTGTCATTGCGACCTCTCCTTTGATGGGAACGCATTCCTATTTGGTCGATCTGAATATTATTGATCTGGAAACGCAGGTCCGGGATATGGAATTTATTCTCTCTCATTGCTGGAGATTTCGGTTTGTAGATAAGAACAGGTTGGGGCTTATCGGATTTGACCTGGGAAGTATGTCTTCATTGCTCCTCCTGATGAGAAATACTGACATCGATGTTTTTACGAGCCTCGATTCAGGAATCATGTTCAAGCATAATACCGAACTATTAAAGCAGTCGCCTTACTATTGTCCGGAAAAGCTGCGCATACCGATAATGCACATCACGCGGACAAAGACAGAAAATGAAAACATGAATGTTATTGAAGACCACTCGCTTTTTGAGTCAGCTGTGTATGCTGATATTTCTCTTCTCCGGTTTGAAAATATGCGTCACGTGGATTTCACTTCTTATGTAACGTATGGTATGGAAAAAGCGGTTCCTTTTTATTGGGGTGCGGCTCGAGGAAATCCGAAATCATCCTATGAACTCATGTGTCGATATATACTTAATTTTTTAAGGGCACACCTCTATGGAGACAAAGAATGTCTCTCTTTTCTGAAATCAGATCCAAAAGAACATGAAGTACCTGGCGTTTCCCTTACTATTGAGAAAAAAATAGGGAAAAAAGCTCCTTTAACAGGTGATGGTTTTGTGAATTATGAAAAATCATTAGAGCTGAATCCGGACAACAAAAATGCCGCAGAAAGACTAAAACAGCTTAAAAAATAATGACTGGAGTTTAATATGAAACGTTCTTTTATATCAATCAGTTTGGCCTTTTTTATGTCTTTGATCTCCCTTAGCTGTTCTGTGGAGGATGATTCTCACGTTTTAAGAGGTCCATATCTCGGGCAGAAACCGCCGGGAATCAAACCTGAAGTATTTGCTCCGGGAGTTGTGTCCACCACTCAACTCAATGAACGGGATGTAAGCTTCTCCTCGGATGGGAAAGAATTCTATTTCACTCAGTGGCCTAAAAACGGGGACTGGAATGTGATGTGTATGAAACAGGAGGCGGGGAGATGGACAAAGCCTCAAATAACTTCTTTTTCAGGAGACTACCATGAGGCAGAAGCCTTTTTTACTCCTGACGAACAGCAGATATTCTTCATTTCCAACCGCCCGAAAGAAAAGGGAGAAGATCCAAAGTCATGGGAAATATGGTTTGTGAAAAGGGAAGGAACAGAGTGGGGGATACCTCAAATTCTCGGTCCTCCCTTTGAGGGAGGTTTTTATACAACGTTCACCAAAAATTGGGTGATGTACTATACAGGGATTTCTGACTTGTTCCTGTCAAAATATACTGATGGAAAATTCGGAAAGCCGGAGCGGTTGGGAAGTAACGTAAACACCGAAAAAGATGAGTACAACTCGTTTATTGCTCCGGATGAAAGCTACCTCATCTTTACATCCCATGGTTGGGAAGACCATCTTGGTGATGGTGACCTTTATATATGCTTCCGCAAGGAGGACGGCACTTGGACCAGAGCCAGGAACATGGGTCCTGAAATCAACTCTTCCGCCCTGGATTACTGCCCGAATGTAAGCCCGGATGGCAAATATTTTTTCTTTTCAAGCCGCCGATCAGGCAATGAAGACATATACTGGGTGGATGCCGGGATTATTGAAAATTTAAAAAAGGAAGCCATCTCCCCTGATAGCAGAAACATGATGGCCTTTTCCATAACCCCTCTTGATGGTGACAATGAGATCTTCACTGTAAATGCCGACGGAAGCGGCATACGGCAGCTGACGGATCATCCGGAAAGAGATTGTGCCCCTGCCTGGTCACCGGATGCGAAAAAAATTGCTTTTTATGTTCACTATGATGAAACGCATACCTGGTCTGTCTTTGTAATGGATGCGGATGGAAGCAACATCAAGCGGCTAACAGATAAGAAGGGTGTTAGAGATCAAAGTCCTTCCTGGTCGCCTGATGGAAAACAGATCGTGTTTGGCAGGAAAACTTTCGTTTCCTCAGAGATATGGAAAATGAACTCAGACGGCAGTGATCTGATGAAGTATGATTTCGTTATCGGAGGAGGGCCTGAATGGTCGCCTGATGGAACTCAGATTGTTTTTCATTCCAGCCGTAACGGTAAATCTGAGATATATGTCATGGATACTGACGGATCAAACAAGAGAAAGCTGACCTCCAACGATTCGGATGAGTGGTGGCCTTCCTGGTCTCCGGACGGCAGACAGATTGTGTTCCAGTCTGATCGTGACGGCAATTTCGAGATATATAAAATGAACGCAGATGGGGCGAATCCGGTTAGACTGACGGACAATTCCGCAGAAGATGCGGAGCCTTCCTGGTCTCCCGATGGAAAAAAAATTGCTTTTTCTTCATTTCGTGACGGTAAATTTGAGATCTATATTATGAATACAGATGGGAGCAGCCAGACACGTTTAACCTATACTTCCGGCCATGCCATACAGCCCTGCTGGCGGCCTATAATAGGTAATGATTGAGGAGGAAAATATGAAATCAAAGAGTGTTATTATCTTGTTTTTTTGTTTGGTGTGTTCGATATCTTTACTGGCAGAAAACATCTGGAACCCTGATAAAGTCCTGGAGATCAAGCAGCCTTTCTCGCCCCGGCTGTCTCCGGATGGGAAATGGGTGGTGTTTTCTGTCGAGGAAGCGGTCGTCGGGCCAAAGACCAGCCGTTATCTCAATCATATATGGTTAGCCTCTTCAGATGGAGCTTCCTGCTTCCAGCTCACACAAGGAGAGAAGAGTTGTTATGACCCTCAATGGTCTCCGGATGGACTCTGGATCGCTTTCCGATCCTCCAGGAACGCAGATCAAAGCAATCTCTGGCTGATCCGCCCTGACGGCGGAGAAGCGGTGCGGGTCACAGATACGCGGACAGGAGTGGGGTCCTATTCATGGTCGCCTGATGGAACAAAAATCGCCTTTTTGATGAGAGATCCTGTCTCAAAAAAGCAGCAAGAGGCCGAAGAAGCCAAACAGGATGTTTTTTTTGTGGATTCCCACTACCGGTTCAGCCATATTTATTCCATATCCATTGATTTTGATCAAATAAAAGCATCTGAACCAGAACAAATCACAAAAGGGAGCTATCATGTAGCGGAATTCTCCTGGTCTCCCAAAGGAGATCAGATCGTTCTGGTCCGCCATCCCACCCCGAGGATTTTTGAATGGAGAAACAGTGATATTTATACGGTTTCAACAGCCGGTGGGAGCTTGTCCCCATTGGTAGTGAATCCCGGCATGGATGCGGGTCCTCTTTTCTCTCCGGATGGGGAAACAGTAGCTTTTGTTTCAGACCGGGGAGACCGCTGCTGGGCCAGAGACTGGAAAATCTGTCTGGTTCCTGCTAACGGAGGCCCCGTCAGAGTTCTCCCCCTCACTTATGATCAAATGCCCGGATCTATAGCAACCGCTGGATTGAACGCTTGGGCTCCGGATGGGAAAGGCGTGTACTACAGTGAAGCCTACCGCACTGAAAACGAATTATTCTATATGCCTACGGATGGGAATTCTTACAGGAAAATTGAAACCATACCCGGAGATAAAGACAGATTTCATATAAAACCAGAGCAGAAGAAGGTAGTCTTTACAGCTCAAAATTTCACTCAGCCCCCTGAGATTTTTGTTCTGCCCTATGGTAAAGACCCGGTGAAAGTCTCTTCTTTGAATGAGCCGCTAAAAAATATGAGTTTTTCAAAGAGCCAGGTCATCCGATGGCCCAGCTTTGACGGAAAGGAGGTGGAAGGGATTCTTCATTTTCCCCTCCATTACAAAGAGGGAGACTCATTCCCTCTGCTGGTGCACCTCCACGGTGGGCCGACCTGGTTATTTCTCCGCTCCTATTCTGCCGAGAGCCAGGTGTTCACAGCCCGGGGTTTTGGAGTCCTTCAGGTCAATTTCAGGGGAAGTGCGGGATATGGACAAGATTTCCGTTTTGATAACCTTGGAAATTGGGGAGGCAAAGATGTTCAGGATGTTCTTTATGGTGTGGACTTTTGTATGTCTAAAGGATGGGTGGATGAGGAGCAGCTGGGAGTGTTTGGGTGGAGTTACGGCGGATTCTTGACCTCTATGACTATCTCAAAGACACGTCGCTTCAAAGCAGCAGTGGAAGGCGCAGGCCTGACTGATTTGGTGAGTTTTGCCGGGACTTCAGATATCGTAGGATTCATACCCAGTTTTATGCAGAGCGAATTTTGGCAGGCAGAAGAACTCTGGCGGGACCGTTCTGCAGTTATGCATGCGGAACAGATCACCACACCGCTTCTGATTATTCACGGAGAACATGATGCCAGAGTCCCCACAGGCCAGGGTTATGAGTTTTATCAGGCTTTAAAGAGAGTAGGAAAAACAGTTGAGATGGCGGTTCTTCCCAGAAGCGGGCACGGTCCCGGAGAACCAAAGTTAGTCAGAGAGGTCCTCAGACTTCAACTGGACTGGTTCATCAGATATCTCAACAAGTGATCCAAGAATGATCCCGGAGTGTCGGACTGCCTTCCTTTTCTATTTACTGAATGAGTCTCTTTCATTACTATAAACAAAAGGGGGAGATTCACTATGAACAAAAAATTTGCTGTTTTTATTGCTTTTTACCTGGTGTTTTTTATTCAAGGGCAGTCTCAGGATATTGAAGCTGCCTGGATCAATACGGATTATTGGATTGAAACACTAGCGAAGAGTTTAGAAAAGAATTGATCGCTGTTCACGATTAAGAATACAGAGAACAGGAGATGATTGATGAAGAGACAAAGCGAAGAGAATGATAATGTCCCGGAGGCAGATATGCAGCGGCAATCGTTAGCCAAAAAAAGGGTCACGGTTTTTTTAGTCACCGTGTTTTCTTTAACAGCTATTGTTTTGGTGGGGATGTTCACAAGCGATATTTTTGAGGGTATAGGATTTTTTGCCCTCGGATGGTCGCCGGCGGCCGCAGCTTTTTTGACTATCCTTATTACCGGAGGCCATTTGACCGACCTTGGATTCAGGAAGTCACAGCCCCGATTTTTCCTGATAAGCATCGGTATAGCCTGGTTCCTGGTTGTTACTGTCTACGGAACAGCATGGCTTACCGGGCTCGGTAAGTTCTATGATCCGTCGTTCGTGTCCAATGCCCGCGATACTTTCAATATCACGGCTGCTTCACCGCTTGGAGTTATCGCCATAAATTGTGCCATTTATGGTACGGTAGGTATTCTATTCGGCAGTATCCTGGCGCTTGGAGAAGAAATCGGATGGCGCGGCCTGCTGGTTCCGGAACTCTCTCGATTCACTTCGTTTACGAGAACGTCGATAATAAGCGGCGGCATCTGGGCGTTGTGGCATTTTCCGGTGATCTTGTTTTTCGGATACCACTCAAAGGCGCCGATCTGGTACGGGCTCGCATGCGCCTCAACGGCTATGATATTGGTGAGCTTTCCATACGCTTGGCTGCGCCTTGTGTCAGGGAGCGTCTGGACCGTTGCGCTCTTCCATGGGGCTCACAATGTGTTGTTTCAGGAGGTCTTCCATCCGCTGACTGCTGATACAGGAATCACAGAATATGCGGTCGGAGAGTTCGGAGCTCTTGTGATTCTCCCAGTGGCCTTTCTGGTCTGGCTGGTTTACCGGAACCGCCACAGGATTCCAAACCTAGCTTCAGGGAACAAAGAGCATAAAAAAAGTTCGATTCATCTATGACTTAAGGAGGAAAATTGAATGAATTCAAAAAAAAGTAGATTTTTGAAGGCAGTTTTTACCATTGTCTGCATGTTCATAATATTCGTATATGCAGGGATGGCAGTTGAATCAGAAGGAAAGAAACAGGTCCAATGGCCTGACACGTATGCCGGGCGCTGGGGAGAAGATTTCTTTAAGGCCTATAATACAGAGGGAAAAGAGGCACTACAGCAATTTGTCAAGGAACATTACTCCGAGGATTACTTGAAGGATACTCCGGTCGAAAAGGAATTAAACAGTGGTCCGCTGATGCTTCGGCAGGTTCTCGGAAAAATGACAGTTCACTCTGCCAGTGCCGAAGGCGATTTTATCATTGATGCGATCGTTAAGACTGAAAAATTCGGATGGGTCAAGTTCAAGATTGAGCTGTCTCCTGAACCTCCTCATGACCTTTCGGGTATGGGACCGTATGCGCAAACATCGGCTCCTGGTGATGCGGCCCTTGAGAAAAAAGAAAAGATACCTGAAGAAGCTGACAGCTATGAAGACTGGAAGGATCTTCATGATTTGATCGAGCTGGTTCGGCAGGAGTGCGGCGCACCAGGAATGGCTGCTGCCATTGTGCGGGGGGAGAAGATCGTCGACAAAGCAGTGATCGGTGTCCGTCGATTCGATAAGCCCGATAGAGTCCAAATCTCAGATCTATGGCATATGGGATCTGTGACAAAGACCTTCACCGGAACGATGATCGGGAAGTTCCTGGATGAAGAGCTTCTTCAGTGGGATATGACCATCGGGGAGGTCCTTTCCGATATTCCTATGGACCCTCAATACCAGAAAATAACGCTGGGGCAATTGCTCGGACATCGTGCTGGAGTGCCGAGTATGCCCAGCTCGGGCGGGTTTGTCTCGGATTCTTCCGGAGACTCGGAACGGACGACTGTGCAAGCACGGGCCGCGCTTGTGAGGCAGATTTTAAGTGAAAAACCCTCCGGTATCGGTGAGTACATTTATTCGAACGCAGGATATGTGGTGGCCGGATTCATGACCGAACGAGCCATAAAACAAACCTGGGAGATACTCATACGCAGCCAGGTCTTTAAGCCGCTTGATCTGAAGAGTGCGGGATTCGGCTGGCCGGCGACTTCGGATCGGCGTGATCAACCTTATGGGCACTACGGGGCAGCTCCGGAGCTAAGAGTCCAGGAGATCGGCAAGTACGAGCTTTTTGACATAGATGCTTTAGGGCCTGCAGCAAACATCCACTGTTCCATTGAAGATCTTGCCCGCTTTGCATCGTTCCATCTTCATGTGCTCAATGGTCAAGAAGACTCGCTCAAACCTGAAACAGTACCTCGGTTCTGGAGAAAAGGAGAGACCGAAGAGGGTAAGCGTCTATATGGATTCTTTGGGTCAGGGGGGACATTCATGGCAATGATTGCCGTGTACCCGGATGATAACCTGGCTGTTGTGGCTGCCGCAAATATCGGTCTTCCCGCCATGGAGTCATTTGAGAAAATGAGAGATGCGATTTACTATCGAATGATTCAAGCTGTTCAGTTTTGATATAATTGAGTTGAGTTATATTGATAACTGGAGGACAAAATGACATCAAAGTATGAACTGGCAACACTGGCTATTCATGGCAGTGAATCGAACAAAGGCAAAAGCAAGCCTGTGACTGAGCCCATTTATCAGTCATCGACCTATATTTTTCCCAATACAGATGCTATGGAGCGCTGTATCGTGCACAGGGAGATGAATCAGCATGAGTATGTACGGTTCGGCAATCCGGCTCAGGATGTGCTAAATGAGAGGATAGCACTGCTGGAGTCGGCAGAGGATGCTCTGGTTTTTTCTTCAGGGGTGGCGGCGATCACCAATGCCATACTTTCAGTCGTGAAAAAGGGAGATGAGGTGGTTGCGCCGGCCACACTCTACGGCCAGACCCTTAATTTTCTCCGCAAAGGATTGCCTGAGGAATACGGTATTCATACGAAATTCGTGATGGTGGAAGACCTGTACGCACTTGAAGAGCATGTTTCCCCACGGACAAAGCTTCTCTATTTCGAATCTCCCACTAATCCGAATCTCCAGATAATTGATATCAGGAAAGTTGTTGAGCAGGCCCGTAAACTCGGATTAAAGACCATGATCGATAATACGTTCGCGACCCCTATCAATCAGAAGCCCATCACTATGGGTGTTGACTATGTGGTTCACAGCGCAACAAAATACCTGGGTGGTCACAGTGACGTCCTCGCAGGTGCTGCCGCAGGACCGAAAGATTTTATTCATGAGTGCAATGAGAGAATGCACATGTACGGCCCCACACTGGATCCGTTTGCCTCGTTCCTGCTGTTGCGAAGCCTTAAGACGCTTGAGGTGCGCGTCCAGCGTCAGAATGAAAATGCCATGAAGCTGGCCAAATTTATAATAAGTCATCCGAAGGTTGAAAAAGTCCATTATCCCGGGCTTCCCGACGATCCTTTTCACTACACAGCCAAAAAACAGATGTCAGGGTATGGAGGTATGGTCAATATAGTGGTCAAAGGCGGGAAAAAAGAGGCCATGAAGGTTGTGGACAATCTTGAGCTCTGCCTGAACGCAACCAGCCTTGGAGGAGTTGAAACTCTGGTGAGCATTCCGGTCATATCCTCCCATGCCTGGCAGACTCCGGATGAGCTGGAGCAGGCTCAAATCCTTCCCCAGATGATTCGATTTTCGGTAGGGCTTGAGGACCCGCAAGACATCATACGTGATGTGAACCAGGCACTTAATAAGATCTAAAAAAAGGAAATTTGAGATGAGTAAAAGGAGGTTTATCATGAAGATATTTAAAAAAATCGTTGTGTTGTTTTTTACTTTGTTTTTTATTTTTTCTTCTTCCAGTCATGCTGAAAGTAAGCAGAATATCACAAGAACCTTTAGTAAAAGAAATATTGTAAAGATAAAAATATTCAATGGAGATTGTGTTGTTGAGAAAAGCGGCGACGAGAATATACAGGTTCAGCTTGAACATTCCTTCACCGCAAAAGTTTTTAAGCCGATTTTTATGGAGAAGAAATATTCTCTGGTCCTGAAGGAGAAGATCAGAGGAAGCGCATCAGGCAAATCAACATGGTTTTTAAAAGTACCTGATAACACCTTTGTTGTGTTTACTTCAGCTTCTGGAAATCTTTCTGTTAAGGGATTAAAAAGTGATGTCACCGGTGAAACTGGTTCTGGAAATTTTGAGATCTCAGATTTCAAAGGGAAATTAAAATTGAACACAGGATATGGTAATATTCATATAGCTCATACCAAGGGGAGTTTTGATATTTTCACTGCAAAAGGTGATATCCAAGCTGATTCTATCGAAATGGAGTCCTCCGGGGAATTTGCAACCGCCCGTGGAAATGTATCGGTTTCACTTGCTGTTAGTTCTGAATATGACCTCACTTTATCATCCGCATTGGGGGATGTTGTGCTCGATTACAAAGATAACGCCATGAAAGGATATTTTGAGTTTACAGCCAGGGCTTCTGAGGCAGACATAATCTCGGCTGTTTCTTTTGACAAAGAGGAAGAGTTTTATAAGGACAAAATTAGGTATCTCAGAAAGTCTTTAACTAAAGGACTCGATTTACCCAAGATTTTGATAAAAGTCCATATTGGGAAAGCCGTTTTTAAGGCAAATGATATGCATTGAGTTCAAGATTCATTAGGTAAATGATTTAAAGGAGGTATGGTGCTATGTTAAAAAATTATTTTAAGGTCGTATTGAGAAACATTCTCAATCAGAAGAGCTATTCGTTTACTAAAATTGCATGTCTCGCAGTGGGAATGGCCGCTTTTATTGTGGCTTTACTCTATGTTCAGCATGAGTTGAGTTATGATAAATTCAATAAGAATTTTGATAGGATCTATAGAATAGAGCAGGTTCAGAACTATAAGGAGGGGAAAAGGAGGGAAACACTCACTCCTGTTCCTCTCGGCCCTGCCCTTATGAATGATTTCCCTGAAATTGCGGGTTTCGCAAGAATCCTGAAAACAGGCGGGCATCTCTATTATGGTAAGGATAAAAGATTTTACGAAGAGGAAGGTTTGTTCGCGGATCAATCCGTTTTTGATATTTTTTCCTTCGCCTTTGTTAAAGGTGATTTAAATACAGCCTTAATGGAACCCTATTCAATCGTGCTGACTGAGGAACTTTCAAAAAAGTATTTTGGTGATGAAGACCCTTCAGGAAAATTCCTCAGGTTTGAAAACAATTATGACCTTAAGGTTACGGGTGTGTTGAAGGATCCTCCATTAAATTCCCACTTTAAATTCAGATTTATTGTATCTTTATCTACATGTAGAGGGATATACGGGGATCATTTGTTCGAGGATTGGGATGACGAGATATTCACTTATGTTTTGACTCCGGATATACATGCCCCGGGAAAAATAAATGAGAAAATTCGTGATGTTCTTAGTCATTACAAGAATGTAGAAGTTGTCTCAGAATTATACCTAAATCCATTATCCAAAATCTATTTCGATACCCAAGCAAGTGTTACCATTGGTCCAACGAATAATATGATGTATATTTTCCTTTTACTCCTGATAGCTTTTCTCACTTTGCTGGTTGCCAGTGTCAATTTTATGAATCTGTCAACAGCTTATTCTACGACCAGGGCAAAGGAAGTGGGAGTGAGAAAAGTGGTCGGCTCGAGCCGTTTTTTACTTATCAAGCAGTTTCTATGGGAATCAATCCTGATCTCTTTTTTCTCTGTTCTTATTGCCGTTGTAATAGTAATGATGTTTCTTCCTGAATTCAACAAACTTATGCAAACCAAAATGACAATAAATTTTCCCGGTAATGGGATACTTTTAATCGAATTGTTTTTTATTGCGTTATTGGTCGGTATTCTGTCAGGAAGTTATCCGGCATTTTTCCTTTCATCTTTTCAGCCGGCGAAAGTATTGAAAGGGACTTTAAAATCAGGAGCCAAAAGTGGAGCTTTGAGGAAAATTTTTGTGACATTTCAATACCTGATTTCCATTATTTTTATTATTACAGGGATAATCCTTTTTACACAAATGAACTATTTGAAGAAAAAAGAACTGGGATTTAGCATGGAAAATACCCTGTATCAGGAAATCGATACTCAGGATAACAAGAGATTTAAAACAATCGAGGCTTTTAAGGATGAATTGTTAAAAAATCCGCAAATTTTGGAAGCCTCTTTATTCAGCACTTTACCCTATGTCAGTGAAAATTCAGTTACAGTGAATTGGGAGGGAGCAGGAGATGATGAATCTGTAGTGGTGTTTATGAGCCGGGTCGACTACGATTTTATGGATATGTATGGTATTGAACTCATTGAAGGGAGAAATTTTTCTAAGGAGTTTTCTACAGATAGAGAAAGAGCCTGTATCATCAATGAAACAGCTGCCAGACTTTTTGGTTGGAATTCTCCGATTGGAAAGCGGATTGATGATAACAGATTAACTGTTATTGGTGTTGCCAAGGATTTTCACAATGTCATTCTTCATTATCAGATCGAACCGGAAATCATGACTTTATATAAGGGAACAGAAAAAGGATATGTCCATGTTTCCGCAAAAGTATCTCCTGGAAATGTAAATAATGCTTTGAATTTTATAAAGGGCAAATTCAGTGAATTTTTCCCGGAAGACCTTTTTAATTTCAGATTTCTGGATGATAATATAAGAGCGACATTCTTGATCTATGACAGCATAACCAAAGTCATCGGATATTTCTCAATACTCTCGATTTTTATAGCTTCACTTGGATTGTTTGCCATGGTCTCATTTTCTATCAAGGAGAGAACAAAAGAGATAGGGATCAGAAAAGCATTGGGCGCATCAATAAAAAATATATTGTTTCTGCTGTCAAAAGAACTGGTTAGGATATTGATCATCGCCAATCTCATTGCCTGGCCGATTGCTTATTTGATTATGGATAATCTTCTCAGGTATTTTCCCTACAGAATTAATATTCAATTATGGATGTTTCTTATATCAGGTTTCGTGGCTTTTCTTATACCTGTTGGAACGATGAGCTCTCAGATACTCAAAGCCGCAAGAGCCAATCCTGTGGATGCTTTGAGATATGAATAAAAGATTACAGCACTCATCCTGAATCAGGATGAGTAACTAAACAAGGAGGGCAAATGAAAGTTAACACCTGTATCTTGGTTTTTATTTTGCTGCCGGTTTTTTTATTTTCACAGAACGATCTTGAAACAGCAAAACAACTCATAGAAAAAAAGGATTATGAAGCTGCTGCTCAAATTCTGGAAAGCTTGGTTGAAAGCGATGCCAATAACTGGGAATTGCACCATTGGTTAGGAGTGGCGTATGTAGAGAATTCAAAACTTCCGGGAACAGGGATGTTTAAAGCCATGAAATATATCAAAAGAGGCAAAGAAAGTCTGCATAAAGCCATTGAAATGAATCCGGATGATATCAAAGCAAGGGAGACTCTGGCATATTCCTATTATTATCCTCCTAAGATTGCAGGAGGAAACAAAGACAAGGCAGTGGAACAGGTTGCGGAGATTGGAAAAAAAGATCCGAAAATGGCGTTAAAAATTTCCATAGAATTTCTTCAATTTGACGGTGAATATGAACAAGCGGTTGAAAAATGTGAAGAATATCTTACCTTATATCAAAAGGATTATGAAATATATCATACGTTAGGTATGATATATCAGGATAAGGAAGAGTATGATAAAGCCTTTGAGGCATTTAAAACGGTCATTGCTCAAGATCCCACAGCATTAAATTCTTTGTATCAGATAGGAAGAACATCTGTGTATTCCGGTCAAAATTTGGATCGGGGAATAGAATGTTTACAGGCCTTCCTCCAATACGAACCGGGGGAAGATGATCCTTCATTGGATGGCGCTCATTGGAGACTTGGGATGATCTTTGAAAAACAGGGAAAGCTGGACCTCGCAAAAGCTGAATATGAAGAAGCCATAAGATTGAATCCCAATGATAAGGATTATAAAAAATCATTGGTAAAGTTAATGAAAAAGCAGGGAAATCTATAAGAAATATGCTAAAGAGGAGGAATGATAGATGGTCATAAGCAAGACAAAAATATCCCATTTTTCTTTATTTATGTTATTTTGTGTGGTTGCGTTTTTTGCATCAAATCTTCACAGCTTCAATGGAAGATCTGATATCTCTTCTGATCAAGTTGAGATCCTGCAACAAAATCTCATTCAAAATTTTAAAGATTGCATACCCAAATGGCTATCCGATTACAATATCCCGGGAATGGCGATAGCGGTGGTGAATAACCAGGGTATTTTGTGGGAAGCTGAGTTTGGTTATGTGACGGATGAAAAAACAGTGGCTGTTGACTCTCAAACACTATTCAGCCTTCAATCGATTTCAAAAAATGTTACAGCTCTGGCTGTTTTAAAGGCTGTTCAGGATGGCTTACTGGATCTGGATGTGCCTATCACCCATTATCTGCCTGAGTTCACGGTGAAAAGTCGATTTGAGAAGAATCCGGAGCAAAAAATCACGCTGCGGCATCTTCTTTCCCACTGGTCGGGATTAACCCATCGCGCACCTGTGGGCAATTACTTTGACAGCAATCCCCATCCGTTTGAAGATCATATCAACAGCATCTCGGATACCTGGCTGAAATATCCGGTGGGTTACTGTTTTTCTTACGCGAACATTGGAATCGACCTGGCCGGCTATATCCTGCAAAAAGTATCCGGTCTCTCTTTTGACGAATTTGTAAAGACAAACATTCTTGATCCTCTGGGAATGACTTACAGCACATTCAATTCGGATGTCATTCAATCGAGCTCCAATTGTGCTCACGGGCATCACGGTGCATTTTCCAGTCCGCCGGTCCGAATCCCCATCATACCATCCGGCGGTTTTTATTCCAATATTGAAGATATGGCCAGGCTGGTTCAATTTCATATCAATAAAGGTGCGGTTAAGGGTAAACAATTTTTATCAAAAAATTTGATGGATCAAATGTATTCGGTGGCCTTTCCTGTGAAAGGTCAAAGAATCGGTTACGGGCTTTGTATGAGTACAGAACGAACCATTAAGGGAGTGAGAGAAATCTCTCATGCAGGCAGCGGATACGGATTTATGTGTGCCATGCATATCTTTCCGGCTTTAAATATGGGGACAGTTCTGCTCTATAATTCCCATGACTATGGAGCCAGGACGGAAAATAATAAAGTGAATATCCAAACTATAAGCGAGCTAATTGAAAACGAAGGAAGTGTTGATGTGAACAGCTTTGTAGAGGGTCTTGAAGCTGTAGATGCTGCAGATCACCGATTAAAAGACATCACCGGGATTTACATGTATGATATACAAATAATAATGAAAGATAACCAGCTGACCCTAAGTACAGGGGGTGGTTCCGCTCCGTTACAGATGTTTTCAGGTGAGAGCGGAAAGCTCGTGGGCCTCATCAAAGACCGGCACTATCTTGAATTTTTCCCGCCTCTCAAAGGACAAACCAGGGGATCCATCAGATTCCTTACTTCCAGCGGAAACATTCTCGATATGTGTCATTATATCAAACCGATTGAGAAAGACGACAAACCAGGTCCCAATAAACCCGAATGGCAAAAGATTGCCGGTATATACCATGCGTACGCCTGGATAAAAGAAAACAAGCACAGTTTTGAAATTTCTATAGAAAACGGCTATATCTGCATTGAATCAAAAAGATGCCGAGAATTTCTCCCCGGCTTGTTTTTTACACACGATGGCGAGATTCTTGATTTGAGAGGAGACCAGCCCAGATATATGAATTCTACCCTGATAAAGGAGCCGGTTTTTTAGTTTAGGCTGGGTTCCAGTCTTTTTAAAGATCTCATATCCAGATTTCTGATTGACGTATCTTAATTGAATTTTGCATAAAGGAAACGACCATGAAAAAGAAAAATTTGTATGTTTATTTATTTTTATCCTTTTTTATTGCTTTTCTTTGTTCTTGTCAGACGCACACAGAAATAAAGGAAAACAAATTCCCAATTCTCAAAGGTGATTATCTGGGACAGCCTCCGCCTGGGGGAAAAGCCGAGTTGTTTGCACCGGGAATCATTTCCACGGGGATGAGTGACCGGGACATCGCTGTTTCTCCGGATCTGGATGAGATTTACTATTCGGTACTGGAAGGGCCCCACTATACGATTGTCTGTTTAAAGAAGGATAAAGGCCTGTGGGCAAAACAGACAGTTGCACCGTTTTCCGGCCAGTACAATGATTGTGAACCTCAGTTTTCTCCTGATGGGAGGAGACTCTATTTCTGCTCAACCCGCCCTGTTGAGGGAAAGGGAGAACCTAAAGATTATGATATCTGGTATGTGGAGAGAACCGGCAGTGACTGGGGAGAACCGATAAATCCCGGTTCGCCGTTGAATACGGAGAAAAATGAGTTTTATCCGTCAATTACCAGTGACGGAACCATTTATTTTACCTCCTATGAAATGAATATTTGCCGCTCCAGATATGTGGAGGGAAAATACAAGCCTCCGGAAATACTGGGAGATAAAATAAATACGCCCCGGGGTGAATACAATTCATACATAGCTCCTGACGAAAGTTATTTGATCTTCACTTCTCATGGATGGGATGGGGGAGTGGGCAGAGGTGATCTTTTTATATGTTTCCGGCAGAATGGGGACACCTGGACAAAAGCTGTTAACCTGGGTCCGGGAGTCAATTCCAGTGCTGTGGACATGTGCCCCACAGTGTCTCCGGATGGGAAGTATTTGTTCTTCTCCAGTATGAGAAAACCAGAGGTGTTCGACCCGGAACCTGTCCGCTCGTATGATGAGCTTCTTCAAAGTTCCAGAATGCCTCAAAACGGTAAAATGGACATTTACTGGGTCGATGCCAAGATAATCCAGGATATAAAGCAGGAGGAAGGAATAGAGCAGAGCACATTTTCAGCCGGGGAGATTCATGATGCAGCCCGAAATGGAGAAGTCAAAAAAATCCGGCAGATGTTGGATAAAGACTTAAGCCTGTTAAACAGCAAGGATCAAAGCGGCAAGACTCCTCTTCATTTTGCCTCTCAATACGGTCATTTTGATATTGTTACCATTCTCATTGAGAAAGGAGCTGAAGTGAATGCGGAAAATAACAATGGCGAGACACCGCTGCATTATGCTTCAGCCTACGGACAGGAGACTATTGCAGAACTCCTGATATCAAACGGAGCGGAGTTGGAATACAGAAGCTGGAGGCACGGTGATACTCCGCTACATGCAGCAGCTATTGGCGGTCATGTCGAAATGGTCTCATTTTTAGCTCAAAAAGGGGCCCTATTGGATGCTCTTAATGATTTCGGTGAAACTCCCTTGCACTATGCTGCTGATTTTGGTCATATAAAGGTCATTGAATATCTTGTCTCAAAGGGACAGAAAATAAACAGCAAAAACAAGAATGGATGGACACCGCTCCATTATGCCGCCTTTAGCGGAAGAACTGATGCAGCTGAGCTCATGATATCAAAAGGAACGAATGTGGCAGCTAGGGATACTTTCGGTCAGATCCCGCTGTATCGAGCTTCCTGGAGCGGGCACAGAAAGACAGCGGAGCTTCTTATTGTAAAAGGATCTGACGTTAATGCGAAAGATAAGGGCGGTGACACCCCTTTACACGGTGCGGCTTACGAAGGTCACGGAGACGTTGTAAAATTGTTGATTTCCAGGGGAGCTGAAGTTAACATAAAAAACAAAAAGGGAAGGACACCTTTGGATAACGCCATCTTACGGATGCATAAGGATATTCAGGATGAATTGAACTCAAAACAGGGGATATCGCGCGTAAACACACACACTCGTTCTCAAAAAGAAACAGCATTGAGGATCGATGAAACAGGTGAGCAGAATCCGATCAAGATCACAATTCTCTATGATAATTATGTGTATACCGAAGGAACCAAATCCCACTGGGGATTTTCTTGCCTGATAGAGGGGACAGAGAAGACAATTCTCTTTGATACGGGATGGAAACCTGAAATATTAAAGAACAATATAGAAAAGACAGGAGCCGATATAAAGAAGGTACGGCAGATAGTCATCTCTCATAATCATGGCGATCATACAGGAGGAGTTTTTTCAATCCTGGATGAAAATCCGGATGTTACCGTATTTCTTCCGTATTCATTTTCTTATGATTTTGTAAGGAGGGTTGAAGAAAGGAATGCCGAAGTGATTACCGTTAGCAAGCCTCTAGAGATTTGCAGCAACGTTTATTTGACCGGTGAAATGGGCGATCAGATCAAAGAGCATTCGTTGATATTGAATACACATAAAGGCCTGGTCATTATTGCCGGCTGTTCCCACCAGGGAATTGTAAATATTTTAAAAAAGGCCAAGGAGATTCTCAAGAAGGAGATCTATCTTGTTTGCGGAGGATTTCACCTTCTGCATCACAGTCCGGCAGAGGTGCGTGATATCATTCGTGAGTTTAAAGAGCTGGGTGTGCGGTATTGCGGGCCGACTCACTGTACGGGAACCCATGTGATTGAACTCTTCAAAGAAGCGTTTAAAGACAATTATCTGCAGATGGGGACGGGAAAAGTGATCAGGATCGAGTGATAGAAAGGAAACTTTAAATAAAGGAGAGATGAGGATGAAAAAGATCTATTTCCTTTTTTTGATTATGGGGATTTCTTTAGGTCTTATGGCTCTTTTGAGCTCGGCCCAGAGCCACAGGGACCAGCGTGACCAGCCTGAGAAGCTCATGGAAATTGCCGGAGTTGAATCCGGTATGGTCATTGGAGAAGCCGGTGCCGGGTCAGGATATTTAACGTTTTTTCTTTCCCGTCGGGTCGGTGATGAGGGCAGAATCTATGCCAATGATATTAACAAGCGGGCCCTCGAAAATATAATCCGCCGCTGTGAGAGGGAAGGTGTGACAAACATAGAAGTGGTTCTCGGAGAAATAGAAGACCCCTGCTTCCCTGTTAATGATCTGGATATGGTTATCATGCTCTATGCTTTTCATGATTTCACAGAGAAAGAAGCATGGCTGAAAAACGCAAGAAAATACATGAAACAAGATGCGCCTTTAGTGATCTTTGACGGCCAGGATGCTCACACAGGTATGAGTGAAGAACTGGTCATGAGCGTGGGAAAAAAAGCGGGATTTGAACTTACGCAGTATGCTTCGGTTCACGGAGGTTTATGGGTATACATTTTAAAAATGAGTGATGGTTAGCAAAGACAAATCTGGAAAGGTGGTCCCCATGGAAACAGTGGGGTATGGGACTTATACCCCATCCTCATATTGAGGAAACCTTACCGAAGAGCCGTATGCGGGAAATCTGCAGGTACGGTTCTTTGAGTGGCATTAAACCTAAAGGAGGCAAAAGATGTTTACTCGACAAAAGAGACAAATTATCTACCTAACTTTAATTTTTTCAGTAATTATCAATATTAAATCTCTTTCCAGTAATGGTTTACCTGTAACATATGAAAATCCATTGAAAACCAATGTTGATAAAGAATTACTAGTCTCGGAACTGAAAGAGAAGATCCCGGGACTAATGGAAAAAGCTTTGATTCCGGGAATGTCGTTTGCTTTGATCCGGAATGGAAAGATTGAATGGTTGCATGAGTTTGGCGTAAAAAATGCTGACACTGGAGAACCAGTGAAAGTTGACACCATTTTTGAAGCGGCGTCGCTTGGGAAACCTGTTTTCACCTATGGTGTCATGAAGTTAGTCGAAGAGGGAAAACTTGATCTGGATATACCATTACTGGATATCGTATCACGAGAATATCTGGAAGGAGTAAATCCTGCATATAAAACGAATGATGAAAGATTTACTAAAATAACCGCCAGGCACGTATTGACTCATTCTACAGGCTTTCCCAACTGGTTTTTCAATAACGAGTTTTCGATAGGTTTCGAACCGGGAGAAAAATTTAGCTATTCCGGAGAAGCATTTTCTTTACTAGCAGAAGTGGTCGTTAAAATTACCGGAAAAAGCTTTGTTGATTTTACCCAGGAGTATATCTTCGCGCCATTGAGTATGAAAGATAGCTGCTACGTCTGGCGAGCTGACTTTGAAAGTAGATTTGCAAGTAGTCATGATACCATGGGAAATGTTACCCCTCGTGGGAAAAATTCGGATCCGTTACCCGGATTGACCCTGTACACCACGGCCAGCGATTACGCCGTTTTTCTTGTAGCGCTAATCAATGAAACAGGATTGAACAAAGAGACCTTAGCCGAGATGTTACGTCCGCAAATTCAAGCAAATCCTGATCGAGTGGGAGACAAATGGGGACTTGGAATTGGTGTTAATCAAAATGAACAAGGCGACTCCTTGTGGCATTGGGGTGATAATGGTGATTTTAAATGCTATTTCGAGATTTTCAAAGAAGAAAAAATTG